>Ga0208793_1000753_pt1 | contig 20640 bp, 19 predicted proteins | sample 17_taG_FD_184092 | JGI IMG/M metagenome (GOLD analysis project Ga0208793, IMG submission 184092) | Marine viral communities from the Subarctic Pacific Ocean - 17_ETSP_OMZ_AT15314 metaG (SPAdes) (version 2) | ecosystem: Environmental > Aquatic > Marine > Oceanic | place: Pacific Ocean | collected...
TTAGCCATCATCTTTCTTGGTTTAACATTACTGAAATCTTCACTTGTTCCTATTCTCGAAGCATCGATGTTGATGCCTCCAACGCCATAGGCTAGAACATTTTTTGCGATGGTGTGCTTCTTCTCTATTGGTTTTCTAACCATAATGATGGGCTCGTAGGCAGGTTTAAGGGCTGTTCCCCAGCCTTCCCAGTCATTTGTGATCTCAATCTCATCGTATTCTTTTTTGTAGACACCTTTATCTCCACCTACATAGTCTGTGTTATTAGAGACATAAGTGTTTCCTGTTGAGCCAGCACCTTTCTTTTTGCCTTTTACTTTTACTGTTCCATTAAGTTTCTCTACTGACTTGCCGATGTTATGAGACTTTGGAAAACCTTGACCATAAAGCCACATCAAGCAATCTCTAATCTCAAAGCCTGCGTCTTCTAACGCAGTCATAACACGGTGGTGCTGACGGGAATGTCCAAACACTAGTCCGTGAGCACCGGGCTTCATAACACGAAGCACCTCTTCCCAGAAGGAACTATCTCCTGCTGGTGAATTCTCTTTATCCCAATCCTTTCCCATAAAATTAATTAGGTAAGGGGGATCAGTAACAAGAGCGTCGATGCTCTCGTCTTCTAGTTCTTTTAGTTTTTCTCTGCTGTCGCCTGTTAGAATAGTAGTCATTTGTTTTCCTTTTTGTTTAATTTACAATTCTCGCCGTGAAAGCGATTGAATCCACCGGGATAGTAAGTCTGTGTGGTGAATCCACAATTCTCACACACGTAAGTGGGAGCATTTTCTTTGGGCTTGGAACTTAACAACTTAGATTTGTTCTTCTGAATTCTTTTGTAAGTTGCGTTTGTTCTTTCATTTATTTCATTAGCTTTAAACCATTTATCATAGCCATCAGGCTTCCCTTCAGCCTTTGGTGATAAGACATAATCTAGAATTCTATTATCAAGATAAATGTAATTATCATTTAGGATAGAATCTAATTTAGTTTTCATCTCAATCATCTCTGCGTCCCAGTAATCATTAGACATTATTGCGATCCCATTTGTTTAGTAAGTTCAGCGGTGATAGTAACAAGTTGTTCCTGATAGAATTCAGCATCTGAATTATCTACTTGTTCATCCATTCCTAACATCCTGAAGGCTTCTTGGCTTTCTTTTTCAGTCATGTAGGAATCCCAGTAACAATAGAATAGATAAGTTAGTCTTCCAATAATTAGATTATCATTCAGTAACATCTGCTAGTTCCTTCATTAGATCAATTGCTTTATGAAATTCCTGATGAGCGTATTGTTTAGAATAATTTCTTTTCTTTCCAATCTCTGGTAGAGAAAGTCCCTCAAAGTAATAATCCCAAAGGATTGACTGGTAGCGATCAGGAAGTTTCTCTAACATAGAATGTAAATCAATCCCATCAGATTGATCTTCTTGGATTAACGCTTGGCTTACTTGTTCAGCATCTTTATTATCAAGCGCTTCTATGATGTCGTCAGTTGGATCATAAGAATAGAAATTATCAATTATCCAGTCATTATCTCCTATGAGATTGTAACGCCAGTAATCTTTAAATTCTTTTCTTCTAGTCATTTTAAGTCTCCATAATTAATCTTATCATAGTAAATAGTTCCTTAGAAAGTTTTCTACTTGACTTTTTTCATTTTCTTTAATCTTTCTTTTTTTCTTCTTTCTTCTTTAATCTTCTTTTTCTTTATTCTTTTTTCTTCCTTTAAACAAAGCCCCCCCGACTTATCTCGGCGGTCCATCTTGACTAAAATAGTCTCAAACCTCGTTGTTTGCCTGCGTCCCTATCTCGCAGGCTCTTCTGCCGGGAAGACCTGAAGCAGCGGATAAGTGCTTCAAGCCCGAATAACTTTTTTATTCACAGAAGAATTTTGTCCCGTTGCGAAAAGCCTAAACATTTTATGGCTTCTTTGTCGGTCATTATACGAGAGAGATTATGTCGTTCTGTTATAAATAGTTTAACACGAAGAAAACGCCCTGTCTATTAATAAATAAACAAAAATAGAAAAACTTTTATTTTTTTTCTAGATGAACTACTTACTGGTGAGACAAGGGAAATCTCCCCTTTGCAATTAAAGGAGCAAACAAATGAGACAACAAAACAATTTTATGGATTCGATGAAACTAGGTGATAAGGCAGAGAAGGAATTAGTGACTATCCTCCAACAATCAATTACAGGTTTCATCAGCGCTGATAAAGTAGATTGGACTAAATTTGGTTTTGATCTAGCAGTAACTTACGAGAGAGACAACATCCAATTCACCAAGGCAGTTGAGGTCAAGGATCTTGCTGGTGGTTATGCTACTGGCGTAGTAGAAAAATGGGCTGATGATGCTAAGACAAAGCGCCCGTATTGGTGGAAGATGGGAGGTTGCGACCTAATCTTTTTTAAAGATGAATCCAGAAACCTTTGGTTTATTTACGATGCTAATGAAGTAATTAACTATTTAGAAAACTACACGGAGCGCCTCTCTCGTGCTAGAAATGGTAATAAGGATGATAGTGGCTGGTTGGCTTTCTTTTACTGGGATCCAAACAACCTGCCTCCTAACCATAATCCCCAGTTGATAATGCCCGGCTGGAAAGCAACATTTAAAGGACTAAACAAATGAGCGATTACAACAAAATTCTATTTACATTACAGAACATCTCTGTTAAAATAGATGAAATGGTAGAGATTGTTGAGAACCTCAAAGGTTCTATCAAGCAGCAAGATCTTTATGAAGTAAGATGCAAAGATGAAATAGCAGTAGAAGACACAATTAAGTAGGCGTTTTGGAGATTTCGAACTACTTACTAATAGGCACCTGAATAAGACCTCGGTGTCTCCTGCTTGCCCCCTTGGACCATTAATCCTCCGGTCCTTGGGGGCTTTCTCTTTTTACTTTCTTCGCCCGTAAGGGCTCTTACGCTTCGTAGGAGCCTTTCTTTTTTTAGGCACTATGATGCCCTTGCCTTTCTTTTTTAAAGGCTTCTTCGGCTTCTTAACAGCCTTCCTGTTAGGATAAGGCATTAATCTACGATGTCTCCTAGAATCTCATAGGCAAGCATTAGTAAATCCTCACCAAGTTCTCTGCGTTCTGCTTTATCAAGACCACCTTTAGAATACTTAATGGTTTTGATGATTAGTTTGATAAGTCGTGGTGTAAGTTTAATAAGATTCTCACCAGTCTCTTGTCCTATTTTTCTCATTATCTATTGTCCTTTATGATTATGTGTTTTATTTCGCTGATGTCTTCCTCGACTTCTTTAAGTCGTTTGTCCATAAGAACCAGTCCATCAACGAAAACTTTTCTGTCCTTGCGGTGCTCTTCTAAGATCTCTACTATCATCTCCCTTTGCTGAGGGAGCATCTTATCTACGATCAATTTGTAACCTTGCCACATTACGAGAAGGCAAACAAAGACTGCGGCGGCTGGACCTGAAACTAGTGGTGCTAAAACTGCTAGATCGAAAGTCATTAGTTCTCCAAGAAAGCCTTGAGGGCGTCAAGGAGAACGCGAGCAATCTCTCTACTTTCTGCGGCTGATGGTGAATAGGTCTCGTCAGGATCGTAGTTCTTTAAAAGTTCTACGGCTTCCTCTATCGAAACAAAGATAGGAATGGCAACACCATTCTCATCATCAAGGTCGCCTTGCCAGATCTGGCTTTCGTCTGCTTTAATCATAGTATTGCTCCTAGGTCCATCTTGATTGCTTTGTGGTAAGCCTTAAATCTTACTTTGTCATCTAGCGTAATTGAAGAGACGCCTCTTGTGCCGGGACCAATTATCCAATTAGCGTCTGTTGTCGCTGTTAAGGCTGTGCTGGAATTGCGAGAGCCATTCTGAACACGGAAGCCTGAAGCATCTAACATAGTGAAAGTGGTTGAACCTGTGTAGCGTGCGCCCCATAGGCTCTGTGTTTGAATGCGAACATTTGTTCCACTAGTAGTAGTTGCTGAACCATTCACCGTCCAAACACCAAGAGCAGTAGTAGAATTTGTTTTAACTGCGTTAATAGTCGCTCCAGTTCCTTTTACTGCTCCGTTAAGGTTGGTGCTAGTGGGATCTTCACAGATGCCATTAACAATAACATTATCAAAGAACCTTGTTCCGTTGTCTGCTTCGATGTAGAACATCGCATTACTAAGGTCATCTGTGGTTACTTGGTTTCCATCAACAATAATCTTTTTATACCATCTCGGGGCAAGGATGTTGGAACCTGAAGTCCAGTTGTAATCTTGGTTAGTAACCGTAAGGGCGTTAAAAGTGATGGTGTTAAAACCACCAGCAAAAGCAACAGATTTAACAATAGAACTGGGATCTAGTAATGTCCAAGAACCATCTGTTAAGTCAATAGGATCTCCCCAAGGAAGATCATAAAGTGATGTCGCTGGCGCTGAACCACCGCCTCCACCACCAGTTGCTCCACCTGTGTTTGGATCGAAAACATTAGAAACAGGCATCGGTTATTCGCTCCAAGTAATTCTTGAGGAAGAGACCGTAGCGGTTCCTGAATCAATCTTAAAGAAAAGATAGATAGACTGACCTGCTTCCTGACGGATAGGCATCTTAAAAGAATAAGCAGCGGTGCCTTCAGTAGCAGCGCCAATACCTAGGGCAATAGTAGCCTCGGTGTCTGGTAGGAAAGACTGGTTTCCAGTCACATCGTAGCAAGCACGAATGATAAGTTTTGTTGGTGCTGGTGCGCCAGCAATAGTTTTAAGTTGGACCTCAACGCCCTCAATTCTAGAATCAAAAACGCGCCCTGCTGTTGGGGGCGGCAGACTTAATGAAAGGTCGTGGTCGTGTCGTGAGCCCGCAGCAAATGCGGTTCCTGTTAGTGCTTTATCAGCAACTACTTGGCTCTCGTGGTAAAAATGTCCGGTTTTAGGCATAATCTTCTCCTTCTTGTAAAATGCCGAGCGTAATGCTCTATTAATAAAGTAAAGGTCAAGTTATTCTTTTAGTGCGTCCAATTCTTTCTTTGTTTCCGCCATAGTGTCTTTAAGTTGTTGTGCGGAGATTTCTCCTCGCCTTCTTTTAGAAACTGCGTTCTTTCTTTCATTAATAATCTCTTTTCTAGTTCTTTGGACTTTGGTGGGGGCTGTTTTCTTTTTAATGCGGATTTGTTTTTTCTTATCAACAATCTTATCCATTTTTTCTTTTTCTTCTGGTGTAACACCAACAGCATCTCTTTCAGCCTCCGTTGCCTTGACTGATGTAACCATCTGTTGTAGTGAGCGTAGTCTTGATAATCTATCGTAGTAAGCCTGCTTCTCTGGTGAAAGATAAGTCATAGGCGTAACAGCGGCAGTAGCAAAAGCAGCCTGTCCTAGTGCTCCTCCTCCCATAGCCCCGACCTTTGTATCTTCTGGTAGGAATGTTCGAGAAAAATCAGTTACGGGCGCAGATAGACCAGCCATAGACATCGAATCCATAAACAATCTGTAAGCCTTCTTTTGTTTAGGCGTGTTCAGGGGAATAGCAAGTCTGCCGTCTTTGTTCTCAAAACCACCAACAGGTTCAGCACCAAATCCAGATAGTAGAAGATTAACAGCATCTTCGGGACGATCCATAACTGATTTTAGAATGTTAATGTGTTCTGGTGGAACCTCATCAAGTTCCCTAGAAAATTTATCTTCTATGCCTAGGGCTGCTTTGTATTCTGGACGGATAAATCCACCTATGATTCCCTGCGGTTCTCCCTTTAACAATTCAGCAAGTGTGTAAATAGCATCAAGCGATTGTAGTGGTGGAGAGGTAAGAATAAGAGACTTGTCCTCTTCTGGCTTCCAGTCCAACTTTTTAAGAATAATTCTTGTTTGTGCGTAAGACGGGCTGTATTCGGATGTCTCGTCATCTACTAACAAAGCCTCGGTGTTGTCTTTAAATCTTTTTGCCTTTACTATTCTTTTAAGACCACCAGCCGATGAAAGGTTTTTGATTGCGTTCATTAGGCTGTTTCTCTGGAAACCATAGAATAGAGCCAAGCGACGGAAGTTTGCTTCTGCTTTCTTAACAGCGTCAGGTAGTGCTGATGTTTCTATGTCTCCGATGTCGAACATAGACTTACGAGCTAAGGCAGTAGCGTCTTCGATAGAGCGTCCTTCTCGTAGGGCGGATTTAAGAGCCGCATAGCGGTAAAGTAAGTCTTCGCTTTGGGGCAAGTCTTTAAATGCTTCGGCTAAATCTTTTGCTCTTGTAGGCAATAGATTAGCACTTAATTTATCACCGCCTTTTAGTTTAGCACCTATCCCTCTTTCATCTAGGAAATCAAGCATTCTATCAACATTAGCAGATGGAGCAGCGGTTTGATAAACAGAGCGTCCAGTAGCTGTTTCTAGGATCTCATTTAGTTCTCCGCTAGTGTAAGCACGACCAGAGGGATCAGTAAAGATTACGGCGTTTGGATTTTTGTTGCGTAAGACCTTTGCTCCTTCAAAAATGTCTCTTGGATCTGGTAGGCGTCCTGTGGTTCCATAATAAATGTCAGCACCAGTAAGAAGGTTTGCTCCGTGGAAGCGAGGTCTAGCATTTAGGATAAGAGAATAGCGTAGGTTCTCAATTCCTGTTTTGGTTTTGTCTAGGACATTAAGAACCTGATCTGTTGCCTTACCAGAATACTTTCTTTCAAGTGCTAGTAGTAATTGTTCCCTTGTTCCCTCAAATCCCTTTCGTAAATCATCCTGTAATTGGGAGGCAACATCATCACCAAAGAGGACGCGCAACTGCGCTCCCGCTTCTCCATCGGCATCCGTTAGATCATCAATAAGGCGTTCAGCCTGATCCATTCCAATTTCTGTGTTTTCTATGTTATTTCTACGAATAATTCCATCAGCGATGTCGTCAGCAACATCAAAATAAGTTTCCATTACTGAAACAAATCTTGGATTATCCATCGCTTGTTTTGTTAAACTAGGAGGGAATTTATCTCCCAAGACTTCCTGAATGTCGTCAACAGAGACACCACCACGACCATCAGATAAGCGTCCGACTAGCCTGTTCTTGATAACGCGGGAAGAAAAATCCTGTCCCAATACCTGTAATGTGGGAGCAACACCAGCGGTAGCATTAGTAGTGAAAGGACGAAGCCGACCTGCCCCAAACTGCTCATCAATAACTTCTAGCATTTCTTTTCTAAATGGTGCGGAGAAAGCATCCTGAACGGCAAGTCTGCCCTTACCAACCTCGGTGTTAATAAGATCAGAGATTACTTCATCAGCAACCTTCTGGGCTTCTGTTCTGTAGTAAGCAGCCAACTGAACTTCGGCTGGGATCACGCCTTTGCTATTATCAATAACGGAGGTGATCTCATCTTTAGCATAACGAAGCAAATCAGGATCCCCGGCATCTATGATTTCTGTTTTAGCAAGCCTAACAGCCTCATTAACATTTTCCCAGAACTTACTGGGATTAAGATTTATCTCGTCAGCAAGATCATTTAGTTGTGCTCCGATCCTATCCATACCAGCAGAAGAGAACACCTTGGTGTTTTGCTGGACTTTGGTTCCTGTGAATAGGTCAAAGATGTTTTCTTTGGTTGTTTTAGTGTAGAACATGTCAGCAAGAATGTCGTCCAAAATGGCTCTTATGCTTTCACTTCCTTCTGTTAGAGAGCGTTCAGGTCCTACAATCAAATGACCTAGCGCCTCCTGCCTAGTGAGCGGGATTGCGTCCTCGCCTTCTTTAATAATTCCATAGGCTCGTTGCATTTCAGCATCTTCAACAAGTCTCTGAATGTCTTTACGAAGTGTTACATCTAGGCTAGAAATCTTTGTTCTTGCTTTGTCTAACAACTGACGCTGACCAAGAGATAGTGTTGATGCCTTTGGTGTTCTACCAGTAAGTTTTTCAGTTATTTTGCGCCACGCAGTTCTACTAAATGAGCGCGATTCAAGAGGCTGTAAGAAGTCCAACTGCTCACCAATAGAAAGCCTAGCCAAGTCTCTTGCTCTTGTTACTTGTGCTCCCGCTGTTGCGGCAAGCCCTTCGGCAACTAGGTCAATCTCGGCATCTAGCAACTTACGGAAGTTCTCAATAGTAATTCCCTTGCTATTCCTAATGTCGGTAATAATCTGGTTGTAGGTAATCCCATCCATCTTACCTTGCTTTTGTAGGTCAGAAGCAGTCTGAACTATTGTATCAACGGACTTATCATCTAGTTTGTAAGCAGGCAGGACACGAGGGGCTGTCTTGGTAGGTTGATCCACGCCTCTTGGTAATCTAGAAGCAGGATTAGAAATCGCACCTCTGTTTGTTACTATCAGTTCTACCTCATCAAAAGATTCAGTAAGTTTTCCTAGGTCACTTTCTTTTACGGTCTGTAAAATCTTTTTAGCATCAGTCTTACTAGCCCAAGTATTATGCGTAACAGCAACAACACTTTGGTCACCAAGACCAGAGATGTCTTTTGTAGCCTTCGCAACACGCTTGGAAGCCAAGTCATAATTTAAAAGTGTTTTAAGTCTTCTGAAAGATTCAGGGCTTTGTTCGGCAAGTGTAGAAACAATCTTACCAAGACCAAGCGACCTGCCTCCCTTAAACACAGAGGCTACGGCAGGATCTACTTTAGCAAGAGAGCCAAGTGCTCTCTGTAAATCTTTCCTTCTTATTCTTCCAACCGCACCAGCACCGCCTACCTCAACATAATCATCAAGTGATCTGGAAACATCAACGGCTTCATTTAGTAAGTCATCTTCTCTAATAGCGGCTTCTAGAACCTCATCAAGTGCGCTTTCTGGTGCCTTGTCTATTTCTTCAATAAGTTTTTTACCGAAAGGTGTCTTTCTCTGTGCTGGTGTTAGAGCCTCAATAAGTTCATCAGCAGTCTTGCCCTCAAAGGCAAGTTCATCTGCTAGTGTTGCTATGTTCATCTCTTCGGTTACATTACGAGAAATAAGCCCTCTAACATCACCAGCCTCAAAGCGCTCCTTGTAAGGTGCCCCGATCAAAGAACTATCCAAGAAATCATTAACACCAAGCTTTAGTGCGCCTCCAAGTGCTTCTCCTGTTCTAGCGCTGTCCAAAGTTCCATAAACCGCCTTGGCTCCTCGTAGATTTTGAACGCCAGCACGACCAGCAACACCAGCAGCCTTGGCTACATCTAGTGAGGGATCAAGAATGTCGGCAGCAAAACCACCAGCAAGTGTGGTGTAGTAAAGAACAGGCAAGTTTTCTGATGATAGACCAGCAAGTTCAGCGGCTTCTTTTGCCTCACCAAACATTCCTCTACCTTCGGCAACATTTAGTAGGATAGGATTATCTTTGTAACCTTCGGGGCGTGCTTCTTCTCGTGCTTCTTCTAGTGGTCCAAAGCCATAAGCGGCTTCGGCAACAGCACCGGCAGCAACATTCATAGGGCTCATAGCAGAGCGTAAGATCCAAGAACCAGTAGTTTCTTTCTTTGTTCCAAAAGGTGTCTCTGTTGTGAAGAAGCCAAATGTCTCAAACTTTTCTGGATCTGCTTTAATCTCGCTTGCTTTATCAGTAAGCCACCAAGGCGTAGGATCGGCTTCATCAACCTCTCTACGCAATTGACCTTCAGTTTTAAGAACCTGTTTTGTTGAGACGGGCTCACCAAGTTCAGGCTGTTGCCTAATCTGAATGTCGTAAATCTCTCTCGGCATCTCGGTGCCGTCAGCAAGAACAACGACTTCTGTTGTTTCTTCACTACGGGATGCGACCTGCTTTTGTTTGGCTCTTTCAGTTCTACTATTTAAGAACTGCCTCTGTGCTTCTGATAAGTCAGGAACACCTTCACCAACATCTACTTGCTTTGAGAAAGCACGAATCCAAGGATCTCCTGAACCAACTTGCTCAGGTGCTTTGAGGTAAGTATCTTTATCACCAATCTTTACTGCGATGTCTGATAAGCCCTCAAACGCTTCTTCTAGTGCCTGACGCTCGGCTTCTTGCCCAACAACACCAGAACCTTTTAGTCTAGCCAACGCAGGTTCAAAGAAGAAAGTTTTAAATGCCTCTACATCAGCCTGTGCGTCCTCTGGGCTCTCTTTAAAAGTCTTCTGGAACACCTTACCTATCTCAACAAAATCAACACCACGAGCGCCCTGCTGGGCAGCAATAGGTGTCTCCCTAGGAGCAAGAGGTTCGGGCAAAAGATCGGGAGCACCAAACAACGGGCTCTCTTTTCTTTCATCAACACCACCAAATCCAAGTGGGACTGGTTCTTTAATGTTTTGTTCTACTTCGGCAAGAGCAGTTTTGCGTGCCTCTTCCTCTTCCATCTGTTGCGTCTCACGCAACTGACGGGAACGCTCACGAACATAGTCCGCTTGTGCTTCTTCTAGTTTAACATCAACCTCCTGAATTTCAGGTGTTCTTGTCTCAACTATTGGTTCTATCGGTTCTGGGGCAGGAACAGGAGCATAAATGCTTTGTAGCTCTTCTGCGGTAAAAAGTTCATTAACAGCCTGTTGGGCTGCTTGACCTTGACCTATTCCTGATGTTATTAATTCTTCGGCACGCTTCTTGATTAGTGCCTTTTGTTCTGTAGAGAAAGCCATTATTTATTATTCCTTTATGCTAGTGGTTCGTTAATGTCGCCGTCAAGGATGTCCTTGGCAACTAAATAGGAATGTGCTTCCTTCCTTTGTTCGGGATTGTCTTTGTAAGCCCTACTAATCTCGTTGTAAGACATGTCAAAAGCATTACTTTTACCACTATTGGTCGCCATCAGTTTATCTACTATGACGAAGTGCTCTGGTCTATCTTCTTTTTCTAAATTAGTCTTGGCTAATCTATCAAGTTTTTTGGGCTGACGGGCTAGTTTGGTGCCCTCAACAACAACACGCGCTCTGTAAAGATCTTTTCTTTGTCTAGTAGAAGATGCTTGTGGTTTATCAACAGCCTCAATCGCTTCTTGATCTAGTTCTTCACCTACTGGTGTTGCTATTCTAATTTGTTCTTTGAGGTATTCTTTGACCATCTCGGTCTCACCACCAAAGTGTTTGACCGGGCGTCTAATTCTTCGAGCCTTATCATCACCTTGCTGAATAGTCATTCCCTTGTAGAATTGCAGCGCCTCTGCTAATAGATCCTGTGAAGGAATAAAATCAGGATTGTCTAGAATGTCTGGATTGGTAATAGCGTCATCTTTATCAAGCGCAACTGGCTGACCAACAGGTAGTGGTGTTGCTTCGCCAAGTCCAGCAGGAACAGGTTCAGCCTGTAATGATCTATCAGTTATGGGGGCACGCACCTCAGCGACTGGTGCGGCAGGTAATTGACCTTCGGTCTTTGGTCCTAGACCATCACCAGCAGCCTCCACAGCCCTTCTAGCGGCTTCTAATTCATCAGGAGACCTAGGAGATAGTCCTAAATCTTCCATCCCACCAGAGGGCTCTGAGGGCGGTTGTTCTATTTCCATCTCACCAGCAGTAACCATAGCGCGTGGGACACGAGCAGGTTCGGGCTGACGAGAGAATTCATCTTTTAGTAATAGTTCACCAGCACGACGAGGTGTAAATTCTGGTGATTGTAGGGCACTTTCTAAGACTGGTGGTTGATCGAGGACTGAATCAATCTCTGAGATTTGATCGTCAAATGATTGTAACAACGCTTGGTTGCGTAGTAATTCACCTTCTGGTTGTCCTTCTTTTGGCTCAATAAGAAAACTAAGTTCATCTTTACGAAGCAAGAGATCCATTCTCTTTTCTTGTAGTGCTTCTCTTTGGGCTCTATCTTGGACAGCACCTTCGGCAAAAGCGGCTACGCGCTCCTGTGCTAGTGGTTGATCTACGCGAGCCATAGTCCTACGACGACGGGGAGCAAGACCAAAGGCTGTTCCGCCTTGACCAATAACACCTTGATCTGCCTCAAAGGCTCTGCGTGTTCTTGCCTGTAAATCAAAATCAACACCAGTTCCAGAAGTTCGACGCTCTGATAGAAGAACCTCTAATTCTTTATCAAGTCTATCAATCTGTGAATCTAATGAAGGACCAACGGGCGCTGCCGCTTCTTCTTCGGTTCCTTCTCTCAACTTCGCCGTTTCTCTTTCTTGAACTAGGCGCGCTCCTGCTAGTGCCTCTGGACTAACGCCGCCAGCAGTCGTGGTGGTGGTTACGGTCTCAAAGCCGGGAATAGTCTCTTGTGTAAGTGGATCGAATTTTGCTGGAACCTTTTTTGTTACGGTTTTAGTCTGTTGCGCTCTTGCGCTTCTTGCTAGAAGTTCAGACGAACGAAGAAGATCACTATTTGCTGAACGAGAACTTCCGCCTTCTGCTTTTAGAGCAGCGCGCTGTAACTGCTTACGCTGGTCTTGTAGGACTTTAATTTTATCATCGTAGTAATCTCTACGCTGGTCAGCACTTGCTAGTTCCAACTTAAGCATAGTTGCTTCGTTCTTCTGCGTTGCTTCCCAAACCTGCCAGCGCAGGTCGGTGTAAAGATCAGCCCAGTTCTTACCAGTTGTGGTCTTGGTTCCAGTAGCGCGAGAGGGCTCAAGGACATAAACATTACGCCCATTTACATTTTTAATTCCCATCTTTATTGTCCTCGTGCTGCTGTTAGATACTTCATCATCTCAGGATTCTCAATAGCCATTTCATACATGCCTCTTGCTTCTTCCTGTGAGATGTTTAATTGACTTGCTAGTCCAGAGACTTGGGCAGGAGAAATGTCTTTCTGACCTTGGATAGTAGCCTGTTGTGCTGCGCCTTTAAATCCTGCTTCTAAAGCAGCGCCAGCAATTCCAACACCAGCCTCAACGCGTTCTTGCTTCTTTTGAGCAACTGCGGCTTCAAGGGCACGCAGTTCATCCATCTCACGCTGTCTTTCAGCAAGGTCAGCCTGTAGAATTCTGTCTCCAATCTCACTTTCCATAGCCATTCTTTCCTGTTGTAGTCCAAGAGCAGACGCTAATGCCTGACCTCCTGTTGCCTGACCACCACCAGCAAGCAGGGCTTTCTGTTGCTGCTCCATCTGTTCAGATGCTTGGTCGGCAGTAGAACGAAGACCGCTAGACATAGCAGCCTCTTCTTTCTGTGTAAGACCAAGTAGTCCTCTCTCTTCTCTCTTCTTTAGCGCTTCTATGCGCTTTTTGTTTTCTCTATCTAATTTAGACGGAATAATCTTAGGCAGACTAGTAATAGTCGAGCCTGCGGTCGCAGCAAGAATGCTCAAAGTAATTGGATCCATTTTCGTTAATCTCCTATGAATAAAGTAAAAGTCAAGTCAGTTGTAGAAAACTTCTGCCTTGAATGTCCTAGCAGTAAAAGCGCCTTCCTCTGTCTTTGGATTGATGTAGTAAGAGAACTTGTAAGTTCCAGCAGGTAAGGTCAAAATAGCAGTCCAACCAATCCATCTACGAAGACCAAACTTAATTTCTGGACTTTCATCACCAGCACTTGATGGCTTGCCTGTTAATCCAAATGGATTTTTGACGCCACTTGGTCCCGCACTAGTCATTAATGCTTCCTCAAAAGCATAAGATCTGGTTTGTTCCACGAAGGTTAATAGGTCTGAACTATTTTTTCTGTAGCCTAACTTGATTTGTGAATCCCAGAAGCCAGTTGCTGAGACCTCATTAGCAAAACTAGGAACAGAACCACCATAAGTTATGAGAACATCTGCTCCTTCTTCTAGGATAAGCGTAGGAGAGGTGTGATAGTTTGACTGCCAAACCTTTAAGGTGTTGTCCTGTAACCTCTGCTTTTTGACGGTGTTAGTCCAATAAGACCTATCAGTTTCCTGCCTACCTACTGATAGACCTGTGGCTATTCCAGTAGCAAAGGTGTATTCATTAGTGATAGGCTGATAGTCACCAAGTTGGATTTCTTCTGTTCCCATAAGGTTATTATCAAAGTCGCCTCTATCGATCCCTTCGTTTGCGTAATCTTTTAGTGCTTCATCATTTCCTTTAATGTCGGACGCATCCAGCGTCTGACCATCGGCAAATGTGTTTGGTTTTACATAAGGCATTATCTTGTCGCCCTCACTACTACGATGTTATTTCGGGACACTTTTAAAGTGTTTCCGTTGTAATTAACTTTGGATTGTAGTTCTATCTTGGTGAAAGTTCTTGAGCCAGTTGCTCCGTTGTGCTTAAACACTTTGGAAAACTGAAAGGTCTGAAAACCAAGAGGAACACCTGTCTCTTTAGGTAGTCCATTAGAACTAGTCCAATAGCGTGATGTTCCACCAGCCATAGTCGTGAAGGAATAGCCCCATTCTCCTAGATTTAAAGTCAAAGGTCCTGCTCCATCATCGTAGGTAAGTAAAAGTCTGAAAGCATAGTAGTTCCTGTCTCCGTTGGGAGGACCAGCAGTAGAATCATAGGTCTGTTCAGCATTAATGTTTGTTACTAAACCAGAGCATTCAACACGATAAACCTCTTGTTGTTCTGGCTGGTAGCCTAGAATGACCTCTGATGGATTAGCGCCTGTGCTGTCTATGGTTACATAAGAGGTGCTGTTAGTAGAGAATTCACTAGTGCCTGAATAAACAAAACTGAAAAGTTTATTAAACACGCCAACAGGTGTCGTGTCGATGTGTTTGATAGTAATCCAGTTGTCTGCTACATTCTCTTGACCTAGTGTTGCTGTTGCTGTCGCAGCATCATCGTAGGGCTGATTTAATTCAGCCGCTGTGGGGACATCCCCATCCTCAAAAAAGTTGTTTTTTACAATAGCCATTAGTTCTCCTTATCGGTATTGATTGCGAATCCAAATGCCCGCACTAAAAATCTTAAAGTCAGTAGAGGTTGTCGTCACCGCAGGACTACCAGTAGAGCGCCAAGTGTTTATCTGAACGCGGCAATCAATCGTAACTGGCTGTGTTCCGCAGGCAATAGCAAAAGGAATCTGCGTAGTGTGTCGTCTAGGAAAGATCTTACCAGTTCTAGCAACAGCGACATTATTAACATAGACCTGCCATTCAGTCCAAATGTCGTTGCCTCTACCACGAGGAACAAAGTTGCCGTCTCCATCATCAACACTAAAAACATTATTGCCGTGTTCCCAATCAATAGTAGCGCAGCCAATAAGCATTCCTTCTCTTGCGTCAAAAGATAGTGGGAACTTCTCGTAGGTAGGATCTAGTTCTGGAATAGTGTTAAATCCCGCAGACCAAGTGTCTGAATCTAGATCGATGCTTGTGATAGGTGTGTAAATGTCGGCAGCAGGACCAGTAAAGACTTGGTAATAAGCCTGTGAAGCCATAATTGTTCCATACTTATTGATTGTTCCACTAATGCCTAGGGGACTATTAATAGGTAATTGAAGGCTGTCTTTATCAACAGAATCAACAGGTAAGTTGTTGCTGTCTAGACCGCCATTAATCTCATCTAAATGTTTATCTAGATTTGTGGTTATGTTGCTGGTCTTGACCTGATCGAATTGGTGAATAGGTTTATCTGTAAATGTTTTAGCCATTTTATCTCCTAGTAGGGCTGGTTTCTACCAGTTCTTGCTCTTTGGTTAAGAGGCAACTGGTCGCTGGTGTTGTAGTTAATGCTGAATCCAAGAATGTGAACAGGCTTTCCGTCGTTTTGTTTTACACGGAACCTGAAATTATCTACCAGTTTGGTGTTTACATCCCAGCGAATAACTACAATCCTTCCTCCGCGTAGGGAATCTTCATTAATAATAAATGGTGCTTTGCTAATGTCTTGGTCTTCTGGACCAAAGACAGGATCTTCGTTCTCTGTGAAGACTAATTCTGGTTTAGAGATCTTCTGGTCTCCCGCAGGATACCAAGTTCCATCATAATCATAGCCCCAGTCAAGTGTAACAGGATTGTCTCCATAAGAAACCATCTCCATCTCAACATTAAAGACGCGATGTTTAACAGCAGCGCTTCCAAAATTAAACCAGTTACTTTCCCAAAGGTTAAAGTCTAGCAGTTGTTCGGTCGCTGTGTAGGGGCGGGCAGCAGGATCTCCCGTTGCTGCGCCAGTAGTAAGCAGTTTGCCCCAGTAAGGGGCACCTGACCAAACCTGAAGACCAATCAAAGAGCCCTTGGAGGCAGTAGTTATTGGTGTAGATGGGGAGCCATTAGCAAGTCTCCAATCAGGTCTAGTTCCAAAGATAAAGTTTCCATTAGGATCTGACTGAATAGTAGTGAAAGACCATAGGTATTCTTCGGATTTTGTGTTCGCTCCTCTGAAAGAGAATGAATTATTGTAGGTGTGAAGAACAATTCCTCTTGTTGGAACCGTCTCTCCCTTACGAACATAGTGTAGCCAGTATTCTTTTTCTTTCTTGGAATAAGCAGCGCAGCAGTTCGCAAGTGCTGGAATGTTGATAGATTGGATTGCCTTACCGATGCGGTCAGAAATCTTCACTACACTAACCTGAGAACCGCCTTCTAAGCCCCCTGTAGTGGCGTAGAGCCCGTCTTTATTTAGAAAGACTATGCCGACACCGGGAACTAAAATAATCGTGTTAGAAGCCGTTGTGCCGACATCTGGTGTAAGGGAAGCAATCGTAAGACCTTGTGGTCCCTGACGGATAATGTCAATCGCTCTTTCTCTAAAAACAAGTAGGCTGTTGTAGTAGCCCATAAGTTTAGTAATGTGTCCGCCAGCCGTAGATCCAACATCAAAGTAATTGAAAGAACCAAATTGTTCTGGTAATCCTGCTTCGCTGTAAATAATTCTAGTAGGATGTTGAGCACCACCGCCTAAGAAAAGGCGGTTATTCCAAGCGGCACCAAACTGATAGGTAGAAGAGATTGCCTCTGAATCAGTAAGGGAAGGAGCAGGTGTGACCAAGGCAGCATCTGGAATTACATCAATAAATTCAGTAGTGCTATTATCATCAATCTGCTTAACAAGGTAATACAACTGCTCATTACCAGTTGTTCTTGCTTGTCCTGAACGCATGTTTTTTGTTCTGTAAATCCTGCGGGCTACTATCCCTTTCTCTCCTGTTGGGACTTCATTTAGCATAACACCTCTACGATCTTTGTAGGTGCCTGTGTTAGTCCAATCAACTTGGCTTTGAAGCCCCATAGGGCTTTCTGAACCTGTGTCTGATAAGAAAGACATCTTGTAGGCAAACTGGTTTCTATCTCCGTCCTCTGTGTCTCCTATTCCAACAGGTCTAGTTTCTCCAAAGGTTGGTCGAGGAATTCCGTTTCTCAGGTCGTTAGTGGTCGCATAAGTAACATTTACATCAATAAGTTCTACTTTTGGTGTGGCTATGGTAAAACCAAAGAGCCTATGACGGGCATCGCCATAGAACCAAATAGGTTTATCATAACCATTAATAATAAGAAGTCTGTTGCCGTAAGGAACAAATTGTGTTCCTACATCTCCAACCTTTCTAGTTCTACGACCAGTAGCGATAGTAATCTTATGCTTCCAGAAGTTGGTGGCTCCTGCTGTGTCTGAATGTCCCCAAAGATAGTAAAGTTCTCCACCTTGCTCAACAAAGTGATAAACTTGCCCTGTGCTCTGTTTAGTCCAGATAAACTGGGAATCTACTTGCGTGTCCAAGTAGGGAGAGGTCTCTGTTTCAAGCACTTGGTCAAACTTCATCCAAGGCTCTAAGCCTCTATCAGCAAGCCAACCATCACCTTGTGGATCTATGCGATAGTTCTGGATGCTTTCAGCACCGCCCTGTTGCTCCTTCCAGCGCTGATCGATCGAAGGAGCGTCAGCGTATTTTAGGATAGTTCCTTTAACAGCCATTAGATCAGCCTCCGGTCTTTAGTGAATTGTAGTCATAGCGAAAGAACCTATCGCCCGACATTCTGAATTGTCCTCTACGAACAAGACTATCGATGTGATCGCAATACCTCTTTTCCAGTTGTTTAATTTCTTTCTCAGTCTTACGACGATAGTTCTCTGCGTTGGCTAAAGAGCCAACCTTATCGTAAAGAATTTCTAGCGTCTTGTAAGCAATAAGATGGTGGAATTCTGCGGGCATCTCTGGACTATCAGTAGCAAAGCCAAGGTGCTCAGGCTTGTAGTAATAGCGAGCAACACCTTCGCGTAGGAAGTCCTGTGGAACCTTTGAGATGCCGTTCGCCTCATCTTCGGCTTGTTGCGTGACCTCTTCGTCCCAAGCATCTACGCGGGGATAAGGTCTAATGCGGTTGTATTGTCCGTCCATTTCGATGTAGCGTTTGTTGCCGGGATCGATGCAAGTAAATTTGGTGATAGTTACTGAACTAGCAAGGTCGGGAACGATAATTGTTGATAGGAAAGCGGGACTATTTCTGGTGTTAGTCATAGTAGGATTGTTAAAAACTTTCCAAACTGGTAGTCCTCGTCTGTTGCCCTTGGTTCTATCAAAGTTTTGGTTCCAGAAGATTACTTTATCTAGCCCTTCGTATTGTGTGGGCTTTCTATCAAAAGACTGGAAGGAATCAGCAATAACAGGTTGGTCGTCCCAACTAGTAAAGTTAATCTTAAGTTGGTGTGAGCCTTGCCCATCGCCTGTGAATTTAATAGTTTTAGGCTCTGATAGGGCACCGACTTTACCATCTCTAACAAAAGCCCAGCAGACCTCTAAATGGCTATTCTTTGGAAAGCCTTCAGCGTTCTCTGTGGGAACATCTTCTAGTGTTAGTTGGTGTGCTTCTGGAACAAAGAAAGAGGGAGACCAAACATAAGCCTCAGCATAGGAGGCAGCGTAATCCATTCGTAGGTTCATCTCTTCATCTTTACGAGCCATAAGACCAATAAGTTTTCCGAAAGGAGGAAAGCGACCAGCGCCGCCATTACCATTAGGAATGTCTCTGTGACCTAGTGAAAGTAGTTCGATGGAATCGTGGGGAAGATCGTAATAACGCTTCTTAATTCTCCAAGTAACATCATCAACATTTGTAGTTCCGTGGAATGGTTTATCGAGGAGGATGTTAGATTCATTAACAATCTTTGAGATGCCGTATTCATAATTCTGGATCTCAATAACCTGTCCCTCAAAGTTTAATTTTTGTAGTCTGTCCATCGGTGCGGAGAATGTAACATTCCTTGAGCCCTTCTGAACATTAGCATTAATTACTGCGCCGGGCGTAATAACATCTCTGGTGGGCAGCATGTCTGGGATAAACTTAAAGAAGTATTGCCTCGTAGCAAAAGTCCAGCGTTTAGTAGTCCAGATGTCGTAGTAAGCATCGTTAATCAATTCATCTAGTGAATCGTTGTAGTTTTGTAGTTCAGGAGAATAATCAGTTATGTTCTTGATCTTCTCACGAATAGATTTCAAATTAGCCATTTATGGTTCCTCTCTATGAATAAAGTAAAAGTCAAGCAAAAAGCCCCCGCCCCTTTAAAAAGAGACGAGGGCAAATTATTACCTAGGCGGTTCTGTTAATCAGAATGCGCCGCGAACGAAAACAGTAGCGACGGGCGTAGCGCCATCGAGACTGATTGCAACAGCAGGACTGGTAGCAGCAGCAGTAGTGTCTAGGACACCAGCCGTGCCAGTCACAGTAAGGACATCGCCCTTAGCGTGAGCAGCAGCACCAGCCTTACAGACGCCACGAACGCAAACCTCGACCTTCTCGCCAATAGCGGCGGCGGCAAGAGCCACGCCTACTGGACAGACAAGATCGGTGTTTCCTGTATCGCTAGGCTTAACCTTGATTGCTTTGTCGCCATCAGCAGTCTGAGACGCGTCTAGAGAGACGGTCTGACCAGCAAGGATTGCGGCAGCAGCGATGAAAGTTTCGACCTGACGACGGTTCATAGAATCTTCGCCTACAGCCTCAGTTCCGGCACCGGGGAGGGAGCCGTAACGCTCGGTTTCGAGGTATTGAATTAGTGTTGAAGTAGCCATTATCTTTTTCTCCTTTTTAGTTTAGATTTGGTTGCTATCAAGCGTTGACGAGGACACCTTGTGAACCGAGGTGATCGGCAACAAGTTGAGCCTTGACGTAAAGTTGAGCAGCACGAGCGGTTGTGCCCGAGATGTGCTCGAATGGGCTGACAGCAAAATCACCTTCACTATGGAAGACAAGTTTTATGCCATCGTAGTTGAGCATGTAAGCATCAACTGAAGGATTACCACCGATAGAAGAAGCAAAGCCCATCTCTGGATCCTGTTCAGCAACAGCGCCGTTGAAAGCAAGTCCCATTCGCCCGCCATCAAGTTTATCAGTCTGAACGAAACGCTCCTGAGCGAACAGAAGGTTGCGGTATTGACTGAAAGCACTATCAGACATAATGACCTGACTGACATCACCTGCGGGAGCAACGCTGTTAGCAGCGATGTAGAGGTTGTAGAGGTCAGTCATAGCCAAGGTTCCACCAGCGTTTGCGAACTGGTTGAGCCAACCGGGAACCTGAAAGGTTGCCTTAGAGATGCCACCGACTACGTTGTTCTGACCAGAGGGCAGAGGCGCAGGAGCGACGTGCTCAAGGAAACCAGTAGCGGAACCGATGCCGGTGTCGCCGTTCAAGGTGTTCATAGCGGTTAGAACCGTAGAATCACCACGAAGGATCTGGCGGTTAAGCTCACGACGGAGCATGCCCATAACGGACTTCATGCGTGATTCGAGGATCTTTACGATCGCGTATTCACCGCTGTTCTCCATCTCTTCTTTCTTGGTGATTACGATGGGCGCTGTGAAGTCGCACCAGTCGTAAATAGCGGGACGAAGAACATCGTTTACCGCGAGGGAAACGGGCTCGTAGCCAGTCGCTAGTTGTGTGATCGAGGAATGCTCAGC
>Ga0208793_1000755_pt1 | contig 20605 bp, 19 predicted proteins | sample 17_taG_FD_184092 | JGI IMG/M metagenome (GOLD analysis project Ga0208793, IMG submission 184092) | Marine viral communities from the Subarctic Pacific Ocean - 17_ETSP_OMZ_AT15314 metaG (SPAdes) (version 2) | ecosystem: Environmental > Aquatic > Marine > Oceanic | place: Pacific Ocean | collected...
TTAGATAGTTTTAAAGGCGATACCAACCATGTAGACCAGACTTTAGAACAAGTCATAGAAAATATTGAAAAAATTAAAAATGCAGTAAGGTTTTTGACGCTAGATGAAGTAAGAGCCTTAATTAAAGCGGCGTTGAAAGCAAAAAGTAGTGACAATCCTCAAAAAGTCAAGGAAATATTACAAAAAATTGAGGAAGGGGCTGATTTAGGTCAAAGAACTCTTCGAAATAATAGAGACATTAGAGACTCTTTAGATATTTTGCGAATGTCAAGCGGAAAATCGGTCATGATGTTCAAAAAACCACCAGAAAATAAGAAAATTTTAGAAGATTTTGCTAAATTAATTGGCGGAACTGTTATCGGGGACTCAATAGAAGTTCCTTTTAAGACAGAAGGCCAGTTTATCGCTACAATGGCTTACAAAAGGAAAAAATCGAAGGACGCTCAAGGTAAAGAAGTGTATATTATTACTGATACGCCTGCTGAAAAGGCTAAAAAAGATGAAATTAAGCAATTTTATAATACTCACTTGCGAACATCGGGCTGGTCTTTGAACATTGGCGATAAACATATTGAATTAGATGACTTAGTAACTCGTAAAAAGTTGTTTGTATCAGGAAATGTTCAGTATTCAGTAGTTGAGCCATTTAGTGCCTCTTCTGTTCTTAAATATGTGGATGCAGTTGCTAAAATTAAGGGAAGTGCAAGAGCATTTAAGCCAAAAGAGTTCCCAAATGGTGAACCTGTTCCTAATTCTTTGTTTTTACAAGCAAGCACCAGTAGCCCAATCAGTTTAAATCCTTATGGTAAGTTAATTATGGCTAATACTTTCAGTAGTGATAAAACTTGGTATAAGGATTTCTTTGATTCCCTAAGAGCCGCCGAATTATTGAGTGAAGAAGACGCTACTGCTTTAATTATTGAAGATATTTACGAATCTTTAAAAACTGATGAATCAACATCAACCGAAGGCATAAGTCTCACACCATTTAGAAGCGAAGATGCGATACCCAACATAGATGCTGTAACAAGAAATGCTGCTAAGAAAAAAATACGAGAAGTATTAAACAATAACCAAAGATTATCTTCATCTGTTAGCAATAGAGCCTTAGACAAACAAAGTGAACAACTTCAATACTTAAAAGACGGGGCATTTACTGTAAGAGAAGCAATTGAATTTGAAAAATGGTGGAAATCACAAGGAAATGACCCCGATGAACTTAAAATTGAGTATTTTAAGGACGGTAAGCCTACTTCTAGAAAAGATGGTAGATTTCAAGGATTTCAAACCGATGATAAAGGAGATTTCATTAGAGATGCTGCTGGACAATTAATTCCTTTAACAGATGATGAAGGAAAACCTCTTACAGAAGCAGATGAAGGAAAAGCCGAGGCTAATTATGCTAAGGTTCAGATTTATGATGATTTTGATGAAGAATGGATGCCTTCTACTCCAAATGAAGCATACCAGCAGGGCTTAAAAGTAGAAACTAAGCAAGGAAAAGACTTATCGGCTGATATAGGAAAGATTCGTGATGAATTACTAGCAGTAGATAATTTTGCTGATTATGTTATAAACATGTCAATAAAATTAAAAGATGAAGGAGGCCTTTATAATTATGTTAATACTATGGATAGTAAGGCCAGTGCTTTAGACACCCTTAGTCCAAAAAGAAGTCTTAATTTCATAGCACAGGCTGATGAACTCGCCGGACAGGATGAGGTGAGAGAAGCCTTTAAGACCATAGACTCCGAGCAGGACTTAGAGAAGAAGAAGCAGGTCGCTGAAGAATTAAACTCCAAAATGCCAAAGATTCTAACAAATATCCAAGAATCATTAATTGAAGCATTTAAATCTAGATTAGAATACTTTTGTAAGTCTCCCGCTCAATTCCCTGACACTCAAGTTATGTCAGCAATTAAACAATTTACTGCACAAGGGTTAATTAAAACAGGTGAATAATATGGCAGAACTATCACAAAAAGAAATAACCTTGTTGGGCCTCCAGCGTGAAGAGATAGAACAAATTGCTTCTTCTTCTGGACTAGAAAGAAAACAAGAACTTAATAAAATTATTAGAAGATTTACCGAGGCTCTTGAAGATGAAGCAAGAACTATTGATGATGGGCTAAAAAGAAAGGATGCCTTAGCAGCAGTTAGTGAAAGAGTTAGAGCCGCTAAAAAATATATTGTTCAACAGACTAAGGGAACTGCTGGAAAAAACAGAAGAACAGAAGATGCTGCCTATCAGACGATGTTTGGCCCTGTTTTGAACATGAATATTTATAATAGAGGACAATTAGTTGATGGTGCTTATTTAATGAAGACCAAAATTAATGGTCGAATCGAAATTAGAAATCCTGATTTTGAATTTCCTGAAAGTGATTATGTAAAGGGTCTTTTAGAAGGAACAGACACACCCGAAGCAGTTAAACATAATATTGAGTTAATTATTGAGACTTTAGGTGATATGTCGGGAGATACTAAGTTCGTTAAAATTGGTAGAAATTTCCCTATCCGTGAGTTTTTAGGAGCGATTGATGTTTCTAGGAAAAATAATAGAGTAGAAGTTTATAATTTCTGGGAAGAAGTCGGAAGAAAATACGAGCAATTTAAAGATGACTTAGCAGGGTTTTTCCTAGCCGTCAAAGAAGTTGATTTTGAAGGAGAAGTTAAAACTAAATTCGATAAATTGTATAATGATATTGATAATATTAATTTAGAATACATCGTTGAGTTCCCACACATTGAAGAAAGAGGCCTTTATTTAAATGCTATGCACCAGTTCTTTAATTTAGTCGGTGCTACTCTCGCCCTTGAAGGTCATTTAAAATTAGGAGAGGAAGGCTCGTTTAATGAAGATGATGATGATATTAGAGGGCCGGGAGGAGATGTTAATGCTGAGTTATTACAGTATTTAGAAACAAGCCTAGCAAGTTCAAGTAGTACCGCCGGAGACACAATTGATGCGGCTGAATGGGCTGAAAGACTATCAGTTGAAGAAGTATGGGACCATGATGGGTTAGATGATTTATTAGAGGCTGGCGACCCTCTCCTAGTTTATGAATATAATAAAGGTGAAAAGTTACTGGCTATTAATGATAAAATGGAAAGAAAACTCCGTGATGTTTTAGAAGAATTGGAAGATATTCTTGATGAAGGAGATGGCGTTACTTTAGACACCCAAACAGATATTGAAAATTGGATGGACCAATTAAATGACACTACCACTATTTCAGCAAATAGCATGAGGTATTGTCTTCCTATTGCAGTATTAAGTAATGTTAATTTCAATAAAATCTATCCAGAAAATGAGTTTCCTTCTGCTTCGGAAAACAAACCAATAGGCGTAGATAATTTAGAAGTTATTAAAGATTTTTTTAATGACTTGTATTCTATATTAAGCGGAAAGGCTTTCCGAGCAGAACTAGATGTAAGAAGTTCAAAAGGAAGAGGAAGAGGAAGCGTTGTTGATAGAAGAGACTTAAGAGGAGTTAAGAATAAAAAAATCTTCGGCACAACTAAAATTCCAATTTCTTTAAACGAAAAGGGTTCGCTAAGAAGCGAATTGATGCCTTTCAAAACAGCCCTTCAAAAGATGCTAGATTCTGCTATTGAGTATTTCTTTGACCCTCTTTATTCTGGAATGTTAGCCATTGAAATGCCTCGCTTTGCGTCAAGTATTGGTTCAAAAGTTATGCAGACTTTAAGCCTTGATTTAGGTTTAGAGAGCGTTATGTCTGCTTCTTATAATACTTTCTTTGAGGGTTCAGTAGAAGAAGTAGATTCAGGAGATTTAAAGGCAATCGCTGACTTTATGGATAATATCTTTATGCCCGCCGTAGAAATTAATACTGCTATGATTGTTGATGCAGAACAGTGTGCTGATGCCTTAACTGAAATTTTTGGTAGAGAAGAGAATAATGATGATTATTGTGCTGCTTTATTACATTACTTTATGTTAGAAACAGAACAACTGAAATTCGAGAACAAGGAGTTCCCCAAGAGAAGCGGAAAAACTATTAAAGAACGAGCGCAACAGTTCATAGAGGCCTTTAAAGGACGAAAGGCTTTCCCTATCTTCGCTTTACCTCACTGGTTAGACATGAATCAAGGGGTATTAACTAAAAATACTACCTTAAAAAACCAATATAATAGGCTTAAGGATATTTTTGAAAGTGTTCAGACAGATTTACCCGTTATGCTTCATAAGTTATTAAAGGCCCATGATGCAGTAAGAGAGCAATTAGGCAAAGATGTTATTTACGGATTTATTCCTTTGACTGACTACGGTATTGAAAAGATGATTAATAAAATGCAAGTAGATGAGAATATTGATTTATCTACCCTTGAAGTAGAAAACATTGTTAAGGCCGTCGATTCTCATGAAAATATTTCAAAGGAATATGGAATTAGTAGTGAACAGGTTTACATGATTAAAGCAAACTTTAGGTGATTAAAATGAATTGGAAAAACATAATTAAAAGACAGACTAATTTCATGGAATTTGGTATGACTCCCCCGAAGGGGACATTACAACGAGTTTCTGCTGAAGAAGAGTTTAAAACACGAATGCCTGAAATTAGAAGTAAATTAGAATCCCAAAAAGGGAGAAGCACTATGCGAACTCCACAAGGACAGGTAGATTCTTCCGAGTATTTCTTAGGAGAACTAGATAAAGTTCAATCTTATGAAGACTATTTAGCCTTTAAAGAAAATTATAAAAAACAGACTAATTTGGATATTTAGGGTGATAACATGCCTAAAGTAATACCCAATGTGTTCACTTATGAGCAGATGCAACAAAAGTGGTCGCAGGATATTGAAGAAGGCGAAGACCCCTATACTCGTAGAAGTGATTTACAATCTGGGCGATATGCTTTAGATAAGTGGCTTATTCGTGTAGATGATGAAGGAAAAACATTAGCCGTTATTGGTTGGAAAGAACACCCTCAACATACCGTTTGTGGCGGCGGTTTAACTACTGAAAGAGGCAAACAGATTAGGGGTAATATGATTGCTTTAATGGACGCAAGAAAAGCACAGATACCTCAAGATAAAATGATGGTAACTGCTTTAGTTCATAGAAGCGGTGATAATTCAAGGTGGTTAAACTTTGGTAGAGGACAAAACTACCGTTTTCCCGGCGATAAAGGATTTGAAGAGTATGCTAATCAATTACCTCCCGAAGTAAAGGAAGATTGGTTAAATGCTTATCCTGAAACATTTGGCGTTAAACCAGTTAATCCTGCTTCTGCAAGTGAAGAAGTAGAAAAGATTTATTATGATATGGACTTATATGTTATTACTAAGAACGAAAGATATATTCGAGAACTAGGTAGTGATGGATATAATGTCCTTGATACTAATACTAATAAAAGGATGAATACTTACGGTTTAAGTAAATCCCAAGCAAAAGACATGCTTCAGGCATTAAAGGAAGGTCGAAGTGTGTGGGAATATATCAGGCCTCAGCATAACAGTGGGAAAAGCAGATTAAGAAAGAGTATATTCACTTGGAAAAACATTCTTAAGGTTTTACCTCCGAGTAATTATCGTGATTATGCTGTTCCTGAAAAAGATAACACTCACACTACTTATCCTCCTAAAGCGTATGATTATGGCACTGTAAGGGCCGTTGTAAGAGGTCATTATTTAAGCCGTGTTGCTGGTGATGGTGGACATGGAACTAGTTCTACTGATAGGACTGAAATACCAATTTGGGTTAAATGCTTTGAAGGAAAATCTCAAGGCAAGTATTGGATGTATAGAAAAGCCGATGAAAATAACTATGAAATTATTTTAGTAGATGTTTATACTATTTTGGGAAGTAGAATTGCAGGAACTACCAAAGATTTTAATCGTAAAACTCCTACCTTCGCCGCATTAATGGGTGGAGAAGAACAACATGTAACAAAGTTAATTGTCTTTACAAACTACTTTAACTCAATTACTTTATCTCAACTAAAAAGAGAGCATTCCAGTAGGGCAAGAGTTGATTGTATCTATACCGGAGAAAAATCTAATCATCCTAAAGGACAGGCTATACAACAAAAGAAAAAGCCGGACGGTCCATCGAATATCTTCTCTCAAAATAGAGGTACTCCTTCTAGAAATAAACAAGGAAATAACAATCGAGGGCGAAAGAAAAGTCGTAATCAACAAGGCAGAAACAAAGAAGCCGAGTTTCAAAGAAGAAGGCGGCGGTGATTGTGGAAGAACTAGCCTTTAATTTTGAACATCAAATGGATATGGAGTTATCTAAGAACTCTTTCCCATATTTCTTTCAAAATGTATTAGGTTTTGATTTTCCTTCTTATATTCAAGAATGGCATGAATTGATGAACTCTACCCAAAGAACTGTTATTATTTGTAGTCGTGACCACGGAAAATCTGTATTTATGCACAGTTGGGTTGTATGGAAATTAATCTTTGAAGAACCTCCGTATCAAATGCTTTACATTTCTTCTAACCAAAAGCAGACTTTAGTTCACATGAGAGATATTGATAAGATGTTCACTCATCCTATGCTCAAAAAGTATAAACCCGCTAGAGGTTGGGCTATTGGGAACATTACTCTTACTAATGGAAATCAAATCTTAGAGCGTTCCGTTGGTTCACAGATTAGAGGACTTCACCCTCAAGAAATTATTATTGACGACCCTTTGAAAGAGTTCAGTATGACTGGTATTCAAAAGGTTACAGATTGGTTTTATGGTGACATGATTCCAACACTTCACCACACCGCTTCATTGAGAGTAATTGGCACACCGTTCAGTTACACTGACATTTACCAACAATTAGCCGAAAACCCTGCCTATACGGTAAATACTTATCCATGTCTCAATGCTCTCAATGAACCCCTTTGGCCTGACCGCTGGAACTATGAAGCATTAATGGCTAGAAAGGCAGAAGTCGGTTCTTTGATGTTTACACGGGAATATATGTGTGTTCCTATTTCTACTGGTACTTCTTTGTTTAACCCTGAGTATTTAGAAAGTGCTAAGAATAAGGACTTAGTTTTGAAACCTATGAGAAGAGAAGGATATAAATACTTTGTGGGAGTGGACCCTGCTATCTCTACTGATGGGGATTACAATGTTATTACAGTCATAGAAATGGATGCTGATGAAAATAAATCTATCATCTATATTGACCGAGCAAAAAATGTTCAGTTCCGAGAAAATATTCAAAAGGTTAAAATGATTGGACAAGTGTTTAGACCCGAATGTATTATGTTTGAGACAAATACATTTGCTAAATCATTTACTCAGGAATTGCGCCAAGTAGCGGATTTAAATATACATGACTTCAACACAACTAGAAGGAAGAAACAAGAGATTATTCTTAATTTACAAATGACTCTTGAAAATGGTAAGATTAACTTCCCTTACGGCAACGAAGAGAGTAGGCGAGTTTCGGCTGTATTGATTGAAGAAATGTCAATGTTCGCTATTACTGAACGAGGAAAGTTTGAGGGTATTGGGGCGCATGACGATATGGTGATGAGCCTTGCATTAGCGAATGCGGCCACATATCAGGCCAACGATAACTTCATACTGCTTGATGATTTAGGGCTGTTTGACGATGCTCCACAACGGCCACAACGGGCAGCAAACAACGCCATAGGTCTTAATTTTTGAGGTATTTATATGACAGAACAAGCAGACAAATACCGAGATGCGGCTCAACAAATGACCCGTTTAGCCGAATTAGATGAAGAAGAGGCTGAAACGAAAGATAACATTGAGGAACAATTAGATACAGAATTGAAAGGCATTTTTTCTAATACTCACATCATGTCGGAACACGAAGAAATAACTAAGTTATCTTCTACTTTTAATGTTAATGCTACTGACGCTAGAAAGAAATTGTCTTCTTTTCCTAATGAATACATTATACAAGACCATACTATTCCTGACTTAGTTAGAAAAATGAGAAAATCTCGTAGAGCATTGAAAGGAACACACAGGACTAAAATGAGTAAAGCCATTGATACTATGATTGATGCCTATGCAGACCATTTACAAAAGTGTATCGGTTCTATTACATGGTTAAGCGATTACACTGTTCCTTTATCTAAAATGAGATACAATGAGAAAGACCTTTCTAAACTTCATAAAATGAAAGACACCGACATTAGAAGAGAAACAGTAGATTCTCTTTGTAAATACTGGGAGGCAGAACTAAAACAAACAGGTATGGCTTACGGTAAAGAATATAGTGAATTGGCAAAAGATATGAAATTGGCTAAGAAAGATTTTAGAAATGCTATCGCTAAGATTTCTAATCAGTCTATTACTAAGACAAAGAAACAAAGACAGGATGATTTTATTATTAAAACGGTTTGTGAAAATCCAGGAATTAGTGCTAAAGTCATCCATGAAAGAATGCCTAGTTCTTTATTCAAAATAAGTAGTCCTAATACTATTTCTAAATCAATTAAAAAATTAGATATTGTTTCAATAGATGGAGAATATTATAAAGTTCCTTCTATGATTAAGAAAAATATTTGGGCTTATACTGCTGCATTTATTGACTCGGATGGATATATTACATTAGACCGCAATTTAAATCCAAGAGTGGGTTTAATCGCAACAGGCACAAGAGGTAAGGCTTTTATGCAAGAAATGCACAAGTCTATTGGATATGGAAGAATGCACTTAGACCAAAAATCTCCACAACAAACCCGACTCATTCAGCGTTTAAACTTTTATTCTCAAGATGATGTAACTAATCTTTTGACTAAGTGTTTGCCTCACTTCCGATTAAAGAAGGGTAATGCTAAGTTATTACTTGAACTTATTCGTATGAAGAAATCATATAAGAAAGCCGATTGGTATAAAGGCCGATGTGATGAGATTTTTAAGTTAATGAAATGGGAAAACCACAAAGACCATGTGGGCTATGATTGGCTCAAAGAAGGGATATACTTAACAGATATTGCTAAATTACAGGGTAATTGTAAAATGTCTGTTATGGATTCAATGGAGCAAATCGGTACTGTTCTCAAAGGACAGCCTTCTAACTTCTATGCTAAATATATGAGAGAAACTAAAGAGGCTATGAATAAAACTAGTATGCCTATTGAAATGGAACAGCAAGTTCTTTCTTTTTTAGAAGCGGGTAAAAACTCAATTCAAGCGGAATCAGAAGGAGGCGTACCTTTTATGTCACCTTCTTTTATTAAAGAACGAATAGAAGAAATTTTAAGACAATATGGGATAAGTGAAAGGCAACGCTTTGAACAGAAAAACGCTATGGAGTGATATAATGTGGTTTGATATTCTTAAGGTAAAGGCTACCTCTACTCACAACAGCAAAGGAGAGAAAAAAGACCGTTGCGCTAAATTAGCAGACAAAAAATACGGAATGAAAAGTTCTGCATATAAATCTGGGTTTATAGTTCAATGCAGGAACGGCAAAGTTTCTAAAGCGGGAGATAATTTCAAAAGAGAGAAGGAATCGGGATTACACGGTTGGTTTTCAAGAAGAGGCGGAAAAGAGTCTGGTGGTAAAACACAGGGCGGTTGGATTGCTTGCGGAACTTGTAATGATAAAGGCGGCCCGAAACCTTGTGGTCGTAAAGATGCTTCTAAGGGAACTAAACGAAGATGTAGAGCAACTTGTGGTGCTTGTAAAGATTATCCAAAAAGGAAGGGAAAATCATGAAATGGGAAAAGATATTAAAAAGAAATTGTGGTTGTGGAAAAGACCCTTGCGAAACTTACGGTGAAGTCAAGAAAGCACCGCCATTAACATCACAAGATGAACAAGAAATTCAATCTTTAATGCGGTTTAGAAACATGAGTCGTGAAGAGGCTGAAAAATCAGTTAGAAGAAAAGCGGGTAAAAATGTTCGTGGAAACACAATAAGTCACGATAATTATATGCGCTTTCATAAAAGGGATAAGATAAACCCCGACTATAAAAAAGGAAGTTCACTAAAAATTAAACAATACCAAGCCATGTTAAGAATGACTGTTGGTAAATACGGTAAAGACTCAGAACAAGTAGAAGAGTTGGGTACTAAGTTTATGGCGACTAAACCATCTGAGAAAGAAATAGATGAGATTATGGATTACTTTGAAAGTTTGGAAGATAAGCCAAAAGAAAAAACACCTATGGATGAACTTAGAGAAAAACAAAAGCGAGCCAAAGCGGAACTAGATTCTAAGAGGGATAGATAATGGATGAATGGAAAGAAATTTTGAAATTTAAACGGCGATTTAAAAAGGTCGTTACCAACAAAAGAACTGGTCGAAAGCGAACTGTTAAATACGGTCAGGCTGGCAAGGCAAAAGACGGCGGAGACAGAATCCGGCCCAACACTTCCAAAGGAGATGCTTATTGCGCTAGGTCGAATAAAATTAAGGGTAATTGGAGAAGCGACCCAAATAGCCCAAATAATTTAAGTCGTAGAAAGTGGAAGTGTCATGGTAACAAATCTAGTAGGTGATTAGATATTACTAAAAAACACATTTATTGCGGGAATTGTTATTATAGTAAAAACGCTTATCCATTTGGTTTTTGTAAAGTTTGTTGGAAAAAACAAGGAAAACCATTACCAATGAATAAGGGGGCTTTAAAATGATTATGAAGGCTATGAGTTGGATGGGTTTAAAAAATGGCATCTTGTCAGACGAATTACCTAAAGACAGAAAAAAATATGTTAGATTCAGCAATCTTGCTAATATTAACCAAAAAATGGTTATTTATTATTTAAAAAGAGGCTTTAGAATGCCAGAGAAAAGAAAAGATTGTTTAAGAGGTATTTTAGAAGAAATGCTTCGTTCCAGTAATGAGAGATATGACATAGAAGACTCTACGAAGTCTTGACCGAAGCGTTCATAGGTGCGAATAGCGTAGCATCTAAACAGGGGGAGTAGTTAATGGCTGATGAAAAAAGAAGATTTAGTGTTTCTAATCTCTTTAGGCGTTCTACTCCTAAACCTGCTGATAGAACCGTATTTAATATGGGCATTCAGGAGAGGGAAACAAACCACATGATGACTGGCCCTATTATCTACAATGTAGTTAATCAATCAGTTATTGCTAGAACCTGTATTACACAATTAAAACAAGAAGTGTTTAGAAGGGGCTATGTCTGGGAAAAGTCGTATGAAGCCATATGTACGGATTGTAAAAAGGAACATAAAAGACCTGTTCAAGAATGTTCTCGCTGTGGTTCTACTTCTTTACAGGTTCCTGATGTAAAACAATTAGAATATGCCGAAAAGTTTATTGAAGGATATGTTAATAAATCCGAGCAGTTATTTATTGATGTTTTACAAGAACTTGAAGACGATTTAAATATTATGGATGATGCTTACATTGTTTTGGTTAAAGAATACTTTATTGACGGTAATAATAAAATTCGTATGCACCGAGTCAAAGAACTTTATAGAGGCGACCCAGTAACTATGTTTATTTATAGTGATGAGTTGGGTAGAAGAGGAACTAAAGGATTTACCTGTGTAAATCATCGTGGTATTATTCATAAAGAACCCCATGAACTATGTGAAGTTTGCGGAAGTAACTTATTCCCTGTTCATTATGTGAATAGAGTGGGCGGAGAAGACCAATACTTTTTGAAAGGAGAAGTATTGCATTTTAGTAAATACAGTCCTTCTCGATTGTATGGTATGTCTCCTGTTATTACCTTGTTTAATAATATTATGACTCTTATTGCTATGGAAAACTATGTTAATTCTTCTTATACTAAAAGCAGGATGCCTAAAGGATTACTTGCTGTTCAAACACGCAACATGGATTCAATGAAATCTTTTTGGAGAGCAGTTAAAGAAAAGATGGAAGCCGACCCTCATTTTATTCCTGTTATGGGTATTGAAGCCGAGAATGGTAAGGGTGCGGTTGAGTGGATTAAGTTCATGGATTCACTTAAAGAAATGGATTATGTTTCTGTTAAAGATGATTTGAGGGATAGAATCTCAGCATTTTATGGAGTGAGTAAAGTCTTTATGGCTGATAATACTACAAGCGGTGGATTAAACAATGAAGGTATGCAAATACTTGTAACTAATAGGGCTGTTCAAAAAGCACAGACTGTCTATAATAATTATGTTTTCCCATTCTTAGTAAAACAATTTGGAATTACTGATTGGGAATTAAAATTACCACCGAGCGAGGAAGAAGATGAAATTGCTGTTCTTCGTAAGCGAGAAATAGAAGTCAATATCGCTGCTTCTGTTAAGAACTTAGGATTTGAAGTAGATATGGATGAAGATGGTAACTTTACTTTTAAGAAACCTGAACCCGAAGAACCCAAAGAAGGTAGCGAGGCAAATACTGGCGGAGCAGACTCACCTGTTGAAAAAGACCCATATGCCGGAACAAACATTGATGCTTCGCAAATGGGTCAAATGCAAGAACAGATGATGCAGGGTGGGGGTAAGCCACAGGCGAACCCTGCGACAACTAGAAATAAGCCTTCGATGAATCAAGGACCGGACAAGAGAATGTCTGGATTACCTCTTGAAGCCGGAAATCAAAATAATGACAAAAGAACCGAAAGAAGAGTTGGTTAAAATGGATTGGCGAGAAGTAATTACTAAAAGGAAACAAATTAAAGATAAAACTAGGCGAAAGCCACCAACAAGATTGGCTGGTGGAAATAGGCCGAGTCAATCAACCGAGGACTATATAGAACATTGGTCCGACGATTCCCCCGAACTAGACAATACTGAAGAAAATGAATGGGAAAGACAAAGTTTAGTAAATTCTACTCGTAGTGATTTGATGGACAAAGTAATGGATTTGATTGGCTCTATGAAGGATGATGAACTTATTGATTTGCTTGTCGGTTCTCAAGGAAATATAGAAGTGGGTTCAATCCAAGTAAAAGATAATAGGTGATTATATGACAGAAGATTTAAGACAGAAACAAGCCCGACTAACAAAGGAATTGGCGCAAGTCAAGGCACTAAACGCTCAAACAAATAACAAGGTCAAGAAAAACCGTAATCTTTCAGTAGGGCTTCCTCTTGATACAACCCACAAAGCAAGACCTTCATCGTCAGATAATCCTGATGTTATTTTACTTCCTTCTAAAAAACACAAGAAGTCAGAAAACATTCCTTTTTGAGGTTATTATAATGTGGAAAGAAATTATCAAAGGTAAGACAGGTTTTAGTAGTAATAAAACTAAAACTAATACACAATGTAAAAGGTGTAGTGGAACTGGTAAAATGACCCGTTCTCCTGATGGAAAGAAAATTAATTGTAATCGTTGCAGTGGAAGCGGTTTAGATAAAGACAACAAAATGTCTACTAGAAAATACAGGTGATTAAATGATTATTGAATTATCTAAAGACCAGTCCTTTTATGGGCTTTTAAGCAAGGCTGAATTAGATAATGAGACTTCTTCCTTAGTTAAGCAAGACGCGTCTCCTTTAGAAATTAAAATGTCTTTGCTAAAGAACATTGATTCTTCTAATATGGTTAAATATAGAAAATATATTAAAAAGGCTGACGAAGAAGATGCAAAAAGAAGAAAGGACGAAATGCGTAGCCAAGAAGAAGATTATGTAGCACCTACAACTGATATTGTTGAGGAACAATTAGAAGGAGAGGCTTCCGATGCGAGAGGCGTAATGGCTTCCGATTTACTTGAAAAAGACAAAGAAAATAAAGCCTATAATGCTTTAAATACTTTAGAAACTTTACTTCTTCCTTTACAAAAAATAGCCCAAGACGCTAGAGTAGTCAAACAAGGCTCTAATAAGTATCAAGTTTTTGGGGTAGATAGGCCTTATATTAAAATAGGAAAGACACCTAAAAGTTCTAATAGAGTTATTAATATCTTTAAGATATTAGAATTACAACCTAACTATTTCATGAAACAATATGGTAGCCTGTTAGTGAACGGGATATTATCAGGGAAACAGTTTTCAAAGGATAAAGAAACTGGTGATGTAACATATCAAACCAATGATAAGGATATTGATGTTAAGAAATTAGCCGCTGAATATACCAAATTAACAGAAATAAAAATTGATGTATTAGACGAAAGCCGTACCTCTACTTCCAGTAAAGTAACTTTGTCTAGAGTGTTAGCACTACTTCATATGGAAAAACACGGATATATGCCTAAATCTAGCGTAACTGGAAAAGATAAAAGAAAAAGAGGCCGAGAACTAAGAGGGGTTATGGCAAGACTTAATCGAGGACAAGATGAAGGCGGAGATAGAGAGATTAATAGAGAGTTCCGTAAGGCTACTCAATTAACCACTAGATATAGAAAATATGTGCAGAAGATTAAGATGAGAGCGCAAGCCGTCCAAACGACTATCGACGATTTAGAAGAAGTATTAGCAGATACTGATGCTTTAGTTGCTAGAAAATTCAGAGAATTAAATAATGCCTTACAAGTCGTATTAAGTCGGGGCGGCTATAAAAAGACTAGTCCTGAAGAAATTAGGGCTAAAACTTCAGAACTTAGAGAGTTACAGAATAATAAGGAAAAATATGTTAAAGAAGCCAAAGACGAAATAGAAAAGGAAATTGCTGATGAAAAAGTAAAATTGGGCAAATATTCTAGTGACTTGAAGGCTGCTATTCAATCAGAAAACCTCACTAAAGATTTTATGAAAAAGGTTGATATGTTTTCAGGAATGAATCCTATTGCTGAAATCAAAAACATAATGATTGAGGGTCTTAATGCCTGTTCAAGAATGAATCAAATAATGAAGAAGATTGAAAAACAATCTGCTAAAGCAGAACAAGATATTTCAAGAGGCTCGATGGTTTATTTGAGTGAAAATCCTGATGCTCGTTGGGAGTCAGTCGGTGGAGATATGGAGTTCATAGGACTACCGACTATTGCTAATGAAGCCATTCGTAGAATTGATTCATTATTAGACGAATTAGACGAACAATCTCAAAAATTACAAGATGTGAACCAAAGGCTTTCTGAATTAATAGAGGGTAAAAAGCCCGAAACATTTTCGGAGGAATCAGAATGACTTGGGATTATTATGGAGAAGGGGATAATTTTATCCTAAAGGAAGAAAAACAAAAACCTAAAGAAGTTCTTGATTCATTGGATGCTAAAGGACGAAAGAGACTTAAAAAGGTACTTCAAGCATCCGAACCCACTGAATTTTTTGGACAAGATTTTACCAAATTAGGAGAATTAATCGAAGTCCTTAGAGAATTAGATTTAACTAAGTCAGACAAGAAGTTAAATAAAAAAATGAAGTCAATGGATGAAAGGAACATTGATATAGTCGCTACTGCTACCAAACTTCGTAAGGAGTATGAACTCCTTTACCGACAGTTAAGAGATTTAATTTATCCTAAAGGAAAAGGGGGCAAAAAGAAATGAAAGAAGAAAATACAATTAATCAAGATATGCTAGAAATAGTCAAGGCTTTAACTGCTAAGGTGGAAGCACTAGAAAAAACTCTTTATGCAAAAGATAATCTTTTGATGAAGGCCGGTCTTGTTATTTCTAATAGTCCTACACCCGCTATTGATAATCAAATTGGGGGTTCAGTCCCAACAACTGATGTTGCTTCTATGGATTGGTCGGATATTCATAAAATGATGAATAAAATGGAGTGATTAAAATGCCGGAAAGAGTGACTAGAGAAGAAAGAAAAATTAGTATGGCTATTCAAAAAGCAAGAGACGCAAAAGAAATCCTTTATCATTCGTTAATGGATAATAATAGAAGTCCTATGGATGATGAATCCGAGCATGTTAAATTAAAGCGACCAAAGGCTGAAAATTATACTTACAAGGGGGAATCAAACGATGGCCCTACTACACTTCATGCTTATGCAGGAGAAATGAAAAAGGCTCTTTTAATTATTAAAGCAGTTCGGGAATCCGATTACCGAACCAATCCTATGCTAGATGATGAAGCAAGAAGAACTCTCATTATGATGATTGATGAGACTGAAAGTGCTATGGAAGTATTAAGAGCAGAAGTAGAAGGCATGAAAGAAAAGGGTGCTAAACTAAATGATTTAGATAATGTTAAATCTTTACTTGCTACTCTCGGAGTAAAGGCTAGTAAATTAGAACAAAAATTACAAAAGATTCCAGAACAAACTGCTCATTATAATAGTGAAGCATCCGATACTACTTTAGATGATAATTTTTAGAGAGGGTTTTAAATGAAACTCGGCTCAATTGAGAAGGATAAGCAACCTTCTTTAGAAATACTTCGTTTGTTTGAAAAAACAAGAGTGGCGTTTCTTTCTGCTAGGAATGACCCCGATGAGTATTCTGGTCGTTGGCGTAAAGCAGTAGATATGATTAAAGAATCATATAATGAATTAGATGCCGCAGGAAAAGAATTGAAGAACTACATTGATGAAGAAGATTTAGAAGACAAGGAAATCAGTAATCCTTCTTCAAGACAAGCGTTGGAATTGTTTGAAAAAATTAAACTTCTTCGCTATTCTTCTCCTATTGTAGCAGACCCCTTCGCTGATATGTTCAAAGGGAATGTTCTTGAAGAATTATTAAGTAATCCTGAATCTATGCTCAAGTTCGTTCACTATGCTCTTAGGAATGACAATAAAGCCTTATCTGAAGAGGTTTTAGCGATTAAAGATATGGAAGTGGACTCAATAACCGAGGGTCTTATGGGCCTTGACATAGAATCGGAGGACATAGCCCTCTACATTATTGAGCATTACGGAGACGGAAAAGACTCAAAGAAAGTCGAATCGAAGGTAAGGGCTGCTATGGATATGTTAGAGTTAATGTTCTTTTCTCAGCATGAAGAAAAGGAATTAGATGACTTGAAGCAGGTCGAGGGAGTAACCAAATCGGAAGGAGGAATAGAAGAAAAGTCAGTCTCTCATTTTATTATTCCTAATAAGCCGATGTATAGAATTTTTGATATTGATGACATTAATGAATTAAAAGGCTTTAGTGGCAATTGGTATGTTCAAGAAAAATTCGATGGTATGAGAGTTCAATTACACAAATTAGATGGCAAGGTAAGTATCTATTCTTATAATGAGAAAGACATTACTGATAAGTGCGAGGCTCAAGTAGAAGAATTAAAGAAGAAAGAATACGGTGATTGTATTTTTGATGCTGAGTTAGTCCTGTTTGATAAAGATGAACCATTACATAGAGCCGATACAATCGCCCATGTATTTAAAGGAAAATATAAGGATGCTAAATTAAGATGCCATGTATTTGATATTATTAGACATGAAGCACAGACCTTAACTGATGAGGAATTAGAAGACAGAATGACTACTTTATTCAACAATTACTCGGCTAAAACAGGAGAAGCGATTGCCTTCCCTTCAAAGAAAGATACTCGACAGGCAGATAACTTAAAGGATATTGAGAAGTATGCTAAAGATATGATGGATAATCCATCCTCCGAAGGAGTAGTAATAAAGGATTCTACCTCGACATACTATATAGGCACAAAGAAAAATCCCAAGTGGATTAAGTGGAAGAAGTTCGTTGATTTAGATGTTATTGTTTTAGAAAAGAAAAAGACTAAGAGTAATCTTTTTTCTTATACTGTTGGCGTTGGGCCTATTACAGAAGAAATGAATGGCCTTACTGAAATAAACAAAACTAAATACTTAGGTGTGGGCAAGGCACTAAACACCAAAATATCAGTTGATGTTGGGGATATTATTAGAGTAAAAGTTGATGAAGTTAAAAAGAAAGGAGAAGGATTTAGTTTATTCTCCGCTAAAGTCATCGAAATTCCTGAAGTAGAACACCCCGATAAATTAGTTACTCTAGAATTATTATCTAAAGATACTAAGAAGTCTTTGAATTATAGTGTTGAATCTGCTTTAACTAAAGGAATAAAAATTACTGACCACATTCACGGAGAAACTAATGTTATTGTTAAATCCGATTTAGATGGATTTACTATCTATGGTTTCGAAGAAAATAATTTAATGTCTAAGAATGCTGTTATGGATATTGATATGTGGAAATCACAAGTAGAGGAAATAATGAAATCAAAGCAAAGCGACCTAACTGTGGCTGTGTTTCAATATTTGAAAATGAATGGGGATAAAACACCCAAGCAGGTTCACAATTTCTTAGTTCAAAAACACCCATCTTTATATGAAGATGTGCTAGAGTCTAAAGAAACAGATGTTAAAGAATGGTTTCCACTAAGAGACGGTATTTCTCTAAAGGAAAATAAATTATCTGCTGATAATGATAAAATTATGCAGGAAGATGATATAAAAAAATCAAAGAGTGCTATGATGGCTAGAGAATCACAATTCAAAGAAAGAATGAATAACCCTACTATGAGAGTAGAAGAAAAGCCCGACGAGACTCAAAATGTAGCACAAGTTGAAATTGATGCTGTTGTTTCGGGAGATTGTTGCGAACAGTTAAAACAAGACTATATAGAATGGAAACGAGAAAACCTTGAATGGTGGGTTGATGCAAAAGGTTCTTGGGAAAACTTTCTAGAATTAGATTGGGTGGCTAATAGTTTACCAAAATATAAGGCTACATTAGAGGATGAATTACATGATTCAATAGAATTCATTAATAGACTTGATTGTGATGAGGAAGTGTATGATTTTATTAGTGAAATGTTTAGTCATTACTCTACACCCAAAGAACAAGAAATTCTTGATAGATATGAAAGTTGTAATTCCTTTGGTTCGGACTTTTCGGATAAGTATGCTATGCTTAAAGCATATAAAACTCCAGAAAATTACAGAAAAGGACAGTTCAAATTATACTCAAGAGAAGATGATAACATTACTTTTGCTATTAAAGTAGATGATGAATCTATGTTTTGGACTATTGATTTAGAAAATGATGAAGAGATGTTTGATTTATTTGGGGCGGCTGGTAAATATCCAGCAGAAGTTTCAAAGAACATTGAACGAGGAAAAATCATTGATGCCGGAGATATAGAATTAGGCGTTCAAAAAGACGGCTACCATGAATATTTCTTAAAAGGTAATAAGTTTGAGACTAAATTACATATTAGAGTTATTAAGGTAGAAGGTAAAGAAATGTGGCTAGCATGGACTGGATATAAACAAACCCCTGCCGACAAAGACGGGGATGAAGGAAGGTGGAATATCTACCAAGATAGGTACAATAAATTACCCATTCCCACTAGCGAGTAATGTTCTTTATATACTGGAATGAACTAAGGAGAGTTGAGGAAGAATGAGTTCGGCGGTAATGTCAAACAGAACCAACGAGTTCACGATTCTGAAAAGCGACGAGTTGATGATTGGGGGATATGCCAGCATTGAAATCGTTGATAAACAGAATGACCTAATTACACTCAAAGCACTTAACGAAGCAGTAAGTAAATATATGGAGAACCCAAAGTTTAGAAATGTAATGACTAATCATTCTAATGTTCAAGTTGGGGAAGTAGTAAAATCATATAGAGACAAAAGCGGAAGACTATGGAAAACAGAAGTTGATGATGTAGGATTCTTTGTTGTTATTAAGTTAAGAGACGATATAGAAAAAGCCAAAGAAATTAATAGAGGCATTAGAAAAGGTTCATTGAGGTCATTTAGTATTGGAGGACAGGCTTTAGAAAAAGTAAAGAAAAACCACCAAGAATTAGGAGACTACAATGAAATTAGCAAACTTGAACTACATGAGGTAACAATCTGTGAAAAAGGAATTAACCCAGAAGCACGATTCGATATTTTAAAACAAGACAAAACAAAAACAAAAGGAATGAGTAATATGACTAAGATTGAAAAAGCATTAGCAGAACTAGACGCACTTATGGAAGAGGTAAATACTCTTCGTAAGGAAGATGAAGAAAACATGGATTTAACCGAAGAAAAGGGAATGCCCATGATGGATGAAAAGATGGAAGACGAAGAAAGCATGGAATACATGGATGAGGAAAGAAAAGCCCTTCTATCTACTCTTGATGGTGCTGGCGTTGAAATCGGCGAACCAGCAGACCGTGTGGTTATTACCAACGGAAAGCCAAAGGCCAGCGATTTACCCGTTGTTAAGTCATTCGACAACAAAGAACTAGAAACCCTAGATTTGTCTGTTGGAAACATCGAGAAGGCTTACGAGGCTTTCCGTCAAGAACAACTTGAAGCACTTGCCTACACCAATCTCCAAAAGCAATTTGAAAACCGTTTTGCTTCCGAAACCTCTTCAAGAGAATCTCTTATCTCAAAGGCGAACTATGATGCTCAAGCAGAAATTGCCGCTATGAAGAACGAGTTCTCTCAATTGAGAAAGTCTCTAACTGCTGAAAAGGAAACCATTCTAAAGGCTCAAGAAGAGGCGACTGTTAAACTCCCAACAATGGATGAATTGGCCGAAATGGATTGGTCAGACATTCACAAGATGGTAGGAGGCGTTTAAGATGAGTTACATTAACACAATTGCAGATTTAGAAGCACAGACATACGGAACCGGCGCAACCGGAAGCATTAGCAACCAATTGCTAAAGGCTCAAGGAACAATTAGCGGTATTCATACTGCTCACGATGGAGCATTAGGCGCACCAAGCGGCATTAACGCTAATCTTTACAACAAGATTTACGGTCAAAAGGTTTGGTCTATGCTAAACCGAGAATGCAACGCATTGTCTGTTATCTCAAAGCGTCCTTATTCTTCAAG
>Ga0208793_1000757_pt1 | contig 20600 bp, 15 predicted proteins | sample 17_taG_FD_184092 | JGI IMG/M metagenome (GOLD analysis project Ga0208793, IMG submission 184092) | Marine viral communities from the Subarctic Pacific Ocean - 17_ETSP_OMZ_AT15314 metaG (SPAdes) (version 2) | ecosystem: Environmental > Aquatic > Marine > Oceanic | place: Pacific Ocean | collected...
GTTCGTCGTACTTTCCTCTATCTTGAGAAGATCACTAAGAAGACAATGCAGTTCTTCCTCTTTGAGAACAATACATTGTTCACTCGTACAAGAGTAGCTAATACTTTGACACCATTCTTTGAGCGTGTTAAAGCTTCTGATGGCTTGTATGACTTTATGATTGTCTGTGATGAGCGTAACAATACTGGTGAAGTAATTGACCAGAATGAGCTTGTTGTTGACATTTACTTGAAGCCAGTTCGTACTGCTGAGTTTATTCTCGTCAACTTTTACGCGACTAGAACAGATACAAACTTCGAAGAGCTTGTTGGAAACTAAATAGTTTGTCCAAACCAAATAGGAGGGGGTCGAAAGACCTCCTCTTTTTTTGTGGAGAAATAGCTACAGTTGCATAAATAATGGTATGGCCCAACATAATAATTATGCCAAAGATAGAGACCTTATGATGGAAGCTTATGCCTCTGTTAGTGGTTATGTTCCGAGAACTTCAACTACTGCATTGCCACGTGGCTACGTTCTCACTGAAGCTCACTGCGATGAAGAAAGTTTAGAATCTGCTGAGCTTGGTGGTGACCTTTATGAAGTAGGTGCACCAGATCCAAGTAATGAAAGCGAGCTTGTCATTTCTATTGTAAAACATGCTAATGGTTACATGATCACAACTGGTCAATTTAGCTCTCCAGAAGACTTTGTAACAAAAGGTCCTGACAGTGCAATTGAAGCTGGTGGATATGCACTTACTCTTGATGGTAAGCTTATGGCGGAAGATGATCTTAAAGATGGTTTAGGTCATGAAGATAATGAGCGAGCAGAAGGAGCAGCTTATATGGCACCAGAAGGTATGGGGCCGGGTGAAGATGCTGAGCAGCGAGAGGGTGCTACACATAAGTATACTGTTATTGAAAATGACAAGGAAGGTAGCATTCAACCAATGGAATACAGGCAACCAGAAGGTGATCTTATCAAGACTGTTAAGAGTGGTGGTATGGTTAAGAAGTGTTATCAGCATCCAGCGGGTCGTGAGTGGGTTGTTGAATCTGATAGACCAATTGATTTTAATCAGGAAGGTAGCTGGACATGGGATGAAGATGCTGAGCAGCGAGAGGGTGCTACAAATGAGTTTCCTGATGGTGAAGGTAAGTATGAGGTAGCAAGCGTTGGTGGAATGCATGGCCAATCCATAATGAGAGGTAAGAAGTTTAACTCTTTGGCAGATGCATGTGCCCATGCTGGTTGTGATCTGAGTGAAGTTACTTCAGACAAGGATGGGTGGTTCGATATGGAGGGTGATGGTAAAACTCTTGAGTTTATGGTAGATGAAGATACAGCTATCGTTATGCATAAGAATCTTCCAGCCGAAGACAGCTCTTGCGCTTCCCACTAATCTACATTAAAATATAACTTTTTACAAGAGAAGGTCGCAAGACCTTCTCTTTTTAAGTGCTCTAGACATAAATAATAGTACAATGCCAGTATCACAAAATATTCAAAACTTCTACCGTACCGCAGCTGATAAAGACTTCAGCCGTGATTTTCTTTTCCGTGTGACTCAGATGCAGTTGCAAGGTGTACCTGCTCTTAGTGAAAGTGATCTTATCTATGTTAAGGCTGCTTCACTTCCAGGACGTAACATTGGTAACGTTGCTGTACCCTATATGGGTCTTAGCTTAAACGTTCCAGGTGCTGTAACTTATCCAGGATCTGAAGCTTATCAACTTAGCTTCTACCTTGATGGTGAAAGCTCACTTCGTAACTTCTTTGAAACTGCTTCACGTGCACTCTTTAACGATGAGTCCTCTACCGGTGAGTATGGTACACCTGATGATGATTTCTACATTCAGCTTGCTCAGCTTGATAAAGACCTTGAGCCTATCACCGAATATAAGCTAGTAGGAGCTTCCCTTCGTAATGTAAATCCAATCTCATATACGATTGCTGGTGGTACAGGTGCTACAGTTAGCGTTGATTGTACTATTTCTTACCACTTCTACACAAAAGAGCGTTAATTTAAATGCCTAATGCTATTCGAAAGCGTCTTCGTCTACACCAAGACTGGACAAACGACATCCCTCTCAAGAACATTTGGGGGATTAACTTCTCAGCTCGTACTGGCAGTGGAGCGATGGTTAATGTCGGTGACGCTATTGAATATTTCTTAGACATATATAGACCTAACACCTATAAGGTTGATAACGACCTTTTCGATAGAGTATCTGACTTTGATTCTGGCTTTCTTCTCGCACAAGATGTAAAAATGCCAGGATTAACTCTTAAAACAGATGAACAAAGTATACCAGGTTCTGGTGGTATGCCAGCTATGCAATATTCAAATCGTATAGCTGAGAATCATAAAATGACAATATCATTTCTTGAGACTAATAGAGATGTATTTTCTTTCTTTATACAGCCTTGGATTGTTGCTTGCTCATATGCTGGTTTGATCGAAGATGATAACGAACCGGATATTAAATGTAATATTGATGTTATACAATACTCTCGTACAGCTGAGAAATATGGTGATAAACTTGGTGAGTCAAATAAACGTCGGCGTAGAAATGATTCAGTAGAGTATGGTATTCGTAAGATGCATACATTCTACGATTGTGTACCTTATCAATATGATGGTGATAGGTTTAGTTACGGTAAACAGTCCTTATCTGACATAACACGAACCGTAGGCTGGAACTTTGCGCACTATCAATTAAATACTCCAAGAGGAGTGTTAAATGGAATTTAGTATTGAAGTAAACTTACCATCAGGTAAGAGAGTTAGAGTTAAGGAGCTTAATAATGAAGAGTATCTCGCTATTATTAAATTTGCGCAGAATAAAGACTTTAGAGGTCTTGGTGCGTTCCTTGATAATCTCTACATAAGACCAGATTTAAATATAGTTGATAGAATATATCTTCTCATTTATATGAGAATGACATTTATCGAGCCAGATATTAACTTATCTATTAAAGAAAATTCAGTAGCAGTTAGTGTTGCGTCGATGCTAGATAAGATTGAAGAGAGTTATGTTGACTTAGAGACAAATATATCTATAAATGGTATCGAGATTACATTAGATCTACCATGTATAACATATTATGAGAATATAGATGAGCTACTCATTTCTACTATCAAGCATATTCAGATAGGTAATGACTCTATTGACTATAATGAACTAGATGATGAAGTCCAGGCAGAGGTATTGAGTAATCTACCTGCATCTGTATTTGAGTACGTTAACAAGTTTCTAGAAACTATACAAGAGAACTTACTAAATGTTGATCTTATTGAAAGTAACGATAGTATTGGGCTAGAGTCGACACGTATTAATCTATTGGCAAATAATGTGCTAGAGTTTATATCGAGCCTTTATGGTACAGATTTAGAAGGCTTCTATTCAATGATCTATTCTTTCCAGAATACTATTATGCCTGGTAGTAATTATTTCTTTAAGATGTCACCTATTGAGTCACGTATTATAATGAACACTCATAGTAACAGAGTTAAAGAAGAGAATGACCGGTTGCAAAAGCAGCAACAGTAATTAAATAACTGTATGAGTTCAACCGCTAGAAGCTTTCTAAACAAGCTTAAGGATATTAATGAGTCAAATACCGTTAACGTAAAAGTACCTTCCACAGGTGAAAAAGTAGATTTTAGGCTTATTAGTGTAAGTCAACAGAAAGCTCTCCTTCGTACAGCTTTTGATGGAGTTGATGGTGTTATAGACAGAGCAGTAATAACGAATAAAATTATTAAAGATAATTCAACTATTGAAGATGAATTTCTAATTGTTGATAAGCCGGCTATTTTCATCGCTCTTCGCAAAGAGTCTCTTGGCTCAAAGATTAAGATTAAGGATGAGGAGTATGACCTTGATAATGTAACACCGCTTGATAAGGCTGATGTAAAGCTTAAGCATACAATCGTGTTTGATGATATTAAGGTTAACTTGAAAGTACCTACCCTTACTATTGATAGTGAAGTAGCAGCGAAGCTTGCAAAGGAGATTGCCAAGGTACAAGGTACTGATGATAAAATTAAGCAGGGTATTGACACTGTTATATCACATGAATCTTGTAAGTATATCGATAAGGTATCAGTTGGTGAAGATGTTATTGAATTTGCTACAATTAGTGTACACGAGAGAGTAGATATTGTTAATAACCTACCACTATCACTAAACAATGAGATCGTTACTTATATTGGTAGTATTAAAACGGCCACAGATAAAGCTCTGACTGTGGCTGAGGAAGTAGTTGTAGAAATTGATGCAAGCTTCCTATCTGGTGATTAAATAATAATGTGGCTGAAGACTCTACTAACCCATTTGCCAGTATATTAGGCGCTCTTTCTAGTAAGAAGGGCGATAAAGGCGTGAGGAAAGATAGCGACGTTAAAGTAAAAGCTCAATTAGTTCCAGCTGAAGTAGCTCGTTACGAGAGAATCTTCAGTATAATGAAGGAAGTGGTACACCCTGATCCTGAGGTGGGGAAGTTAGAAGAGGATAAGGAAAAAAACGCCATGTCTGGTATGAACGGCGTGTTGAAGAGCTTAGGTATTGATAGTGGTTCAGGTGGAATAGGTAAATATACAGCTCTTTTAGGTGCTGGTCTGGCGGCTACAGCTTTAGCTTTCATGACCGATAAGGAGAAATTGTTAACAATGGCCTTTAAAGTAGCTAAGTTTCTTCCTATTAAGCTGCTTAAAGGTCTTCCTCTTGTTGGATCTCTTTTAAACTTTGGATTTGCTTATCAAGCATTTCAAGAGGATAAACCTTTAAAAGGAGTATGGGAGCTGACTTCCGGAATAGCTGGTCTCGTACCAGGAATTGGTACAGCTATATCAATTGGTATGGACATGATTATGTATATGTTCGAACAAAAAGAGGCGGAAGAGGCGGCGAAAGGTAAGAAAATAGACTTTAAAACATGGTTGGCAGACTGTGCCTCAAATATGGGGATGACTATCTTTAATAACATTAAGGATGGCAAGGTTCCTCTTTTAAGTGGGTTCTGGATGTTTGGTGAAGGTCTTGGCCATTTTTTGATTGCAGACTGGGACAAAGGACTTGAATGTTGGGAAAAGATTCTACCTGCTTTCTTAGGTCAAGCTAGTGATGAAGATAGACAGAGTTTCTGGGATGGTGTTAATGCTATGAACCAATTGACAGCAGATGGTGCTGAGATTGCTTATGAGAAAGCAAGCACTTGGACTGGCGATGCTTGGAGCTTTGTTACAGCGTTCTTTACTGATGTAGGAGTGTCGATCCAAGGTTGGTTTAATGGTGTTATGGATTGGTTTGATAAGACACTTGACGAAGGCAAGAAGCAAATTAATCAGTTCACTAGCGATCTTTTTGGAAAGGAAATATTTGAACTCGAAAGTGAAAAGAACTTAACGAGTGAGACGAGTGCCGAGCGCAACTCAAGGGAGGCCCGCATCCGCGCCGAGATGGATGAGCAAGCAGCTGCTAATAAAATGTTCGGTTCGGAAAAAATGACAAAAGCTGAGTGGGATGCGATTATGAAACCTATTGATGCTGATGGTAGTGAGCTTTCTGGTGACGAACTCAATGCCTGGCGAAAGAGGAGGTCGGAAGCTTTTGCTGAAAACTTAAGTAAGTACAGAGCAGAAATGAAAAAGAGGGGTGATGCTTGGACAGCTGGTCAACTGGCTGGTAAATCAAATACAGAGATGGGCTATGGGGAACCACAAGCTGTCAAAGATGGTATTGTTCATCAGAATGGTAGGGCAACTCGTATTGATAGTGAAGATAGTGGAATCTTTGCTAAGCCAGGTGGTCCAATCGACAAGATGCTTGATCAAAACTCTGCTGTTATGAAGACTATTCAGAGTATCAACGCTCAACAACTTAACGTATTAGTAGAGATTCGTAACGGAATCAACGCCCTAAAGAGTAGTGGTGGTGGAGAATTAACCTTTGCTAGTGCAAATTTAACCCAAGAATTTTTTGAATAATGAGCACAGTATTAGTTAACACGACCGGTGGGTCTACATTTCAGGGCGGGACTTCAATAGCTGATTTTGGTGTAGATAATTCTGCTATTAAAGAATTAGGCCTTGAACTAAACGATGCAGATAAGAGACCAATACTCAAGCCAACTAGACAGGTAATCGATGTAGTTAATGACTTTAGTTGGTATGCTGGTCCTAAAGCCTCTCCTAAGGCTCTTAATAGAGTACCTTGCTGCTTTCTTACTGAGAGAGAGCAGCTACTTAGCTCTGTAATTGCTGGTAGTATTTACTATCTAAATGCTGGAGGGCAGTTTACAAAGGGTGTTTTGGAGAGTAAGTTTGTAACATCTCTATTGGGTAAGGCAGCAGAAAATACTGCTACTGATTCTGTTATTGGTGGAACAGCCAAATTCCTTGGCTCTGCAATTGATGCTATTCAAAGTATTGCTGGTTCAGAGTTGGATAGAGGGCTTCTCACTCAACATAATCTTAATTCGTTACACGGTATCTACTACACCAAGCCAACAGACTTTAAATATAGACTACCGCTTTATGCAGCACCTGAAGGGGAGTTGAGTGAAGGGTTCGGGACAAATAACGCTGGTCAGGTAGGTGAGATAGCTGGAAAGGTTATTAACAAAATAACTGATGTAGCTGAAATGATGGCTAAAGGTGTTAACTTTAGCCAGCCAGGAGTATATATTGAAAAACCACAATACTTTCAAGGTGCAGGTGGTAGATCAGAGACAGTGAAGTTTCCTTTATCTAATACAGTTAGACGTGGTACAGCATCTCCAATTCAACAGAACTATGAACTCTTATGGCTATTGGCATTTCAGAATAGACCGTATAAGACTACATTTGCAAGAACACCTCCACCAAAGCTATATACAGTTACTGTACCAGGCCACTTCTCTATGCCATATGCTTACATTGATAATATGTCTGTTGAGTTTGTGGGTACAGTTAGAAAGTCATACGTATATGTACCGTCCGGTGGTAGTGGTGAAGGAGCATTAACAGCTAAAAAGATTAAGACTGATGTACCTGAAGCATATCAAGTATCATTAACATTTAAATCCCTTCTCGGTGAGTACGGTAATACTATGGTTTCAAATGCGTTTAATACATCTTTTGATGATAACAAAGTATCGGTAGGGGACGCTCCTAACGAAGCGGATTTGCAGTTCAATAACGTCGAATCAGGCTTTTAGACGCTAAATAATAAATTTATCCTCTATCAATTAAAACATGAGTACAATAATAAATGGTTCGAAGCAAAATGATGTTACAGAGTTAAAGTCACTTTCAAATGATATGTATGAAAATATCTTTAAAGTAAATGTTCTCGATACAGATATCACTAACCTTTACTTCTACAACTTACTTAATAAGGTAATCTTTCCAGAGAATATTTCTGATGAGATTGTAGATACTATTACACTACAGAATGATTTACCGTGGACTACCCTCTCTTATAAGCTATATGGTACAATTAATTTGTGGTGGACAGTTTACCTTTTGAATAAACCTGACTATATATTTAAGGCGAAAGCTGCTATCGAGTATAAGTATATCAAGCCTGGTGCTATGAAAGCTGTACTTCAACAAATTACACTTAATAAATAATGGTCATCTACGGTAATAATCTGGCAGAGAAGTTACAGGGTCTTGCTATAAGTAAAGACTTCTTAAAGTATAATACACCTTTCTGTGATATTGTTGATGACCCTGATTTTGAGGTTGATATTAATCTTGCGTTGGGCTTTAATAGTGCAATCACTGGTAACGAAGATGCAGCTATTAAATTTGTACAGGACCTTACTCTTAATTCAAATATGATGGATAACTCTTCAGTAGAGTTTTACGTTCATAAGATGACACATAACCCAATCTTTACTTCTGCCATCAAAGAGATGAGAATGAGATGGGATGATTTAAATGGTGCCAGTGATGACTTTCAAGACAAACTTAAAGATGCTCTTAAGGATTGCTTAAACTCCCCCTGCAACTTATTTCAAGAGACCTCAGATAGTATGGGTCGAATGGCACAGTCCGCTTCTACAAGAACATCAGATAACACGATGGGGTCTTTAAGCTTTGCTAACAATTCCGGTAATCCAAATGGTGAGGGTGATGAAGGAGATAGTGGGGTAATTACTTCTCTAAAGAATATGGTAGATGGTATGGATCAAGCTATTACCAATAAGATACCTAAGATCTTTTCGAACGCCTTTACGGAGGTTGTAAGTGTTGCTGATAAAGCTTTCACTAATACTCAAGATGTATTGATGGGTAAGAAGAACTTACAGGATCTTGTAACTAAAGTACAAGAGGGTAAATCATTTAGAGACCCAGCTAAGGTATTTAGATATAGTCCAGATGTTAAAGCTAACTTTGATTACTCTGCTGCTGCTTCTAATGTATTGTCCAAGATTAAAGAAGACATTGGTGGTTGCTTCAACAGATTTGAGTTTAAGTATAGGTATAATCCATATGAGAATAACATGTCTCGACCAATTGGTTCAAGGGTAGGTAACTCTAATGGTAGGAAGTATGATTCTGATGCTACAGGTAATCCAAATAGATCTGCACAGTCTAACGGTTTTGGATTAGATAGACAAACTACTACAAGTAATCCAGGTGACAACCTAAGAGCTAATACTGTTACATTAGGTAAAGCAATAACTACTGATACTGTTAAAGTATCTAAGTCATATTTGCTTGATGGTAAGACGAAGAATAATAGACAGAATTACTCCATCTTCGCCTCTCTCATTGATACACAGACTAAAACATTGTGGTATGAGAAATATGATAAAACACCAGGTGACAAGTTAACACTTCAAGGAATGGGTAATCTCGGTCAAAACTTCCGAATTGGTGCTTCAGTGTTTGGTAACGACGGTGATTATATTAAGCGTGCATTAAATGATGCAGATACATCAGATCAGGAGAAAAAGAAGTATGGTACTACTACAATGATAGGTAACTATAATACTGGCTTTAAGCATCAACTTGATGATGAGGGTATGGAGACTCTCTTCAATACTCCTAACACAAAGATTCTTAATGATGGTGTTGCTATTAGTACAGCTCTATTTAGAGAGTTTATAAATGATCCAGATGCTGGAATTGGAGATGCTTCATATAAGGATCCACAACTTCAAAATGAGTTTTTTGTAGCAGCAAGACCTGTTGGTTCAACAAATGACTATAAATACTATAAGATTACTGATAGTAACGATCAGTCCAAGATCAATGTTGATTTTACAGTTGGTGCTTGGAGTCACTATATGAAGTCGTTTGGTTTGGGTGAGTTGCAGGCTGCTTCAGAGGGCGCTGCGAAGAGAGAAAAGATAATTGGTACGAAATGGACAAAGGTACAAAAGATCTTTACAAACCCTAAAGCAGGTCAAATGGAGGTTCGAATATGTACTGGTCCACTTGAGGAGGTTAAAGATGCTGTTAGCAGTGATACAACAGTTATAACAGCTGAGGAGCAAGCAGCTGCACTCGAACAACTTGAAACAGGAGTAGTTGCTAATACTGGTGGTAATGTCGTCTTCCAGCTGAAAGGTAAGAAGCGCTCAGGTCCGCTGCAGCCAAGGTTAGAGAATATGATTAGAGAGGCGAGTGAACGAACCGGTTATAAGATTGTAGTATTTTCAGGTGGACAAATGTCTAAATCTGAGGCCAGAAGTAAGGGTGCAGTAGTTAGAGGTGATGATTGGTATTTAAATGGTAGGGTAGTTCGAACAGGTTCAATTAGACATGATAACGGCTACGCTGCTGATATTCAAGTATGGGATGGTGGTACAAGATTAAGTGCAGAGAATAGTTCACACTTTGAAAGATTACGTAATTTTGCTGGGCTGCTTAAGTCCTTAGGAATGGAAAGTTATGGTGCTGGTCCAGGTTATATGAATGGTAACCATCACGTTGATATTGCCTTTAGCGCTTCACCGCCTACAACAGGTTCAAAGACATGGGGAACTGGTACGCGATCTGCCAATACCCCTCAATGGTTGAAAGATGGGTTTATAAATGGTAAATTCAAACCTACACCTCCTCTAGAGCGTCAGGATGGTGTTGCCTCTGAAGTAAGTACAGGTAATGGTGAAGTTCCGGCCCCGGTCACTCCTAATGCTGCAGCATCAACTCCTCCAGAAGAAGAGGATTATATTGCGAAACGAGCCCGTATCGACGCCGAAAATCGGAGGATTCATAATAGTGAAGTGGATGTCGATGCCCTTGGTACTCCGTATCCTGCATATTTTAAGCAATGGACAACAACTGGCAGTGATGGTAAAAAAGCTATTATTTGGGCTAAAAGTCAGAAAGAAGCTGACGCTACTCAAAGAGGTTATGATAGCATTCGAGAGAATGGATACTAGATGTCAATAACATCTTCCTGACCTTTATCAGCCTCTGGCTCCGGTGCTTTTAACATTGCCTCCATTAGTTCTTCACGAGACATTACCAGCTTAGTTTGATTATCAGCCATATTGAGCTGCTTCTTAGAGTCAATGTCCATTGTCTTAAGCTCTTTACGAGCCTCGTTATTGGCTTTGTTAGCATGGATCTTCTGCATTGTCTCAATAGAGCTATTTGCTGATCTCATAAGTTCAGCTAGGGAAGCAACATCTCTATTCTCAGGCGCTGATGAGATATAGTCCTTAACATTATCAACAGCATCAAGTGTAGTATCAATAAGCTTTGCTGTCTTCTTAATAAGATACTCTTCAAGGTCCTCTACCTCAGGAATCTCTTCTTTTGACTTCTCCTGCCTTGTGATAGAGTGATGCTGAGTAGTCAACTGAGATAAGATGTCATCAACTGCACCGTCGACTTCATTACCACCGTTAGGATCAAATGTAGAATCATACTCTTCCATACACTTATTTAATCACTTAGCATTACTTTGCAACATTTAGTTGATTATTGCCATTCATATGCCATAATAGTGTTATATGTTACTACAATTTGAAAAGACTCACGTAGATGCCGTTCTACCTGGTAAGAATCATGATAGTGATACTGGTATGGATGTTACTTGTATCGAGGACTTTACTATTCCAGCTCACGGCTCTGCTGTTGTTGGTGTTGGACTTAAGTTTGCCTTTATCCAGCCAGGATATTGGGTTAAGGTAGAAGGTCGTTCTGGTCTTGGCTTTAAGCATGGTATCATGCCTCATCCTGGTATCATTGATAGCGGCTATCGTGGCGATGCTGGAGTTAAGCTCTATAACCTTACTGATAAAGACTATGAAGGTAACGCTGGTGATCGTATTGCTCAGTTCGTTGTCTATACTAACCATGATGTTATTGTAACTGAAGGTGATGTAGTTGATTCTGATCGTGGTGAGAAAGGCTTTGGTTCATCTGGTAAGTAAGGAACTATAATATAATTAGTTATGGTAGAATTCGATAAGATCTGGGTAGAAAAGTATAGGCCATCTAAGTTAGATGATCTTATTCTTGATGAAGGCTCTCTTAGAGTTGTTAGTCAGTTCAAGGATGAGATTCCTAACTTGCTATTCGTAGGAAGTCCTGGTACTGGTAAGACTACTCTTGCTCGTATCATTGTTAATGATATTCTTGGATGTAACTTCCTATACATTAACGCTTCTGATGAGTCTGGTATTGATGTTATTCGTCATAACATTACTAACTTCGCTCAGACTAAGTCCTTTGATGGTGGTATTAAAGTAGTAGTTCTAGATGAGGCTGATGGACTCACCCCTCAGGCACAGGCTGCACTACGCAATACTATGGAGACGTACGCTAAGTACTGTCGCTTTATTCTTACTGCTAACTATAAGCATAAGATTATTCCAGCTCTTCAGTCAAGGTGTCAATCAATCGATCTTAAACCTGAGATCAAACAAGCAGCTAAACGTTGCTTTAACATATTAAAACAAGAAAACGTAAACGTAAGTGATGAACAGAAAATTAAATTTGGTCAGTTGGTTAAAAGAACATTCCCTGACCTCCGAAAAACTATCAACGAGCTCCAAAAGTCGGTTGTTGATGGGGAGTTGTATATTGATAGCAGCGGGAGTGACAGTGAACTTCTTAAGGCAGTCACGCAAGGACTCAAAGAAGACTCGATTAAGGTAAGAAAGTATCTTATCGAGAACGAAGATAGGTTTCAAGGAGACTATGATACTCTTCTTGCTAACTTGTTAGACTATCTTTATGAGCAGCCTATTGACGAGTTCAAGAAGAAGCAGATGATTACTGTCATTGCTGATCACCTCTATAAGAGCGCGTTCGTCGTTGACAAAGAAATTAATGCTTTTGCTTGTATTGTTGCTTTAGAATTAGCTCTTAAGGCATAAATATATGCATGAAGTTTAACGACTCCTTCGATAAATACATGAGCCTCTATAATGAGGCTAAGGAAGCTCCTAAGGGTAAGCATTACGATAAAGCTGGTAGACTTCAGTCTGGTGATGCAGATGCTGATGGTCGTGGAGGTCCTAAGTTTCGTTCCGATCCTACTTATGTAAATCCCAATGAGGATGGAGAAAGTAGAGAGTTCTTCTTTGGTTATGATATTGAAAATGTTCATCCCGTTGAAGAGTTTGTAAAAGCAAATTACAAAGAGGGTGAGTATGAAATGTCTACTGGTTACGGTGATGATGTAATGAATCACTTTAAAGTTAATGTTGATCTCGATGATGAGAGAGGTAAGAAACTTTTAGACATGATTGAAGATTGTGATGGTGAGGGTAATTACGATGAGGATGATTACGATGAGGATAACGAGACTGCTAAGAATATTGGTAAGGGAGCGTTAAAGCTTGCTGGTAAGACTCTTAAAGGAGCCGCAAAGTTGGCTGGTAAAGGTGCACTTGAGGTTGCTCATTTTGCAACAGATGATGTATATAGGAGTAAAAAATCATCTAAGGAAGATTGCGAATCTTGTGGCTGTTCTGATGAAGAGGCAAGAGAAGATTGCGAAACATGTGGTTGTGAAGAGAATCCAGAGTATGGTCACTTAGATGATACTTACTCTAACTACATTGATCAGTACGAGCCTAAAGACGAGTCTAAAGAGGATTGTGAGTCTTGTGGATGTGAAGATGCTGAAGCTGGTTGTGAATGTGGCAATTGTCCAGACTGCACACCTAAAGAGGATGCTGAGAGGATCGATAAAGATCGTATGAAGTGTAACTCACCTAAGCGTGGTGGTAGTAAGAAGTTTGTTGTTAAGGCTTGTGAGAATGGTAAAGAGAAAATTGTGCGCTTTGGAGATCCAAACATGAGAATCAAGAAGAGCAATCCTAAAGCTCGTAAGTCTTTCCGTGCACGTCATAAGTGTGATCAGAAGAAGAGTAAGTTCTCTGCTGGTTACTGGAGCTGTAAGAAATGGTAATATGAATAATTTTAAAGAATACTTCGAAGAGAACTTTAAAGACGGTAAGGTTAAGGGTAAGTCCAGACCTGGTCGTGCTAAAAAGGCTGGTGTTGATTGTAGCAAGAGTAAGACGGAGCTTCGTAAGATTGCCAAGAACAGTTCTGGTGAGAAGCAGAAGATGGCTCACTTTTGTGCAAACATGAAGAAGTCTGATGAAGAAGCTGAAGATGCTGAGCAGCGCTTAGATGATAAGTGTTGGAAGGGTTATAAAAAGCAAGGCACCAAGATGAAGGGTGGCAAGAGAGTTAACAATTGTGTGAAGAAATAGTAGGAATTACTATACTGGTGATTAAATAAGTGTATGGTCAAAACACTTAATACTGAGTTTCCAGTAGAGCATTGTAATGATAACGTTAATATCATCTATGTTGAGTCGCTTAATAATGTCTATAAAGACCTCTACCATGCTACTACTAATGGTGAGAAGTCAGTATTAAAGGCAATTGAGGTTGGAGATGACTTTATTGTAGCAAGTATAAGCCTTACTGTTGAAGGTGAGACTACTAAACAGTTAGTAAGAGTTGAAGAGGGTGCTAACCCAAAAGTGTATTTAAATGATAGCCTTTATAGTGTCATTGAAGAGTCTAAGAAGGCAGCAGAGTTAAAGGTTATTGAAGAGGAGAAAGCTGCTAAGAAAGCAAAGACAGAAGCTGTTACAAATCTTATTGTAGGTGCTCTTGATGAGCAAGTCAAAGCTGTTCAAGCAAAAGCTAAATTAGACTTTAATAAGGTTGTTGAAGAGAGTAAGAAGAGAGTTAAGGCAGCTAAGAAGAAGCCAGTAGCTGTAAAGAAAGAGGTTCAACAAAAAGAGGAGGTTGTTGTTGAGCAGGCTAAACAAGAGCTTGAGAAGGTTGAAGATAAGATTACTGAAACAAGTAAGTATATTCAGCATCAGGTTATGGAAGATTATGCGCCTGAGAAAGGTGATAAGAGCTTCCAGAGTGATATGAAGGCTCTTAAGTCTGAGTTAGAAGCTAAGATTAACAATCTCTTTGATAATCAGACAAGAGACATTCGCAAGATTGCTGAGATGTCTTCTGGTGGTGGTGGTAATGAATCACGCTCTATTCAGAATACTGCTGACATCGCTACATTGAGTGCCGATGTTGGTGCTTTTGAGAATGTTACAGTAAGTCAACGTGAGCAGTTTCAAGGTTATATAGCTCTCCTCACACCAGTATACTTTGGTGGTAGTGCTACTACTTTTGACATTCCACTTTCTGGTGTTAATCAGTTCCTCGATATTGAATTGGAAGTTGATCCAGCAGGAGAGTTTGATTACCGTGTTACTTCAATGACAGAAGCTACTGGACTATCTGGTGGCTATACTGGAACAGGTGCTGATGGAGATCCAATCATCTTCTTACTCGAAGGTCTTGAACTAACATCTTCAGCTGATGTACGTGTATCAATGAGTTTTAACCCAGATGATGATGGTGGTCGTCTTGATAGTAGACTTAACTTCTTCCGACACTCAGGTACAACTCCTTCAGATAACTTCCATATTGAAGCTTCTTCAATTGCAATGGAATCAGGTGCTGAAGAGGATTATGCCTACACTCCTGATATTAAGTTCTTCATCGGTGATACAATCGATACTAACGCTCCTGGAGATGCTGGCAGAGTATGCTTTCAGATCAAATCAGATGTACCAGGTACAGTCACAATCAATGAAATAGCAATGTTCATTCAGAAATAACTAGATTTAACGAAACAATACATTATAATTTAAATACATAATATTATGGGACAAATAAGAATATTCTCCGATACAAAGTCAGGTAAAGTTACCTTTGATGGGTCAACTATTACTGACAAGGAAATTGGATCAGTTGAAGCAGCAGCACACCCCACTCAATCAGATCGTATCATTATTAGATCAACACGTATCTTTAAACGTGGTTCTACTACTGAATACAGAGTCTTTTTGAAGCGCTTGAATGCTAACCGTGTTCAGAACGAAGCAGGTCAGACATTGACTGATGCTCCTACTCTATTCACAAGAGATCAGGTTGTTGATTACTTGAACGAGCAGATGTCAACTCCAATCATTACTGAATACTTTGAATACAATCCAACTACTGATAGACTTGTTGCTCAGAGAGATGTTCAGGTTGATAAGAATGGTTTCTTCTTAGGTGAAAAGCATAAGATGGCTTCTGGTGGTTCTAACATCTACTTCGAAGATCTTGATAATAGTGCTAACTCATATCCTATATTCGGTGAAGTTCTTGACCAATCTCTTTCAGCTAACCAACAGCCAGGTGAGGGTGTTACACTTCCAAAGAGTCGTATTTTCCAAGACTTTAACCCAGTTCCACTCGGTGGTAATCCTGTTGATGATACTGCTATTGATTACGATGGTGATAACTTCTTCCCATTCAATATTAGTGGTCAGGGTATTACTACAAGAGCAGGTGAAGCTCTTCTTGCTACACAGCAGTTGAAGTATGAGATTATTGTTAATGGTATTTCTGTTTATGTTCAGTACCTCCAGCCAGGTGCTTTAGCAATCAACGACCCTATTACATGGTACTTTGATCAGCCACTCGACATTGAAGCAGGTACAACTCTTCGTGCTACAATCTATAAAGTATCTATTGTTAATAACCAGGAAGTTATTGATGGTATCTTTAAGGTTAACGAAGGTGACGCTGTTCCAACTCGTTACCAGACTCAAGTGCTTGCTCGTCTCTTTACTGATAAGCAAATTGCTCTTAAAGAGGATGTTGATCAGCTATTGAATGGTTCTATCTACAAAGGCTCTTATGATGCTACTGGTACTGGTACACCTGCACTTCCAACTGGTACTGATGTACTTGGTGACTTCTATCGTGTTACCACTCCTAATGCTTTGAGTGGTTATAATACAGGTGACATTCTTGTATATAACGGTACTGATTATGATCACGTTGCTGAGTCAAGTGCTACACAATCAGACATTAAGAACTCTGCTCTTCGTGTATACGACATTTACGTCAAGGCTGGTTATTCTGGTAGTGTTAAAGATGGCTCAGTACTCTACCCATATGATAGCATTGAGACAGCAGTTGCTTCTGCTAATGATGGTGATCAGATCTATCTAGAAGGTACATTTGAAATCTCTGGCGAGATTGAAATTCCTTCAACTTTGTCATTGTTCTTCTATGGTGCTGATGATGCTGTTATTTCTTATACATCTTATGATGCTGCAAATGCTAACTTGATTAAGTTTACAGGTACAGACAATACTAAAGAGTTTAAGTTTGTAAACATTACATTCAAGAATGCTGGTGAGTATGGAATGAAGATCCAGAAAGCTGCTAAGATTGAGATTAACGACTGCGTATTTACAAACAATGGTTGGAATGGTACAGCTCTTAATACTGTACTTCCTTCTACTACTACTGCACTACTTGGTTATGATTCTACTGATACAGATCTTCAAGCTTTCTATGCTGGTGCTAATGCTTCTAACGGTGGTGCTATGCGCCTTGAAGAAATTACACAAGTCGTTATTACAGGTAATACAGTAACAAAGAACCTCAGAGGTATCCGTGTTCAGGATTGTGGTGTTGGTGGTGCTGGTGTTATTACACGTAACCAAGTTACACAGAACATTGAGTCTGGTATCTACGTTGCAGCTGGTTCTACTCATTCTGGTTCACAGAACATTACAGTAAGCATGAACGTTGTAGCATACAATGCTAACAACGGTCTTCTTGTAATTGGTGGTCTTAACAATAAGTTCTCCCAGAACGAAGTTAATGGTAACTGGAATGCTGGTGGTTGTTTCTGGGGTGCTGGTAATACTACTCTTCGTGATTGTGGTCTTTATGATAACAACAGAAGTGCATTTAACGGTATTGGTAATCCAGGTGATGCTAAAGCATCCATTCAGATTAACGAAATTTATGACTATTTAGGTGATACTATTTCATTGAACGCAGATGCTCGCTTCATTGCTGAGATTCTTGATACACAAGTTCATTATACTGGTCTTGGTTCTAATACAGAAAAGATTGGTATCCTCATTACATCTGATGTTGGTGGTCTTGCAGATGATGATAAGAACATTATTAAGGTTGATGATGTTGGCTTTATTGGTCAAGACTATGCTATTGACTTGAGTGAGGTTGATGTAACTAACTTGAGACTTTCACTTGGAGATAACTCCTACCAGTCAATTGGTGTTGCTGCTGTTAAGCCGCCATTAGTTGGTAACTACAGTGAACTTCCTTTCAGTAACCATGTAATGAGTTGCCCTTCAGTTAATGTTGAAGTTGATACTCTTAATCAATCTGTTAAGTTGAAAGAATATGTAAGTGGTAATGTTATCAATGTTTATCACATTAACGAGCTTGTTGCTGTAGACAATGGAACAACTGCTGACATTCTTCAGAAAGATTCTGATAAGATTCAGCTTCGTGGCTTAACTCTTAACAATGTTTATGTTAATGATGTTGTTGCAGGTAATACAGTTACGTCAATGGTTAATACATTGAACTCTGCATTCGCAATGGATCTTGTTCAGTATGAAGAATTCCTTACAACTACAGTTGGTGTAGCAAGTGCTGATGATGTGCAAGCATTAACTTTCTACTATATTGAATCTCCAGATGGTGTATTTACTTACCCATTATTCTCTACTGATACAGAGGCCAATACATTTGACCTTTCAGCTGGAGGAGATGGTTCAAGCATTGGTTATACTTTCCCTGATGAACCTACCAATACAACCTGGAATGGTCCAGTATCTGGATTTACTAATAATGCAACATCTGCACCATCTAATGGTATAGTAGGTGCCTTTACAAGTGTTATTTGGAATGAGATTCCACAAGATGCAGATAGTGGTTCTGCTCCTTCCCCGTTTAGTGCTGCTTCAATTACATTGGATGAGCTAACAACTCTCAATAATCAAGTTCACCCATTAGGTGCACAGTTTACTACTACTATTGCTAATGCCCCAACATGGATTACACAAGCACAGACAAATGGTAACATTACTGGAACAGCTCCAAGTGTTACTGGTGATAGTACTAATTACCCATCTGAGACATATACAGTTGATATTGTTAGAACAAATGATTATGGTTCATCTACAGGAGTTCTTACAATTGTAGTTAATAACTTAGATGCTGCTCTCTCCCTTACAGGTGATACAGTTCATACAGGTTCTGCTGTTGCAGGAAGTGTTACTAACTCTGCTGGTAATGTATTTACTGGTAATAGTTCCCTCTCTGGTCAGTTCGTAATGGATCTTCAGTATGCTCTTGAAGATGGTGATAAGCTTGAATGGTATCACCAAGAACAGTATATTGGTATTGGTATTGTTAGCTCTGGTGTTGATAAGACTACAGACATTCTTGATAAGGATTCAGCTCCAGGTTCACGTTGGGATCTACTTGCTCCATTTACTGGTGTTCCAAGTAATTCACAAGGTCAGAACTTTGGTAATGCTTATAGTATGGTTGGTTTAGTTCCAGTTGGTTGGGATGATAATACTAACCCACAAGCCATTCCAACACGTCCAGTTTATAATAGTTCTGATGTATGGTCATTGTTTAATAATGCTGGTACAATTGAGCTTTCACTCAATGGTGTATTGTTCAGAAGTAGTTCTTCTACACATACTGACCCAACAATTACATTTGCTACACCAGCATTCCTTAACGGTCAAACTATACCTATTCCAACATTTACCCATACTGCTAATGCTGCAAGTGCTCCATCAGGCTTTACTTTGTTGCAGGGTAATATGGATACAACAACTGAGCTTGCTGGTGATTCTGCAGCACAGTTTGATAACCTTACTCTTAGCCCTGGTCAGCGTTTGATCATTCCTAAGACTTATGCTAATACAAACATCCTACCTTCTCTTGATGGTGCAAGTGGTGAAGATAATAAAGCATTCATTGGTATTCCAAAGTTTAGTGCTAACTGGAGTAGTGTTGGTCTTAATGATGACTTCTTTGCTGTTCATAGGTATGAGAATAATACAGTTAATACAACAGGAATGACATTCAGATATGCTGGCCTAGCACCAACTGAGAATACAGTTAATCATGCAAGTGATACGGATGCTAACTTCCACATGGGTATTGAATATATGCGTGATGGTAATATTGCAGTCTTCCGTGGTACTGATTCTACTGCTTCATTAACTACTGAGCCAGTTGTAGGTGGTACATTTGCTACTAATCCAGCTATTTGGAATAATGCTGACTTAATTATTGGTCTTAGTGCTCAGCCATTAGTAGCTGCTACTAAAGGTGCTGAAGCTGGTATGATTCTTACAGAAACAGGATTGTCCATTATTGATGCTCCTCTACCTGCTAATGAGTTTAATGTTACTGAAGATACAAGTAGCTTGCCATTGTTTAGCTTATCAGCTGCTGGTGATATTACTTTGAATGCTGGTCAGACTTATAAGTTCTGGTTGACTGATTCATCTATTGAATCTACTGATGCTTTAGGTATTTGCCTTATTAGTGATAATAGTGATTATACTACTGGTGTTACTGTTGTTGGTACTCCTGGTGAGTTTGGCTCTTATCTTGAGTTTGTTATTCCAAGTGATGTTCCTCCAGTTAAGTTCAAGTGGACTTCAAATGGTGTTGCTTATTATGCTACTCCGGTAGTTGCTGGTTCAACTTATACAGTAGCTGTTACAGGTGTTACTCCACAAGGTCCATCTGCTAACTTCTCTGGTACAGAAATACTATCTGGTGAAGGAGGTTGGTTGTCTATTGATGATACAATTGCTGCTGGTCAACGTCTTGTGCTTGACTCTGCATTTATTACTGACTTACATGCTGCAATGCCTGATTATAGTATGGCATTTGTTGGATTTAAAGCAGATAACTGGACTAATACAATGACCCCACTTGGTTCTTATTTTGGTTTTGCTGGTATTAGATTCTATAAGCAAAGTAGTGATATAGGTGCCGGTGGTATTTATATGATTGGTTATGCCAATGGTGGTACAACTAACCAGAGCTATACACTATCTCTTACTAATGCTCAAGCATTTATTGAAATAACCGGCTCTGGTAATAACATAAGAGTTGGACATACTGCTTCATCTTCTTATGATGCAACTACAGATACTTACGGTAACTGGGATGCTAACTCCAAGGTTCAGACAGGTGAGCAAGGTTATGGCATTACAACAATCGATCCATATTTCTTCTGGACTGCTCTACCTGATAATGATACTGG
>Ga0208793_1000761_pt1 | contig 20545 bp, 18 predicted proteins | sample 17_taG_FD_184092 | JGI IMG/M metagenome (GOLD analysis project Ga0208793, IMG submission 184092) | Marine viral communities from the Subarctic Pacific Ocean - 17_ETSP_OMZ_AT15314 metaG (SPAdes) (version 2) | ecosystem: Environmental > Aquatic > Marine > Oceanic | place: Pacific Ocean | collected...
CTCCGCCTTTGTTGCTATAGTTATTAAAGTGACGTGAAAAACGTTTTGCAACATCATCTTTGTTTTTCTTAACCCAAAGCATTAGAGTAGTTAATTTACCTTTATCTTTTAGAATATTGCCTTCATCCCACATTTCAGATGTTCCAAGATATCTTAATCCTGCTGGGTCTCTTTTAACACCATCATACATCATACTCAAGTCGTGTATAAAGTTTCTCTCTTGTCCACCAAAGCCTTGTTCTGGACTATCTTGTACATGTTCATTAACGTTTTTGTCCCAGTTGAATTTACCATTCTTAAATACGCCCGTTTCATCAGGTTCATCACCGCCTGTTGATACTAAGCGAAGTCCTTCTGGTTTTAAACCGGCTTTCTTAACAAGTTCTAAGAACTTATCTTTAATTGGATTGCCTTCTTCCATTGCACCGATGTAATCATCATATTCTTCTACCTTTTTTCCATCTTTATATACATCAATCATATAAAAACTTTCACTGTAATCATAATATACATTAGCATAATCACCAGACATTGGTGCTTCGTTAACTTTTGGTTTCTTAGATGCGTTCACGGGTACATTAACACCGTTTACTGATAATGTTGGATTTTTGCCATCTGCTTGATTGGTGGCTTTCATTTTCATTCCATGAATTGTTCCTGATGCTTTAATTTTACCTGCTGAACCATCTTTATTAAGATGATTATTGACAGTTGCATATTTGTCTCCACCTAACTTTAAGGTACTGCTTACACTACCTGTTTTTTGATTTGCAATCATTGTATTATTGCCAATCTTCGTATAACGTTCATCTGGACCAAATTCATCAAGTTGTGCTTCTGATACAGTATCACCTTCCATGTAATGTTTTACACTTGAGATATAATCAGCCGCTTTAGTAATCTTTGCTTGAACCCAACCTTGTAATCCTTCTTCTTCAGAAACATTACTAAGCATTTGTTCTAACTCTGAAGAATACTTTGCTAGTCTGCTAACATCTTTTCTAGCCATACTTACTTCGTGGTCAGGTGCTTCATTTACTGATTCTTCAGGCCATTCATTAGAACTTCTGTGGTCAGAAAGAAATGCTTCCATCTCTTCTTCAGAAACATTTTGTAATAGTTCATCAATAGCAGTAAAGTCACCTTTGTGTGCATCTGCTTCCATTTGTCTTGCAACTGCTTTAAGTATACCTATGTTGTGGTCTTCATTTATTTCTACTGATTCTTCGAAATCTACACGATTTATAAAGTTCTGAATTACATCAGCATCTAAAGATGATAGTAGTTCGTGCATTACTTTTGAATAACCATGCTGTTTAATCATATCATACACGGGTTGTGTATAATAGCCACCTGCTTCGTTTACACTTTCTGATTTTGTATTGCCTTCATCATCAAAATGTTGCTCTCTGATATCTTCAACATATTCTAATGCTTGTTCAACCATTGTAATGTCCATATTACCATCGCCACATTCTTGTAATACATGATGAATGTATTCTAGTTTCTCGTGTTGTTCGTTATGATAGGCATTTTCCGCAACGTGTTCTACATCTGCTAACTTTGGTGTAATACCAGCAGTTGATTTCAATTTCCAATACTTTGCCGCATTCTTTGCCGCATCATAAGATGAAGTTGCATCAGTTTGGTAACTGCCCTTAGTAGCATGAAATACAATGTATGGTCGTTCTTTTGATTCACTTTCGTTTTTCAATGTACCTAAATTTTTATTCATTTGAGTTTTGCGGTTGTCTAATGCACTTGCCGCTTTCTTTGCCATTCCATTTCCTGGCATCGTGTCAGCAGTTACTTTTTTATCTTTAAACCAAGTCATTGGATTGTACCATGCTTCGTCTAATTCTTCTTCCCCATATACTGCATCTAAAATTTTCCAGTACTCATCATAATCATATACTTTGCCATCAACTTCTACATCCATAGGATACACATCAAAATGTTCTTTGTGGTCATCAACATAATCTTTTATGTCTGCCGCAACATTTTTTAATTTTGATTCTACGACTTGTTTAATCTTTGCATCAAATTCTTCATCGATACCCTCGGCGTGCATTGCTGCCATATGTGCTTTATATTTTTTAGTTCCCTTTTTATGTGGGCTCTTGCCTTCTGTTATTGCTTTTAATATGGTATCTTTCATAATATTGTCCTCGATAACGTTCTCTTTTAAGTATTTAGAAAACGAGTGTTCTTCCCAGTTTTCATTCATGGTTTCTGTATTGCCTATTTTGTTTTTGAATAACTCTATTACATCTTGTGGCACATCTGTAACATTGTATAAGTCTTGTAGTAATTGAGTTAGTTTAGTATCATCGCTTTTTGAAATCATATTTCTAATTTGTGATGCACTATTAATTTTTTGTCCTAGAACTTCAAATGGGAATGTAGGAGTCGTTGCTATGTAACCACGAGTTCCGAATGTTTCAGCATTTTCTAACCCATTCCACTTCTGTAAGTATGCTGGTTCACCATTCTTCTTCAACTTGATGCCACCAGAAAAATCAAACCTAGGGTCTTCTGCCATGTCTTTTTCTGATACAGCAAACACCATAACTGTGGTTTTTGGGTCAAATCTTTCCATGATTTCTACAGATTGATATGGTGACTTTGTTTGAACAATCGCACTTCCGTCAACTCCTGCTAACATCATCATCTTTTTCTTTTCATCGAAAGTGAAAGGTGACCTGTCGCCATCAACTTTGCCAGAAGTAGAAATAAACACTTTTGCGTTACTATACTTCTGTTTTAAGTATTTGTATACTTTGCCGTGTCCAATGTGAAACGGATGAAAGCGACCTGGATATATAATAACCAGTTGTTTGTTGCTATTTTCTGTTAATTCTGATAAGTTCATACAATTGTCTCTATATTAATTTATTCTTAATTGTATTTATCATTTTAAAAGTATAGACAAAAAAAATCCCAGCAGATTGCTGGGATAATTAAATAGTTTATATTTTTATTTTACCAAAACAATCTCATCCACCAGGGACGATTTGCTTTTTGATACTTGCCTACAGCATGAAGTGCCTCTAATAACTCTGGCAATATGTTTGAATTAAGAATATATTTTTCTTTTTGCGACAAAATCTGCAAGTCCCTTATATTCAGTTTTATTATTTCTTCATTTGTGTTTCTAAATAATGCAACAACCTTTCGATTATCAACATCAACGTATAAGAATTTCATACCAATATCTCCTAAAAACTCTACTCTCTAGTATTATTTAAGAGAAAACCGCACTATATATAGTGTGTAGTTAAGTTTTATTAGTACTTTACTTCTTTTCGTCTTTGTTGATGCCCATTGCAGTACCCGTTAGCAATGCACCAAATGCCAAGTGGAATATTCCACCACCCATCAATGTATATGGTGAGTGTGTGCCAGTCATAATTTTCATCATATCTAATCTAACTAATGGGTCGTCAGGCAATCTGTTAATGATATCAACAAACACTTCTAGGTATGGAACTTGCATTGACATATAAACAGGAACGAGAACAAAGTCATACAGACAGATAGTCAAGTACACAACCAATGCGGACCATCTCCAGATTATAACTGCTTTGTTACCCATCAACATTGCTTTCTTTTCCTTGTGAACACATTAGATTTTATTTCCGTCATCATCAAAAGTAACATTGTCTGCTTCATCAAGTGCTACATTAAATTCTCTCAAACGTCTAATGACTGATAAGAAGTCAACGATTGTTGTCCATCTATCGATGAAATAACCCATTGAACTTTCAACTCGACCAAATGCGTTTAGAACTTGAAATAGTACACCAAGTGTGATTAACTGGTCGAAATATGCTGGTGCTAAAACAACTAGTGCTAAGTTACCGACACATAATCCGAATGCTGTTTGCCATACACCAAATCCCATATACCAGTTGAATAGTCTATAGTAGTTTCTACGAACTGAATAGAACATTGGAAATAGTGTTGATGTTGCTCTTGCACTAAAATCATCTTCAGAGTGGACTAATTGTTTTCTCATCTTGGCTTCTACGACCTGATTTCTATATTCAAGTCTTGGCAGTGGCCAACCAAGTAGAAGTGATATTAAAGTACCACCAATTGACACAGATAATGCTACCCATACTAAGAAACCAGGAATAATTTGACCATTCCAGACAGGTAAACTTTCTGATAGATTCCACAGAATTGGTAAGAATGCAAAAAGAATAAGAATTGCACTGAAGAAACCAGTGAAGAGTCCTTGAAGTGTCTTACCAAAAATCATTAAGTCTTCTTGTATACGCTGTGAGCCACCTTCTATTTTTGCTGTGGAATTTTCCCAACGTGTCATATAGTGTTTAGTGTTTGCTTCTCGCCATCGAAAACAGTATCTTTGTGTCTGCCAAGTGGCATATACTGCGATTGGAGTGTATAAGACTATGATTTCGACAAATGAGGGTTGTACTCCCTCAGTTAATGTAATGAAATTCAGAAATCTACCAGCGTCCCATCCGAGAAATAATTCCCAGAATCTTTCTTCTTGTAGTGATTGAATCACATCATATATTTCTTTGTTCCAAAGATTGTAGAAAACTAATATCTCTACATTGTACCAAATCATACTTAAAAGAAACGCTAACATTAGCCATGCATATGCTCCGTATTCTTTTGTGAGAAAAAATGATTTTAACATATGTCACCTCTAATTGATTAAAATTTATATACGAATTTAATCGTATATTGTATTTATACAAACTAGAAGTTATGCTTAATTTAGAATTACTATGTATCCTGCGATGACTACTGCAACGAGTGTCATCAATAATTTGTCTTTTATAGTCATCTCATGCCACCTTCTGGGTCGCTACCTGTAGTTCCAAAGAAATCTCTGTAGTCTGTGGCAATAGTCACTAGTGCTGGTCTTACTTTGAAGTCTCTAGGATGTAGCCAATACATTGTTGCATTTGGTATTTGAATGAATAATAATCTTAAATCTTCATCTGCGACTCCTAAAGACTTTAGAAGTTTCATTAAAGATGATGAAGTTCTAAATGCAGAACTTTCAATAGCCGCTGGACTTGCACCGTTCATACTACCTGGAGGAGTACCTGGACCATGTATACCAAAGTATACATCACCAATTAAGTATCGCTTGTCACCTGCTAAGAATAATAAACCACACGCTGACGCACATACAGACTTGCCTTTCATATAATCTGGCATTTCATTTTCTTCTGTATTATTTCCAGGTGAATAAATTATTTCACCAAATTCATTCATTACGTCATCTGCTCTAACAACAGTAACAACATCACGTAATTTTATATGTGCCGCAAGACAAGAACCTTCTGCTAAGTTTCCGCCTGGACTTTCTAAGATTAAAGTAAACGCTTGAGGCATTTGAGGTGATATCTTTTCACAATCACCTTCTTCTACTGTACCCATTAGAGTATACAAAGAGTTATCAATTTTTGTGAATGTTAAACCTTGTTTACTTTCTTCTTCTTCGATTTTATTGTTTGCTTCATGGTATAATACCATATATTCATCGTACCATTCAACACATTTATCTTTACCTACAACTGCAAGTAAAATTATTACAACAACTAAAAATGGATTATTTACAAGATAACGAACAGTTCTTCCAATGAATGATTGCTTTATAAAATTTAGTATTTTTTTCATAATTGGATTCCTATTCTACTGGTTTACCACCCGGTTGTACTCCTTGTTGTCGTTCCATCATCTTTTTAAATTGGTCTGATGTAAAGCATTGAGTTCGTGTGTGATGTTTCCATTCTAAATCTAATTGAATAGGTTCTTTTGGCATATAATTATTATATACTTCACACTGTTCCATTGTTGCAAATGGCAACGAGTATATCACTGGATTACCAAGTTGTACATTAAAAATTGACACAACAAAGTGTCCTATCATTAAAACTGCTCCTACTGTTTCCATCTTCTCTCTCCTCTATTAGGGACCTGCTTGTTCTTCTGTTAACGGACCATAAACTACTGGTGGTAATATAACTGCTTCGCCTTCAACTACAGTTTCTAAACTAGGCCTGTCAGGTCTGCTAGGACTAGTATTAATACTCTGTGCGGGTGCGTACTCCACACCGTCATTACCGCCCCTTTTCTCTTCAGGTTCACCTAAGTCCATCATAGGCGTGAAGACATACGAATTTGATTCACCATTGTTTGATTCTGTTTCTTCAAACTTTCCTTGAGCCAGAGATGAACCAATCATTTTTTGTAATTCTTTCATCTTCTTTTTATTTTCTTCAGTCCAATCAATTTTATATAAAACTGGAACTCCATCTTTCTTCAATACAACATATATCCATGGTTTATTGTCATTCACCCACATAACTTCTACTTCTTTTTCTGGTAATCCATAAACTGGCATACCTTGTAGAACTTTAATACCTTGCCAAGTCATACTTGCCATAATCAATGCTAATGGAATTATGACGAATGTGTAAAGTTTATTTGCTTTACTTTGAATTAATGCGTATAGGCATATTATAATGAGAGCGAATAATCCTAGTACATATAATAAAATTAATGTATCAACAGTGAATTCAGTCCAAAACATTCATAATCTCCTTAGTTGCTATTCTCGTTTAGTCCAGAAGAATCACTTATATGGGTTCTATTTTTAGCACCCACTACAATTTTGTCACTCATCCAGACATCAGTAACGACACCTTCTTCATCTAATGTAAAACCAGGAAGTCTTACTATCTCTCCTCGTTTAGTTAGTTCTCCTTGCATGACGTAAACTTCTTTATACGGATTAACATCTAGTAGTGTTAATGTGTATTTAGTTGGTCCAGTTTTGCTGTTCTTACTATACACATGTATGTTGATATAATAATCGCCTGGTGCTATGCCACGCATACTCACAACCTCACGATTCAACTTTATAATTATTCTTTCGCCATCTATCCACATATAATCTGATGTTGCTCCTAAATCATCTCTATCTAGGTGCATAACTCCATTTGTTTTGTTTTGAAAAGATATTGGTACGCCCGTTGGACCTTGTACCCAGATATCTATATCATCGCCAACTTCATCATCCCATTCTAATGTAATGAGAATCTCTGCTTTTGCTGGAATATCTGATTTCTTTGTAATTGGGTTGATTAGAAGAAGTGCTAATACGAATAAAACTACAAAACCTAATAGTGCGTTGAACAAAACATCGTTAAACGATAGGTTAGAACCGTATCGATTAGACATTTACTCACCCTCTCCAATCATCAATTGAGTTCTTAGAGATACTGAAACAATTAGACCGGTTAGAGTTGTCAATAGTGCAGTTGCCATGCCCTTGGCTAATTGACCGATTACATTTTTCATGCCTTCGGTGTCAGTCGGGTCTATAGATGCTAAGTCTGACCCACCTAACATAAGAATAAAACCTAAAACTGTTCCCATCATACCAATTGCCATACAAGTTTCTGCGATAAACCAAAACTTTTCATTTGAGGTTTTGTTATCTTTTAACATCTTATAGCCAATTCGTGTACTGGTTAATAACCAGATACCAACTAAAATAAAACTGATATATGTTTGGTCGTTGTTTAGAATATATGTGTGTAAATCGTATATGTATCCTGCGCCTAGAATTATTAATTGAAGGACGAAAAACAGCCACCATTGTAGAAATGCTTTAGTCATGGTCTTACTCTCCCATTGTGCTTTTGTATTTGTCTAACAAGTATTTATCAAAATAAGAGATAATAAAAAAAGCCCGTCTTAATGACGGGCTTTTAAGTAGTATAGTACTAATTAATGTTTAAAACATTAGAAAGTAAGTTTGATACCTGCTGAAACAGTAGAATCACCATCTTCGACTTTATCGTATGAATAAGTCATAATACCACGCTCTAAAGCAACAGTATATGTGTTCTTACTATTAAGTTCTACGACTTTACCAGAGATGTCACCTAAAGCAACTTTGATACCTCTAACATCTGTGCCATTTGTAGCACTAGTCATAGTTCCTAGCAAATAGTGTTTGCTATCACCAGTTTTAGTAACACTTGCGTCACCAATTGATGCATTTGCGACATCTATTTGGAATCCTGCTACTTCTACGCCTGCATCCATAATTTGGTTAGTACCAGTTGTTGTCTTCTGGTATGAACCACCTAAGTCAACTCCTGCTACATTAATGCCTGCACTTAGAAGTCTATCAGAATCTAAGATGTCTTCACCTGTAAGACTTACTGGACCAACATCTGTACTAGCACCAATCTCTGTTGATTGATTTGCACCTGATGGTTGGTATGCTGAAACAGTAACACCTGCGACTGTAGTTGACGCTTTCATTCCCATTTCACCATCTACTTTACCAAGTCTAAGGTCAATTGAAGAAATTGATGTGTCAATGTATAAGTCACCTACAGTTCCAGTCTCATCGACTTTTGCTGTAACTGAACCAGCCTCAGTTGACATGCCAACAACAACCTCAAGTTCTTGTGTGTATGTGCCTGAGTCTGTAGCAGTGCCTTCGTATGTACCAGAAACCGAAACACCTGATGTTCCGACTGCTTCTGGCTCAGCAAATGCGGCGAATGGCGTTGCTAACAATGCCGTACCCACAATTGCGGTTCTTAATAAAGTATTCATAATTCTCCTATAGTTATTTGAAATACATTAATTTAGTCCCTTTTTCGTATGAGCGGAACCTTTCTCATAAACAATAAACCGAGTATACCATACACGAATGTACGATAACCTCAATATATTATTAATTATAACATCTTATTTATACAAAAGTCAACCTATTTTTTGTATATTTTATGATTATTTTGATAAAAATGTACAATTTGACATAAATTGTTACATTTTACATTGAAAAACTAGAACCACAGCCACAAGATGTGCGGGAACTAGGATTGTCGATTGTGAATCGTTCGCCTTCAAGGTTGCTAACGAAATCGATTGTTGCTTCTGAGAGATACATTATGCTCATACTATCTATTACTAGTTGTACATTGCTCGTCTCTACAATTGTATCATCGTCTGCGATTTCATTTTCGAAACCGAAACCGTAACTAAAACCGTGGCATCCACCACCTTGAACAAACACTCTTAGTGCTTTTACGTCTGCTTTATCTTCTGCGATAATTTCTTTGACACGTTCTGCCGCATTCTCTGTAAAAATCATACTCTTATTACCTTTATATCTCTTGTTGTTGTGCTAAACTTACTGTATACCACATTATGGTCAAGTTTATTGATTGAATAGTCAACCGGTCCACCTTCTAAATATTCGTCATTGTCTTTACTTTCATACCATTCAAGGCTTTCATCTGGGTAACCAATACCTAAACTATAAGTCAAGTTGTTATATGCTTTGTCAAGGCCTAATACTTCAGCCCAAGTATCTTGGCTATAATTGTCATCTCGCCAAGTCTTAGATTGATTTAAGATGTTATTGGGTTCTTCTATGTACCCAAAGTTTTTTCCATAACCAGTAGAATAACCCATTTGATTTGCACTAAATGCCACTATGCCACTTGCTATACCAATTGATGTAAATGCATTATCCCATCTACTTGCTTCATTTGGGTCTCTTATATCACCGTTTTTTCTGACATTACGAACTTCACTTTCATCTACTTTTCTATTGAAAACAAATAAACAGTTCGCACTCATCTGCGGATTTCTTGCTACCCAATCTTTTTCACCAGGATACATAGTAAATCCCCAAGTATGGTCTTTACATAAAAAATCTATCTTTTCTCTGTCTGTGACGATGTATAAATCAAAAAAACTTTCATCTTGTTTTGAAGGAGCATGTGTGGCGAGATAAGCCCAATGATTTATATGTTCTTCATCTACTGTTTTAGAATAGTCCCAGTTTCTTTGACATCTACGTGCTTGATTGATTGCATTTTTTTCTGCATCCATTATTTCTTTAGTACTCAAGTGATTCCCCTTTATTTGTCGAATACACCGTGATGTATTCCTTGTTCGACTTCATGTTTCTTACTTGATGCCTCTTCGTGTAAATGAGATATCTCATAGAACCGATTAATCAGCCCAATGGCTGTTTTATAGTTATTATAGGTATCAATACTTTCTTCAATTTGTTCTATAATAAAGTTAGTATGGCCTTTCAACTCAAAAATGAAATTCTCAAGTTCATAATGTGCATTTGCTCTATTAAGTTGAATTCTTAAATCAGAAATAAAACTCAAATCTTCTGCGGTAGTGCCGTCTCGGAAATCCCATTCATGTCCATTTGTTTCTAAAATGTATCTTGCTCGTAAGATAGGGTCAACTAATGTATTGAATGCCCTATGAGCAAACTCTTTATGGTCTCTGCCAATAAATGAATTATCATCTTTTAAGATATTTAGAATCTTTTTATAGTGCGTAGAAAGGCTTCGGACACTAGTTCCTTGCTTTTCTTCGATACCAAAGAATTTAAAGTAATTCTTTTCATCTAAATTATATAATCTTTTTGTTCCTGACATAAATTTCTACCTATTTGTTCTTATATCATACAGCGTTTCTACTAAGAAGTCAACCTTTTTCTGAAGTATTTTTCAGTTTATCTGTAAGTTGTTGATAAGGCTGTAATCGTGGGTCTGTCTTATCTTCTTCATTAAATTGTAAGCCGTATCTCCAACCATTATCTACTTTTTCTGACATCCATCTATTATGTTTCATAGCAGTTAAGTCAATTTCTGTTTCGCCCTCGGGTAAATCATAATTCTTACTAGTTGTTATTTCCATTATAAAGTCTTTGTCTGTCCAATCAGTGATAAGACCAAGAATAACTTCGGCTTCTTCTTCTGTAACTCCACGATTTAATCTAAAATCATAGATGTGTTCATATATTGCTTCATCACCCATATGATAAATTACTGCTGTGCCATCTTCTAACGGTTGAAATATATTAACGATTGCTTTTTTAAGAACAACAATTATACCACGAATATCAGATTTTTCTAATTCTTCTGACAATTTTAGTCTAATATGATATTTGAAATTACTTTTATTCATTTTACTGTACTTGGTTTTCTCGCTTATCTGAAGTTTTCATAGTTGTGCTTGTAACTTGAAGTTCTTCGTACTTAGTTGAACTAGAATTTACATACAAACCAAACCATGCCGCACCAGAACCTACTAGGACTGATACTAAACCTGCTTGTTGGGAGTTTGGCTCTGGTAATAGCATAAACCATTGAACTACATCATATAAAAGATAGATGTACATAGAGATAAATGCTCTAGGAAAGAGTCTCCATCTGCTAAAATATTCTGGTGCTATGTGAAGCCAGTGTGCTGTTTTTGATTTCATGTCTGATACTCGGTTGCTTTATCTATATGTATTTATCTTTTAAAAATGCGAATATTTCACTCCACACTGAGATAAATTGACAAAAGAGAGTTAGACGTAAGTTACAGTGACTTTAATGTCGCCGGCTGTGGCTCCGTAGTGTGAGAATGCACATTTGATTTCTAGTTCGGCAGCACCTGCATAATGATAGTCTGGATTGGTTACATATGAACCAGTCGTTTCAATATCATTTTCTATATCAGACATGAATCTATCTGTATCTGATTGAACGCCTACTACTAATGATGGTGTGCCACCGCTATAACTTGCTACGGCTGTAGTACATTCTACAAGAACACTTAATATCCTTGAGTTACTACTAACTCTGCCAAGTGTGATTGTTTGTATGTTACCAAATCCACCGACTGGAGTAGTAAATGTATGTGATAATGAGTTCGCATCTGTAGCCGCACTATCTTCATTAGCAAGTAATACCCAAGCACCACCAGAACGAAGATATAATGCCCACTCGCCTTCTCCCGAATCTAATACATGAACTTGGTCACCTGTAAGAGCCGAGGCGTTAAGAGCATCTCTTGCCGCAATAGTTGCCACAACTGTAATACCACCAGCAGAACGAATACCTTTTTCAACATTTAGACCTAGAGCATATGAGCCAGAGTGACCTGACATAATACCAAAGTCTACAGTAGGAGTACCAACTTTATCAACTAGGAATATTTCTCCACCATCATCTCGTGTTAGTTTAAGAGTTGAACCTGTTGCCGCACTATATGATGTTCCTAGTGATGCGATTGAGGCTGTACCCGCAAAGTCATTACCATTACTATCTGATGTTCCGTTTACAATAGTAAATGCATTACCTTGTGAATGTGTAATTACTAGATTACCACTTGAATGTGTTGCTGTGATATTGGTAATATTCGCCGCATTAATATCATCTGCCATATCTTCTGCAATAGCAACAGCCATAGAGTAAGCGGCTTGACCAGCAGTTGTAGTTGAGAAGTTTACTGTTGCGCCGTTAATACTTGCACTAAATGGTGCAAAACCACCAACAAGACCGTAAGCAGAACCGTAAGTTCCTGCATCACTTGTTATAACATTTGGTGCTGGAACTGAAGATGCTACTACATTATGCGTAGATGTTAACGCATTAATATCTGTTACTGCGTTAGCAATTGAAACTGTTCCGCCAGTATTAGTTGTAAACAACACATCTGTATCATTAATTTCTAATTTGTCTGCCGCACTAGAAGAACCGTTTGTGACTGTTCCTCTGGATACACTTGGAACTGCGTTTGTTAGTTTTAAGAATATAGCAACACCAGTGTCTGTTAGTGTTAAATCACCAGAGTTGTCTGTTTTTGGATAAACAAAATCACCTGGATTTCCTGGCAAACCGGGAACGAAATCAACAATACCATTTGCTGGTCTTACTAAGAATTTATTTGGACCTGGTCCAGCGTGTGTTACTGTACCAACTAGTCTTTCAATGTTATTTGCATCGGCTAATTCAAATACATTAGTGTTATGGTCAATCGCAACTACATCACCCTGTTCAAAACCGTGTGCTGTTTGGTCTAGCATATAGTTCATTTGTGGATTCAAATATTGAAAACGAGAGTTGACGTTTGCGTAGAAGTCACTTGATACGATACCAACTGGTAACGGGTCAATCATAGGATGACCATTTTCGTTAATTTGGAATATAACTGCGTTACCTGGAACTGTAAAGATACCATTACCAGCAGAACTTCTAAATGTGTTATATCTTAGTCTGTCTTCAACTTTACATACACAAGTTGTTGCTGTTTTTGATGTCACACTTACAATCTGTAATGCACGACCGTCAGTTGCACCTGCAATATAATCACCAACTACGATATCAAATCCATCGAATTTCTTAGGAGTTCTAGTCAAGTGTGAACCGTGATTGACTGTCGTAACAGTCATAGTTAGTTCCCAACGATATGCTTTTGGCTGACTACCTCCAGACCACCACAAATCACCTAGTCCGTCATTGTGTTCCCATTGTGCATCTGATACTCTTGCTGTTACTTCAACCGGTATAACTTTTGCTGGAACATTTAAATCTATCGCACTTGTCTTATTGATTGCCATCTAATTTTACCTTTTATACTGTTGTAAACATCACCCAAGCGTGTGTAGTTGTACCGAAACTTCTTCCTGCACCAGTTGTTGCTTCTCTAAGGTCTAGTGTTATATCTACTGAACTCATACTGCCAAAGGCAATTGGGCTGCCTGAAGAACCACCACCGTCCATCTTTCTTGTGTTCATATCAGCGTGTGCATTTTTGATATTATATTCATTGGCAGAATATGCATAACCGTAAATGATTATACCCGCTGGTGGATAATTTGTTGAACTAAACGATACTTCTACATCACCACCAGTTGCTGATAGAATAGTTGCACTAACACCTGATGTTGCGTTTGAGATTGATGATAAGTTTCCGTTCGTTGCATAATTTAGTTTGAAGTACTCAATTGTAGCACCCGAACCACCACCGCCACCTGATGGTGCTTGTGGCGCCCATTCACTATCTGCTTGTACCCAAGTTAGAACATCACCGTTTGATGGTGAACTTGTATTTGTGTCTACATCTGATAAGTCATTAATTGATGTAGCACCACCACTTGATGGAGTTGTCGCTACGAATGATGAACCATTCCAAGATAAGACATCTCCACTTGAGATACCTGCTGTACTCACATCAGTCAAGTCGTTCATTGCCGCAGTGCCTGATGCTAAATCAGTTCCTGGTGCCCATTCAGAACCAGACCACTTTAGAACTTGTCCTGTACTTGGTGCTGTTGACGAAACATTTGATAATCCGCTTAATGTTGAGTTTAATGAAATTACACCCGAATTAATTTGAATTCCTGTTCCTGCTGAGGTTGTGTCTGGTTTATTCTTAAGATTTGCGTAGTCTTGTACATCATCGCCATTGAATAATAGGTTACTACTATTTGTTCTAAGAGTATCAGTTCCTAGGTATAATGAACTATTACTTAGGAATAAGTGTCTTACTTTATTCGTTGCACTACCAATGTCATATGTTTCAGTAGATTCTGGTAAAATATGTCCAGCGTTAGAAACTTGCCATCTGTCTGACCCGTTAGTGTTGAACATAACATGACCGTTTGCACCGCCATCAATTACTTCTACACTAGAATTGCCTTCTTCGATTTTGTCAGTATTGCCACCACTTGATTGTGCTACCCAGGCATAATCACTGCCGTTCCAAGAAAGAACATCACTTGTACTTGCAGTGCCTGAATTTAAGTGTGTATCGACATCACTATTAGCATAAACTGTATCAGTATAATTACTTGAGTGAATAGTTCCTGCGCCCGAAGATGTCCAATCTATAATTTGATTGCCTGATGGTATCGTAGGTGTGCCTGATAATGAGCCATATGCGCCATCAAACGCATCAGTAATTCCATAACCTGCAATAGTTGTAGGTTTGCCTGTTAGTGAAGCAAACGTCTGTGCTGGAACTGAAGTAAGATAACCAGTATCATTTGTCCATTGACTAATGTTACCAGACTTGTTTGTGAATGCTGTTGCACTTGTCGGAGTGACTGCATCTGTAATTCCGTAACCTGAAATTGTTGTTGGTGTGCCAGTTAGTGAACTGAATAATCCATCAAACGCATCTGTAATACCGAACCCTGCAATTGTTGTCGGCTTGCTCGTAATTTGTGACCATGCTGGTGTGTGATTATCGTTATTAATCCAGTCATAATCTGACCCATTCCAACTTAAAATTTGTCCAGTTGTCGCTGAACCACTATTCAAGTGTGTATCTACATCACCGTTATCATAGTTTGTTGTCTCTGTGAATGATATAACACCAGTTGAAGCATTATATGTTAAGTCGCCTGCAACACTAATTGCACTTCTGGCTCTTGCATCTGTAAAATATTTGTTACTTGCATCTTCACTCAAATTAGCAGTTGATTTTGAAGCAAGTCTTGTATCAAAGTCTGAAGTAAAAGTTGTATAAACTGTGTCAGTATCTACATCAGCGGCTGGAGCCCAAGCACTGCCATTCCATTTAAGAACTTGACCTGATGTAGGCGCACTTGAAGAAACATTTGATAATCCACTTAATTCTGAATTAAGTGAGAATACACCTGTTCCGCTATTGTATGATAATCCTGTACTTGCTGATACGGCTGCCCTTGCATCTGCATCATTGTAGTGTGCGCCCGTGGCACCATTTGATACCCAAGCGTAGTCTGACCCATTCCAACTCAATACATAACCACTTGTTGGGTTAGATTGATTTAGATGTGTGTCAACATCACTATTAGAATATGTACTTGCTGAAGTTATGAAACCAGCATCGTTTGTTAATTGACTTGTAAGTGTTGGAATTGAAACTGTTGAGTTTTCCCAGTCACCTGAACCATTATTATATGTTAAGAACTGTCCGTCTGCTACGCCTGATATTTGAACATCTGCAAAATCGTCAAGTGTTAATACACCTAAGTCAACATTGTTACCAGTTGATATTGTTAATACTGAACCGGAAAGTGATAATGTTTGTGAGTCTGTTTCTGATGTTAGATATCCCGCATCGTTAGTCCATTGACTAATGTTACCAGTCTTATTTGTGAAATTCGTTGCACTTGAACCCGTTACATCACCGCCACCATCAGTAATTCCGTAACCGGCTAATGTTGTTGGTTTGCCAGTTAATGAACTAAATGCACCATCAAAATGTCCTGATGTTAATGAGAACTCTGTGCCTGTTAATGTTAGTCCTGAACCAGCAGTATAAGTTGTGTCACTGTCTGTAGATGTAACCCATGCGTAATCAGTACCTGTCCATTTTAGCATCTGATTAGCAGTTGCGCCACTTACATTTAAGTGTGTATCGACTGCACTGTCATCATAATGTCCAGCAGTTAATGAGAATTCTGTTCCTGATAATGTTAATCCTGCACCAGCCGTATAAGTTGTGTTTGTATCAGTGTAATTACTAGCGTGAATAGTTCCCGCTGATGCTGATGTCCAGTCAATGATTTGATTGCCTGAAGGTATTGTAGGCGCACCCGTAAGTGAACTATAAGCACCGTCAAAATGTCCTGACGTTAATGAGAATTCTGTTCCTGTCAGTGTAAGTCCAGTTCCTGCTGTATAAGTTGTGTCACTATCAGTAGATGTAACCCAAGCGTAATCTGTGCCTGTCCATTTTAATACTTGGTTAGCAGTTGCACCACTTACATTTAAGTGTGTATCAACATCAGTATTATCATAAGAACCACCATCTGTAATTCCATAACCAGCAAGAGTTGTTGGCTTGCCTGCTGTTAGTGAAGCAAATGATTGTGCTGGAACACTCGTTAAATATCCTGCATCGTTAGTCCATTGACTAATAGCACCAGATTTATTTGTAAATGTATCTGTGCTTGTTGGTGTTACACTACCACCGCCATCTGTAATTCCGTATCCCGCTAATGTCGTAGGTTTACCTGTTAAAGATGCGAATGTCTGTGCTGGAACACTTTGTAAGGCACTATCTGCTAATGCACCTTGTGCCGCTGTAGCGGCATCAGTAATTCCATACCCAGCGAGTGTTGTAGGTTTACCTGTTAATAGGCTGAATGTTCCATTGAATGCATCTGTAATTCCATAACCAGAAAGTGTTGTTGGTGTTCCTGTTATATTTGACCAAGTATCATTTTGTGTAAATGAAATTACACCTGTTGTGTTATTATAAGATAAATCGCCAGAAACTGATATGGCTCCTCTTGCATCTGAATCTTGGTAACCACCGCCACCAGCATTATGTGATGAAGGTGTCCATAAACTAGTTCCTGCATCCCAAACTAAGTGTTGATTATCTGCCGGTGCAACATTTGAAACATTAGATAATGCCTCTAAAGTGCTACCTGTTGGGTCAGCCGCGGCCCATGCAGAGCCGTTATAAGTTAAAACTTGTCCTGTTGTACCACTTACTGTCAAGTTGCCTGCTAATATGGCAGTACCTTGGAATGTTTCAGCATAAATGTCATTGTATTTTCTAGTAGGTGAACCAATATCGTAAACATTGTTTGTATCTGGAATAGAGTGTGCATCTGTTCTTAAGAATTTTGCAGTTGTTTCTGTTTTAGAATATACATCTAAATTTGTTCTTGCGGCCGCAACATCTGATAAGTTGCTTAATGTTAAATCTGCATCTGTTGAACCAGCACCAATTGTGTTGACAAGAGTAATTGTTCCATTGCCATCATCTGTTATTGTAAGACCCGCACCAACTGCCAAACTCTTAAATTTTAGAGCGTGTGATGTAGAATCTTTAGATGAAAATAATCCAGTACCTGTACCTAAGTTAGTACCATCTTGTATTGTGTCTGTGTTTGTGGCCGCTAATATTAACCCACCGGTTCCGTTATCTGTAATTGTAAGATTATCACCACCAATTAATTTTTTAAGTTGAAGTGTTGTTCCTGCTTCACCATAATGAATTGCAGTTCCTGTTGAACCGACATTTTCAATTGCTGTGAATCCAGAAGCGCCACCACCACCTGAATTTTCTGAATTGACAAAGGCGTTTTCGCTTACATCAAATACTAGAATTTGGTCTTCGGCTAAGTTTCCAATAAGTTTAAATGTTGGATTAAATGGTTGTGCGTTTATACTCATATCTCTTTCCCGTTAGTAATTCAGATAAATCTTTGCTACATGTCCTGCTGTTGTGTAATCAGAAATACCAAGTGATGTTCTATCTAATGTTGCTCTAAGAAATACCAAGTTTGCAACAAAAGTGAAACCCTCTACGCCTGTATATGAGGTATAGTCTTTGTATGGTAGTCCACCGATAAGAATATCGAACCAGTCATCTTCTGTTGGTGTAGTTGCTAGTGTTCCTTGAATTTTAATTCTGCCTGATAGATTATTACCATATACTGCTACTGTGTGAACACCATCTGTATAACCGTAATAAGAATCTCCAGGAACAGCATCTCCAGTTACATCTAGTGCGTTTGCTCCAGAAAGTGGTAATAGAGTAGTTGTTTTTCTAGCCATTAGCGTCCCTCTTAATAAATTAGTAGTTAAAGATTACTTCTTTCTATCTATTTATCTAATTCACTAATAAGAACCGCTTTTGTAATTGACTTAATATTCTCTCCAAAGATAAAAGTAAAGTACTCAACATCTATTTTATCTTTGCAGTACATACTATATGTAGCCCAAGAACCATAGTAGCCAAACCGCCTAGTTACGGACTTTATGTTGCCTGAGACTGCATAATTCGGGTTATCTTCGAATGTGCTATATAGGTCATCACATAATGCTGGAAAGTTTTGAAAATTGAAGGCTATTTCAACTTTATATTTGAATTTTCTAAGAAATAGAGTTTTGCGTAACTGAACATTAGAGTCAAATTTGTCTAATATCTCTTTTAAATCTGGAAATAAGGGAGTAGTATATTTTATATGCAGTGTTTGAAATTCTTCGTGTGCTTTTGCTTTTTCGAAATCTTCTTCTGTTAAGAAATATGCGTGAGTGTGATATCCGTGGTTGAATTTTATTCTGCCTTTGAAACTACTCTTTAGATAACTCAAGCAATTTTTTCTGATTTCCTGAGAATATTCACTAGGCTCATTATCTTGCAAATAAAAACGATGGATTCTGCCAAGTCTAGGATATGTTATCCGATACGGATAAACATTATAAAATAATTTAGTTGATTTTTCTGTACTAGGTATATTCGAACTCAATTCTGTCTTCATTGTTAATATTTACTGTTACTGTTCCACCATCTTTTAGTTTACCGAAAAGTATTTCTTTTGATATCGGTTTCTTAATGTTATCATTTACTACTCGTTGTAGAGGTCTTGCACCCATCTCTGGAACATAGCCTCTGTCTCGTAACCAAGTTCTAGCATCATCCGATATCTTAATTCTCACATTCTTATCTTTCAGCATTTCATTAATCTCATTGATAGTCTTATCAACAATCATATCGATATGTTCTCTTTCAAGCGATACGAATTCAACTGTAGCATCTAGTCTGTTTCTAAATTCTGGTGAGAAAAACTTGTTTACTGCTACCATACTTGCATCGTCATGGTCGTTACTAAAACCAATTGCTTTCTTATTCTTTTGTGCCGCACCTAAGTTAGATGTCATTATAAGAATTACATTACTAAAGTCTGCTGTTTTACCAGTTGAACTAGTCAAACGACCATCGTCCATAACTTGAAGTAATAAATTCATTACACTTGGATGTGCTTTCTCTACTTCGTCTAATAGAACAATACAGTTTGGTGTTTCGTCAACATCATTGATAAGTTGTCCAGCACCTGCACCACCTTCTGCGTGTCCGACATAACCTGGAGGAGCACCGATAAGTTTCGATACTGAATGTTGTTCCATATATTCTGACATATCATACTTACGAAGTTTTATCGATAAGTTGTCTGCAAGTTGTCTACATAGTTCTGTTTTACCAGTACCAGTTGGTCCGACGAATAAAAATGAACCAACGGGTTTATTGCGTTCTCTCATTCCTGATTTACTTACTAGAATACTTTCAACTAATGTGCCGACTGCACCGTCTTGTCCGAATAACTTCTTCTTAATGTTACCTTCTAAATTAATAAAATTATTATTTTCTTTTGCATCAATCATATCCATAGGAATACGAGTTATCTTAGAAATTGCTTCTTCTATTTCTTTATGCGTAATAGGACCTTTGTGTCCGTGTAGTTTGCCTCTAGCACCTGCAATATCGATTACATCAATCACTCTATCTGGATTATATTTACCGTGCATATATCGTTCTGCTAATTCAACAGCCATATTAAGTGCTTCTTCGGTATATTCAAGTTCATGGAATGTTTCGTAGTATTGCTTAAGACCTTTAATAATTAATTTTGTAGTTTCTTTGCTTGGTTGGTCTACTACTACTTTCTGAAAACGTCTTTGTAATGCTCTGTCTTTTTCGAAATTTTCTCTGTATTCTTCACTTGTCGTTGCACCAACACAGAATAGTTTACCACTTGCTAATAATGGTTTCAATAAGTTTGCGATATCGATATTTGAACCACCGGCTGAACCCGCACCCATAATCATATGAATTTCATCAATGAATAGAATAACATTATCTTTCTTAGAAAGTTGCTCGAATACCATCTTAGCACGTTCTTCAAATTCACCACGATACTTTGTACCTGCAACAAGACTCG
>Ga0208793_1000770_pt1 | contig 20404 bp, 33 predicted proteins | sample 17_taG_FD_184092 | JGI IMG/M metagenome (GOLD analysis project Ga0208793, IMG submission 184092) | Marine viral communities from the Subarctic Pacific Ocean - 17_ETSP_OMZ_AT15314 metaG (SPAdes) (version 2) | ecosystem: Environmental > Aquatic > Marine > Oceanic | place: Pacific Ocean | collected...
CATTACCATTTAAAGAACCATCGCCAACTTTATTACAGTTGATGGGTATTGTGGTATCGGCAGGGCAACGATTTGCCGCCATAGCTGACATGCAGGTCGGTGACGGCAACCAACAAGCAGCTGTTGGTACGACCATTGCTCTCTTAGAACGTGGTTCCAGAGTCATGTCAGCCATACATAAAAGATTGTATGTGGCGATGAAAAATGAATTTAAATTATTAGCAGGTGTTTATAAAACTTATCTACCTCAAGAGTATCCATACGACGTAGTCGGTGGACAAAGAAATATTAAAGTTGCAGATTTTGATGACAAAGTAGATATTATACCTGTTGCAGACCCAAATATTTTTTCTCAATCACAAAGAATTAGTTTAGCACAAACAGAATTACAACTTGCACAGTCAAATCCTCAAATGCATAACTTGTATGAAGCATTTCATGCTATGTACACAGCGATTGGTGTAAAAAATATCGATAAAATTTTACCACCACCGCAACAACCTACTCCAATGGACCCTGCAACTGAAAATATTCTTGCAATGAGTGGAAAACCTTTTCAAGCTTTTAAAGGACAGGACCATCAAGCGCATATTACGACCCATTTAAACTTTATGGCAACTAATATTGCTAGAAATAGTCCAGCTGTGATGGGTGCATTAGAAAAAAACATATTTGAACACATTTCTTTGATGGCACAAGAGCAATTAGAGGTAGAATTTAGAGATGAAATTGCACAATTGATGCAAATGCAACAAATGGCGCAACAAAATCCAATGTTACAACAAGATCCGCAGTATCAACAACAGATTATGCAAATGTCGATGAATTTAGAGTCTAGAAAAGCAAAATTAATTGCAGAAATGACTGGAGAATTTAAAGATGAAGAAAATAAAATTATGGGTGAGTATGGTGGAGACCCAATTGCTAAATTAAAAGCAAGAGAACTTGATTTACGGGCTATGGATGACACTGCTAAACGTGAACAAGAAGAAGAAAAGATTAATATGGAAAAATCTAAACAATTAATGGGTCAGCAGCAATTTGATGAAAAAATGAATCAAAATGAAGAGCTTGCAGAGCTTAGAGCAGACACATCATTAGAGAAAACACAGATGGGAATTGACGCAAAAATGGTCAATGACATGATGAAACAAACAGATGTTAGGATCTTGAAAGGTCCTAAAAGATAGTATAAGGATAACATATGAAAAAAAATAAAAACCAAAACGTTACTCCTGAGTTAGGTGCAGACAAAGATGGTATGAAACAAGGTGGTGTAGTTGTAGAAGCTACTAATCCATTTGAATCACAAACTGTTGAAGTTAAAGGCACTAAAGCTTTGAGAGCAGATAAGAAACCTGTAAAGGCTACTTGGTACTAACATGTGGTTATCGGCAATTAAATTAGCCGTTTCTGCTGGAAGTAAAATTTATGCTAACAAGCAGAAAACGAAGATAGCTATGTCAGATGCACAGCTTATGCATGCATCTCGTATGGCCTCTGGAGAGGAAGCTTACCAGGGAAAACTTTTAGAAGCGAGACAATCAGATTATAAGGACGAGGCGGTTCTCGTAATTCTCACGTTGCCCATCTTGGTGCTCGCATATGGAGTTTTTTCAGATGACGTACAGGCTATGGACAAGATAAAAGTCTTCTTTGAGCATTTCCAGTCGCTCCCTTCATGGTTCACAAATCTTTGGATCCTTGTCGTGGCGAGCATTTATGGTATAAAGGGTACACAAATATTTAAAAACGGTGGTAAAAAATAATGAGCAAAAAATCTAGAAGACGAAATAAAAAAATTTTAGGAGCACTTCTATTAGGTGGATTAGGATTAGCTGCAAGAAATAAAAGAAACGCGGCTATTGATGCTGGAGTTCAATCTCAAAAAGATGACAGCGGTTCTGATATGATGGAGTTTAAAGAAAAAGTTGTTTCTACTCCTGTTTCTACAAAAACTACAATTATGGATAGCATGCCTGCTAGACCTAAAAAAAATGCATTATCAAAAAGAATTAAAAAAAATACAAATGAAGTCTACACAATTAAAGATGGAAACACTGGTGTAGGAAATACAAAATCTGTTTTTAAAGGTGAAGATGGATATCTTCGTTCAGGTAAAGATGCTACTCCTATGACTGGAGGAAGATTTGGAACTTATAAAGCAGCTAAAGAGATGGAGAGAGGAATGTTACCACCTCAATTAAGAACACCTAGAGGACCTGTTACTTATTCACCAGGTAATGATGGTTTAAGTTATTTTAAAAAAGGCGGTCGTGTAGGCTGCGGAAAAGCTAAACGTGGTTTCGGAAGAGCCATGAAGGGGAAAAAATAATATGTCAAATAGAAACTATAATAATCAAACAAATCCGAACAGACAAAAGTTAATGAATGGCGGAAGAGCAAAAAAAATGGGTGGCGGCATGATGAGAAAAGATATGCAGTCTGGTTACTACCCTTCTGATATGGGAATGGCCGGTGGCGCTATGTACGCAAAAGGCGGACCTGTAAAGAAAAAAAAGAAAAGTAAATTTCCAGATCACTCAGGTGATGGTAAAATTACGAAAAAAGATATCTTAATGGCTAAAGGAGTTATTCCTAAAAAGAAACAAGGTTTTAAAGATAGAAAAGATGAATCTATTGCTATGAGAGTTAAGAAGAAAAGAACTGCAAAACAGTTAAAAGATTCTGCTAATGAATCTTATGGTAAGTTTGGTTCTAAATCTAAAAAATCTGGGAAAATTAATAAATAATGATTAAAAGATTATTACAAAAAATTTTTGGTACTAAAGTTATTTGCGCTCATACAAATAATATCTCTAAAAAAGTAAAGTATTGTCTTGATTGCAAATTAGTAATTAACGAAAACTAAGAGGTAAATTATGGCAAAACTTTGTGCAAAAGGCAAAGCAGCCGCTAAGAGAAAATTTAAAGTATACCCTTCGGCGTACGCGAACATGTACGGTTCAGCCGTATGTTCAGGTAAAGTTACACCAGGGGGTAAAAAGAAAAGAACTAAGAAAGCTAATGGTGGAATCGTTGTCGAAGATGTGACAAGGATGGTGGATATTGTCTAATGGCCGAGAAAGGCTTAAGAGCATGGGTGAAAGAGAAATGGGTAGATATCGGAGCACCGAAGAAGGACGGCAAGTATCAACCTTGCGGGAGATCGAAAGGAAGCAAACGAAAATATCCGAAATGCGTCCCACTTGCAAAAGCCACACGGATGACAAGTGGACAAAAGGCGAGTGCTGTCAAACGAAAACGGGCAGCAGGTAATCCTGGCGGAAAACCAACTAACGTTTCAACATTTGCAAAAAGAAAACGAATGGCATTTGGAGGTAGAGTATAATGGGAAAACAAAAAATAAAGAAAATTAAAAAAGTAATTAAGGGTTTAAAAAAAGCATCTAAATTACATGCTGGACAAGCTAAAACTTTAAAAGGAGTTATCAAAAATGCGAAAGCAAGATAACATGCCAGCAAGAAACAAGAAAAACTTCAGATCTACAAAATCTGGAGCAGGTATGACACGAGCCGGTGTTGCTGCCTACAGAAGAAAAAATCCCGGTTCAAAATTAAAAACAGCCGTGACTGGAAAAGTTAAACCAGGATCTAAAGCTGCAAATCGACGTAAGTCGTACTGCGCAAGAAGCGCAGGCCAAATGAAAAAATTTCCAAAGGCTGCGGCTAATCCAAATTCAAGACTTCGACAGGCACGTAAACGATGGAAATGTTAAATGAAAACAGCAATACTAGACGCTCTTGAAGCTAGGTACGAAGCACAAATAGCTGAAGCAGACGCAACAATAAAAATATACTTAGAAAATTCTGTAGGTATTGGTGAACACCCACAACATATAGATGAGATTGATAAATTATTTCAAAAGATTGCAGATGCACAAGAAAAATTAAAAGCAATTTCTGATTTTAGGGAGCCTAGAGTTGCCCTTTAGATCTGAAAAACAAAGAAAGTATTTATTTGCAAAAGAGCCTGCTATTGCAAAAAAATGGACTAAAAAATATGGCAGCAAGATAAAACCAAAGAAAAGGAAAAAGAAATAATGGACGAAATGACATTTATCGACAAGATAAGAAAAATAATAAAGATGAGACATGATGATGTAATATCTTCAATGGCATCCGGTGGTGTTGACAATATGGAGAAATACCAGTATATGTTAGGACAGATACGAACGTATCAATATTTAAGTCAGGAAATATCCAGCCTGCTAAACAAAAAGGAGCAAAAAGAAAATGAAGGAACAGTTATCGACATCAACTCAAAAAATTGAGTTACCCAATAAAAAATTAGTGGGTGTTAAACCTACTGAAAAAAAACCAGAAGAATCTGGAAAATTACCCAAACCAACAGGTTGGAGAATTTTAGTTTTACCTTTTAAACAAAAAGAAAAAACTAAAGGCGGAATCATATTAGCAGATGACACAGTCGAACGATCACAAGTAGCATCAACTTGCGGTCTTGTTTTAGATATGGGTCCACACTGTTATGATAAAGAAAGATTTCCAGAAGGTCCTTGGGCCAAGAAAGGTGATTGGATTATCTTTGCAAGATATGCCGGATCGCGAATTAAAATAGATGGGGGTGAGATAAGACTTTTGAATGATGATGAAGTTTTAGCAACCGTGGAAAACCCTGAAGATATATTCCACGAATTTTAACAATCATAGGAGGAACTATGCCAGACAAAGAAGAAAAACTATCTAATGAGCCAATGGTTGATTTAGATACATCCGGACCGGGTGCAAGAGTAGAATTACCAGAAACAGAAAAAGAAGCAGATAAGACTTTTGAAAATGAGGTAAAACCAAATGAAGCAAATATTACATACGATGATCAGCCCGATAACACAGCTGAGAAATCTGATGAGCAGCCTGTTGTTCGAGATGAAAAGAATGAAGGCGGTGAGGTTACACAGAAAACTGACGAAGAAAAAAGTGATAAACCACAAGACAACACTCAAGCAGTTGAAGAGTATTCTGAAGGAGTTAAGAAAAGAATAGCTAAACTCACTAAAAAAATGCGTGAAGCGGAAAGACAAAAAGAAGAAGCTTTACGTTATGCTCACAGCGTTAAACAAGAAAGAGATCAGTTTCAAACACAAGCTACATCTTTAGATAAAAACTATGCCACAGAAATGGAAGGCAGAATTTCATCTTCTATTGCAGCAGCACAAGCAAAACTTGCAGCAGCTAGACAAAACGAAGACTCTAAAGCAGAAGTAGAAGCGTTGACTCAGATATCTCAATTAGGTTACGAACAAGGTAAATTAGCAGAATTAAAGACTCAGCATCAAATGCAAGAGACTGCTTCTAAAGAAGAGCCTGTTCAACAACAAAGACAACCAATGCAACAAGCACCGGCTAGAGATCCAAAAGCAGAAGCTTGGGCAGAGGAAAATGAGTGGTTTGGCAAAGATAATGCCATGACTTACACAGCATTCGATCTACACAGGAAACTAACCGAAGAAGAAGGTATGGATCCTCAGTCTGACGATTATTATAAGGAAGTTGATAGAAGAATAAGACTTGAATTTCCCCATAAATTTGATAGACCAGTAGAAGAAAAACAGACTACTAAACCTACACAGAACGTTGCCTCTGCAACGCGTAGTACAAAGAGTGGTCGCAAACAAGTGAGACTCACATCTTCTCAAGTCGCAATAGCGAGAAAATTAGGTGTGCCACTAGAAGAGTATGCGAAACAACTTATAAACACGAAGGAGGTATAGGCATATGACAAATAATAAACCAACTCGTGCGAGTCAAACTAAAAGTGATTCTACAAAAGTACAATCACAAGCTAAAGCGGTTGCGCCAAAAGCAAGACCAAAAGTTTGGACTCCACCATCGTATTTAGATACGCCCAACGCGCCAGACGGATTCAGACACAGATGGGTCAGGATAGAAGTCTTAGGATTTGTTGACACGAAAAACATACAAGGACGCTTAAGGTCCGGGTATGAGTTAGTAAGGGCAGACGAATATCCTCAAGAGGACTTTCCAGCAATTGCAGACGGCAAATACGCAGGGGTTATCGGACACGGCGGCCTAGTGCTGACTAGGGTACCGGAAGAGATCGCAAGGTCAAGACAAGAGTACTTTGAAAAACAAGCTCAAGATCAACAGACCGCAATCGACAACGATCTTATGAAGGAACAGCATAGGGGAATGCCTATCGACATCGATATGCAAACTCGTACAACCTTCGGTGGCAAGAAAAATTAAAAATTTTCAAACCGTCGATTAAATTAAACCGAACTGGAGGCCCTTCGGGGCAGGTTCATAAGGAGAAAATAATATGGCTAATGCTTCAACAACTGGGTTTGGTTTCAGACCCATAAAAAAAGTTGGTCAAAATTATAATAACGACGGTCTTAGTGAATGGAACGTAGCAGCTTCTTCAGCTTTAATTTCGCACGGAGCAATGGTGCAATTAACAGCTGATGGTGTAGTGCTATCTTCTGGTAACACAGATGCTAATAATCTGGGTGTACTAAACGGCGTTTTTTATACTGACGCAACAACGAACAAACCAACATGGTCTAACTATTCGCCTGCATCTAACACTGCAACGGATATTACGGCTTTAATAACTGACGATCCAAAGCAAATGTACGAAATTATGTCTGCCGACACAGCTTATAACAATAATGAGACTGGTGGGTGTGCTGATCAAGTTTTTGCTAATGGTACTTCACCGTTGTACATATCTGCAAGTAAGATATCTGCAACTACGTCTGCATCGATCGCTCAACTAAAAATAATAGGTGTTTCAAGAGATCCTGATCATTCTGATATAACTGCTGAGGGCTTTGCTCTTAGAGTTATGATTAATGAGCATATCTTAGGAAACAACGTAGCAGGTATATAAGGAGATTAATTATGGCTATATCACGAAATCAACTAGTAAAAGAACTAGAGCCAGGATTGAATGCTTTATTCGGCCTGGAATACAAACAGTATGAAAATCAGTCAGCTGAAATTTATACTACTGAGTCATCTGACAGAGCTTTTGAAGAAGAAGTAATGTTAAGTGGATTCGCTCAAGCACAAGTAAAACCAGAAGGTTCAGGTGTTACATACGATAACGCTCAAGAAACTTTCACAGCTAGATACACTAACGAAACAATTGCGTTAGCGTTTGCTATCACTGAGGAAGCTATTGAAGATAATTTGTATGACAGACTTGCTTCTAGATATACAAAAGCTTTAGCAAGATCTATGGCTCAAACTAAACAAGTTAAAGCAGTTAACCCACTAAATAATGGAATGCCTGGCGGTAGTTTCACTTCTGGTGATGGTGTAACTCTTTTCAACACAGCTCACCCAACGCTTGCTGGATCATTCCAGAATACGTTGACAACTGCGTCTGACTTAAACGAAACTTCATTAGAGCAATCAATGATTGACATTGCTGCACTTACTGATGAAAGAGGTTTAAAGATTGCAGCTAAAGCTGTTAAGATGATCATCCCATCTGCACTACAATTCACAGCTGAAAGACTTATGGCTTCTGCTGGTAGAGTTGGAACTGCTGATAATGATATCAACGCAATCAGATCTATGGGGATGATTCCTCAAGGTTACTCTGTTAATAATTTCTTAACAGACACTGATGCGTTCTTCATTACTACAGATGTGCCTAATGGTATGAAACATTTCGAAAGAACTCCTCTATCTACTAAGATGGAAGGTGACTTCGATACTGGTAATGTTAGATACAAAGCTAGAGAAAGATACGTATTTGGTGTATCTGACCCTAGAGGTATCTTTGGTTCTCCAGGAGCTTAATACTTCATTTTTTGTGGCGGGACATAGTCTCGCCACATTTAACAAATAGAAAGACAAAACCATGAAAAAATTCCTAATAAACATATATGCTTATGACCATCACGGTAGATTTGAAGTAGAATCTAATGATGACGCTATTTCTTTGGAGCAATCAATAGTTGACAAGCTAGGAGAAAACAGTATAGTTTGGGAAAAATCGGGAATGTTTAGCAACGTTCCTTATCGAATAACTTATGAAGAGGTTATAAATGATACAAGACCTATACAAAGCAAAAAGGTCCTTGGAGTTGAAGTGGGAACAGGAGCATCTAGATAATAATAGATACACTCTTGAAATGGTCCGAATTGATGACAAAGTCAAAGAAGTCATTACTAAGATCAAGCTTGAAGAAGCTGCCATTGCACATAGACAAAATTCTGTTGAAGGTGCGGCTCCACAAGTTTCTGTAGCTACTTAATAAAAAGCTACATCGTTGGAAAAATCCACTCCACATTACAGGCTCTCTTGCACTCTACTTAAAACTCGTATATAGTTTTATTACTATATAATTAATTAGAATACTGACGCATATAGTCGACGGCCTAGAGACAGTATTCATAAACTAGGAGGATAAAATTATGGCAAATACTACATTTCAAGGACCGGTCCGATCGGAAAACGGTTTTGAAGATATAACAAAAAACGCAACAACTGGTGCAATTACATCTAACGCATCTTACGGACAAACTATTAGAGGTGGTGTTCAATCTCTATCAGGAGCCGGTGCAGTTGATCTAACTAACCTAATTACTGAAGTAACTACTACTGGAGCTAATGCATTAACTTTAGCTGATGGTACAACTTCAGGACAAATTAAAATCATTAACATGATTGTTGACGGTGGAGACGGGACTTTAACTCCAACTACTTTTGCAAACGGAACTACAATTACTTTCGATGCAGTAGGAGAGTCAGCTACTTTAGTTTGGAACAGCACTGTTGGTTGGGTTGCAACTTCAACAGTTGGTGCAACAATAGCGTAATAATTAATTTAATGTGGGGCTTAGGCCCCGCATAAAATATAAGGAGAAAAATTATGTCAATAGGCGGAGGCGGATCATTTTCAAGTGATCAAACAACGTTACAAAAAGATACGGGCGCTATATCATTGTTAAGAGCAGGTAGAGCTAGAGTTACTTCTATTCAAGGTAGAGGTGAAGCAGGTTCTGTTATAACTTTACATGATTCGGCTACTACAGGTGGTGCGGGTGCTGGTAACTTAATGGCAACTTTTAAATACGATACTGAAGGTTTAGCAGTTTATGTTCCAGGTTCTGGAATTCTTTTTAAAGATGGAATTTGTGCAACTTTAACACAAACAACAGGATCTGACGGAAGCGTTACGTTAACTATCACAGGAGCGTAGTATGGCTAACACTACCTCTGGTTCTTATTCTTTTGATAAGAACCTCGGAATAGATGAAATTATTGAAGATGCGTATGAACGTATTGGTATGCAAAGTGTTTCTGGTTATCAATTAAAAACTGCGAAACGATCTTTAAATATTTTATTTTCTGAATGGGGAAACAGAGGCTTACAATTTTGGGAAGTAAAAAATCAAAATGTTACATTGGTCGATGGACAAGCAGTATATACTTTTTTTAGATCCCCGGCTGATGGTACGTCAAGCGGTGTTAGTACAACCTTATCTGCAGGAATAAATACAACAGTTACTACTATTGGTGTTGCTTCTGTTACAGGACTTCCTACAGCAGGTGGTATAATTATTATTGGAACAGAACAAATTACTTATTCTGGAATTTCTTCATTAAATTTAACTGGATGTGTTAGAGGTGTTAACGGTAGCACTGCTGCCACTCATAGTACAAGTGATGCAGTTTTACAATTTCCAATTGGAATGACAGATATTCAAGAAGCTAATCATAGAGTTAAATCAACTTCTGTTGACACACCTATGACAAGAATTAGTAGATCACAGTACCAAGGATTTTCAAATAAAACTTCTACAGGTTTACCTACTCAATATTGGGTCCAAAGATTTATAGATAAAGTTACTATGACTTTATATTTAACTCCTGGTGCAGCTCAGGATGGTAACTATATTAATTTTTATTACACAAAAAGAATTGATGATGTAGGAGCATATACAAATGCAACTGATGTTCCTTATAGATTTGTACCGTGTATGATAATGGGCTTAGCTTATTACTTAGCTATAAAATATGCACCACAAAGAGTTCAAGAATTAAAATTATTATATGAAGATGAATTAAAAAGAGCAGAGTCTGAAGACGGTTCTTCTAATTCTACTTATATATCACCTAAAATTTATTACCCAGGAGTCTAATGACTACTTTTGCATCCGGTAAATTTGCTTTAGCTATCTCTGATAGATCAGGTATGGCTTTTCCATATAATGAAATGGTTAGAGAATGGACTGGTGCCCTGGTCCATGTTTCAGAGTACGAGCCTAAACAACCACAATTAGATCCTAAGCCTACAAGTGCAGATCCACAAGCTTTACAAAGAGCTAGAACTGCTAGAACAGAATTTCCAACAGAAGATTTTTTACCAGAAAATCCTTTTGTAACTGCATCTAATACTACATTAAAAATTAATTTTCCAAATGGTGATTTACAGGTAAATGATTTTGCAAGATTTAGAAATGTTAAATCTCCGGTAGGTGGTGTTGCAGTGTCAACACTACAAATGTCTACAACATTAAATGGAGCAATAACAGATAATGCTACTACAATTAATTTAACTGATGGGTCACAGTTTCCTACTTCAGGTTTTATTGTAATAGAAAAAGTTTTAACTTCTTCAGATACAACAAACCCACTTCTTGTTGGAACATACCAAAATGAAGTTATACAATACACAGGAAGATCCACACATCAATTAACAGGTTGTACTAGAGGAACAAGTGCACCTTACAGAGGAGTTTCTCCTGAATCTACAGTTGCTGGATCTCATTCTAATTTAGCAAAAGTTTTTGGTTGTTATAAAGTTGTTTCTTTAAATGAAACATCAATACCAAGCACAGGTCAACCATCTACAACTACACAATTTGATGGTATAAATGTCACGTTAACTAACACTGCATCAAGTACAGAAACAGGAGGCGGTTTCCAGTGTACAATTGGGCCCATAAATGATAGAGGTTAATTATGTCAGGAATTTCAAAATATACATACACAACATTAAAACAAGCTATCTTAGATTATACTGAAGTAGATGATTCTGTTTTTACAACAACTGTTTTAGATGGTTTTATTATGTCTGCAGAAATGAGAATTAATCAAGAGCTTCCAACAGATGCAGACAGATTTGTTCAAGAAGGTACTTTAGTTGCAGATGATAATACTATTAATGCACCTGCAGGAACTTTGTTTATAAGAGGTATTGAAGTTTTTGATTCAACTTCAGTTACTACAGGAAAAGGAACTTGGTTAGAAAAAAAAGATCAAACTTATTTATCAGAATACACAGACAGATTAACAGGCACAGAAGGAGATCGAACAGCACAAGATGTTACGGGACTTCCTAAGTATTATGCTATGTTTGGTGGAGCAACAAGTAATACTACAACCACTTCTGGAGGTATGTATTTAGCACCCACTCCAGATGCAAATTATATGTTTAGAGTATATTATAATAAATATCCTACAGGATTGGGTTCAGGATCAGATGGAGCAGCAGAGACTTATTTAAGTACTTATTTCCCACAAGGTCTTTTATATGCTTGTTTAGTAGAAGCGTTTGGATATTTAAAAGGTCCAACAGATATGTTGACATATTATGAAAATAGATATAAAAATGCAATACAACAGTTCGCAGGAATGCAACTGGGTAGACGAAGACGAGACGATTATACTGACGGAACAGTTAGAATACAAGTTAAGTCCCCGTCTCCATAAATAAGGAGAAAAAATTATGGCAATAACATCGGCAATATGTAACAGTTTTAAAAATGAACTTATGACTGCGACACATAACTTTACTGCGTCTACAGGAAACTCATTTAAAATTGCACTTTACACAAGTTCAGCGACTTTAAGTGCGTCTACTACAGCTTACAGTGCAACAAATGAAATCACTAATGCTTCTGGATCTGCATACACAGCAGGTGGAAAAGCATTAACAAACATTACTCCATCTTTAGATGGTTCAACAGCTTGTGCTGATTTTGAAGATATTAGTTTTACGTCAGCTTCATTCACAGCTAATGGATGTTTGATTTACAATGATACTGCAACCGGAGACCCTGCAGTTTGTGCAGTGGCTTTTGGTGGAGATAAAACAGTTTCAAGCGGAACTTTTACAATTCAATTCCCTGCTAAAGCAGCAACAACAGCTATAGTTAGAATAGCATAAGGAGACAATCCTTATGGCTAACACTTGGAGCACAGGCGTCTGGGGTCAAAATGAATGGGGCGATCAAGGTCCTATTGTACTTGAATTAACAGCACCTTCTGCAACTACTTCAAGTGTAGGAAGTGTTGTAGCCGCTCAAGAAATAACCGTAGCAATAACAGGTTCAGGTGCTACATCTTCATTAGGATCTTTAACAACAACTCAACTTTCAATTGTAGATTTAACGGCTCCAAGTCAAATGACTTCTGAAGTCGGAGACTTTGATAATGCCGGTACGTTAGTCGGTTGGGGTAGAAATGGTTGGGGTGAAGAACCTTATGGAGACTCATTTAATAAATTAGTTCAATTAACAGCACTACCAGTAGCAACAGCAAGTGTTGGATCTTTGTTACCTGCGGACGTCGTAGGACTGACTGCACCTAGTGCAGCAACAACAAGTGTTGGAGATATTTCTCCAGCGGATGTTATGGGACTAACTGGAGTATCTGCAACAACAAGTGTTGGTGTGATTTCGGTAGGGCTAGGAGTTCCACTAACTGCACCTGCTGTAGCAACTGCAAGTGTTGGTGCGATTTTACCTGCCGATGTTGTGGGACTAACTGGAGTATCTGCAACTGCAAGTGTTGGAGATGTTGTAATTGATTTAGCACAAAGGGTTTTATTAGATGGCCAGTTAGCAACAACAAGTGTTGGAAATATCATTCCTGAAATAGGGGTGCCATTAACCGGTTTAAGTGCAACGACAAGCGTTGGCTCAATTACGCCTGATGATGTTGTAGGATTGACGGGACTCGAAGCAACTGCAGAGGTAGGTACAACAGGTTTTGGAACATTGGCATACAAAGATATTGACATAACAGGGAATACGTCTTATACAGATGTAACGCACGTAGCTTAGGAGACAAAAATTATGGCATCAACATACTCAGATCTTGGCCTAGAATTAATGGCAACCGGTGAAAACGCTGGTACTTGGGGAACAAAAACAAACGCAAATTTAAACCTTATAGAGCAACTTACAGGTGGTCACTTATCAATATCAATTGCAGGTGGTGCACAAACTACAGCTTTAGATATAGATGACGGTGCTTTAACAGGTACTGCTCAACAAAGAGTTTTAGAATTAACAGGAACAATTACAGGAAATCAAATTGTAACTTTTCCTTTACTTACAGAAAATTTTTATTTTATAAAAAATGGCACAACAGGTGGTCATACAGTTCAATTAAAAGCAGCCTCGGGTTCAGGTGCAACAGTCACTTATTCAACAACTGATAAAGGTTGGAAAATTATTTATCTTGATGGTGTTGCAACAAATACTGGTGTTTATCAACTTAACGATAATTTATCCGGGTTAGTTGTTGGAACTGATGTCCAAGCTTACGACGCGGGACTTGCTGCAATAGCAGGTTTAGCGGTTACTGATGGTAATATAATTGTTGGTAACGGTTCAACATTTGTTGCTGAAAACGGAGCCACTGCTAGAACGTCTCTTGGTGTATCTATTGGAAGTGATGTACAGGCATACGATGCACAATTAGCAGATGTTGCAGGTTTAGCTGTAACTAACGGAGGTTTTATTGTTGGCGATGGTTCTAATTTTGTTTTAGAAACTGGCGCTACTGCAAGAACTTCTATAGGATTAGGAACAGCAGACAACGTAGAATTTGAAGACACACAAGTAGATTCTTTTGGAGTAGGAACTGCTGCATCAGGAACAACTGGAGAAATAAGAGCAACTAATGATGTAACTGCTTTCTATTCTTCAGACGTAGCACTTAAAGAAAATATTACTAACATACCAGATCCAATAGAAGCTATAAAAAAATTAAATGGTGTTTTATTTGATTGGAAAAAAGAATACATGGATAAAAGAGGTGGCGAAGATGGCTACTTTGTGAGAAAAAAAGACGTAGGTGTCATAGCTCAAGAAGTAGAAAAAGTTTTACCAGAAGCTGTTGCACAAAGACCAGACGGTATTAAAGCTGTTAAATATGACAGACTAACTTGTTTACTTATTGAGGCAGTAAAAAAACTTTCAGCGCAAGTTGATAGTTTAACTAAAAAGGAGAGTTAAGAATGGCTGTCCCTTCTACAAATACAAGTTTAGAAGATATTCAAACTGAATTCGGTGGTTCTAATCCAATTTCATTATCAGAATATTATTTAGGTGGTTCCAATGTTTCACCTGGAAGTCCCGCACCTAATGGACCTATTCCATCTTCAGGACAAATTTCAATTGGACAATTTAGAGGTGCTTCAGGAGTCTATAGTATAGACTTTGTAGTAGTAGCAGGCGGTGCTTCAGGTGGAAGTAACGCTAGAGCTAGAGGTTCAGCTGCAGGTGGAGGAGCTGGAGGATATCTAACATCAACACAATCAGTAGCAGCTGGAAATGCAGTGACAGTAACTGTTGGAGCAGCTGGTGGTCAACCACCATCCGGTAGCAGTAAAGGAAACGATGGTTCAAGTTCTTCAGTATCAGGTCCGGGTATAAGTACAGTTTCAACTACAGGAGGCGGCGGTGGCGGCGGAGGTGATATTACTCCTTCAGGACGTAGCGGCGGTTCTGGTGGTGGATCCGGTTATACCGGTGGCGGCGGTGGTTCTGGAACGCCTGGTCAAGGTAATCCTGGTGGTAGCGGTGGTCCTGGTGGCTCTCCTTACGGAGGAGGTGGCGGCGGTGGTGCTGGTGCTTCTGGTACTGGCGGTCACGGTGGTCCTGGTGGATCAGGTTCAGCATCTTCAATTACCGGTTCATCTGTTACAAGAGCAGGTGGCGGCGGAGGTGGAAATGAGTTAGGTGGCGCAGGTGGCGGTGGTTCCGGAGGAGGCGGCGGTGGCGGCCGAAACGGACCCGGAAGTCAAGGTCAATCAAATACAGGTGGTGGTGGCGGAGGTTCCGGTGGAATTTCTAGTTCACACGGTGGCTCTGGCGGAAGCGGTGTAGTTTTATTGAGTGTTCCAACTGCTAAATATTCTGGTACAACATCGGGTTCACCAACAGTTACAACATCGGGTGCAAACACAATAATGAAATTTACTGGAAATGGGAGTTACACAACATAATGGCGCATTTTGCAAAAATAAATTCAAGTGGGATTGTTGAAGAAGTAAATACTGTAGCTAACGAGGTATTACATGATTCTAATGGAATTGAACAAGAAGTAAATGGAATAAATTTTTTAACTGAACTAACAGGTCATTCTTTATGGAAACAAACATCTTATAATACTTATGGAGGTGTTCATAAGTTAGGTGGCACACCATTAAGAAAAAATTATGCTTCAATAGGTTGGACTTATGATGAAAATAAAGATGCTTTTATTGCACCAAAACCTTACAATAGTTGGGTATATAATGAAAACACTGCAGATTGGGATCCACCAGTTGAAAGACCAGATGAATCTACATTAACAGACAATCAGTGTATACATTGGAACGAATCTACGTTAGAATGGGAAATTGAAAATAGAACATAATAAAATATAGAAAGAATTAAAATTGGAAAAAATTAAAAACCCTTCTTGGAATTTTTATTTAGATACAGTTAATCCTTGTGCTTTTTATGGTAATGTATTTTCTAAAGAAGAGTGTGAAAAAATAATTAAAATTGCAAAAAATAAAGGTTTAATTAAAGGAATTACACTTGGGGATACAATCAATGTTAGAGAAAGTAAAATTTGTTGGTTGTATGCAGCTGATGATTTAGAATGGGCTTTTAGAAAACTCACTGATATTATTTTAAATGCTAATGATCGATTTTTTAATTTTGATATTTTTGGTTTAAATGAAGGATTACAGTTTACAAATTATAAAGCTCCTTCAAATAAATATGGAAAACATACAGATAGAAGATTAGGTACTGTTGTTAGAAAATTATCCGTATCAATACAACTAACTGATCCTAAAGAATATGAAGGTGGAGAATTATATCTATATGAAGATGAAAAAGGATCTGAAATGAAAAAAGAACAGGGAACATTAGTAATATTTCCATCTTATATATTACATGAAGTTAAACCTGTAACCAAAGGAGAAAGAAATTCTTTAGTTGCTTGGGTCACAGGTAAACAATTTAAATAATAATTATGAAACAAGAAGACGTAAAATGGTTAGAAGATATAATAAGAGAACAGTCTATTTTGGAATCTGTTGATTATATAAAACAACTTAAATATAAACCTTTATTATATAAAGATGGTTGGTGGATTGAAACTTGTAATCAAATTAACACAAAAGGTTTGTGTTTAGAATTTGGAGTCTTTGAAGGAAATTCAATAAATTTTTTTTCTAATAATTTAAGAGATAGGACTTGGTATGGCTTTGATAGTTTTGAAGGGTTGCAAGAAAACTGGTATGGAGGATATCATGGAAAAGGTTGGTTTAATAAGAACGGAGAAATACCTAATGTAAATGAAAATGTAAAAATTGTTAAAGGTTGGTTTAAAGAAACAGTGCCTTCTTTTTTTAAAGAAAATAAAGAAAAAATATCTTTTATACATATTGATTGTGACACTTATAAATCAACAAAAGATGTATTTGATAATATAAATCCTAAATTATTACAAAATAATACTTTAATATTATTTGATGATTACCATTCTTATTGGGGTTGGAAAGAAAATACATTTAAAGTATGGAAAGAATATGTACACGAAAATAATATAAAATATGAATATGTTTTTTTTGGAAAAGTCCAAGCTTTAATAAAAATTATTAAATGAATCTAGAAAAAGAAATTATGATATTTGATGATATCATACCAGTAGAAGAACAAAATAAATTAGCAGAGACTTTATTGGGAAGATATTTTCCTTGGTTTTATTTATCTGATATAACTGATAATTATAAAAAAGACAGTCAAGGAAGACCTGCTTTATCTCATATATTTGTTTTAAACAGTGAACCCAATAGTAGTTACATAGATAATGTAAGACCTATTCTTGATTCTACTTGTTCAGCTTTGCATTATAATAAAGTAAATATATTAAGAATTAATGCTAATTTACAATTTCCTCTAAATTTAAAATCAAAAGAATTAGATACTCCTCACGTAGATACAGATAAAAAACACAAAGTTTTTTTATACTATGTGACTGATAATGAAGCACATACCGTGATTTTTAATAATGGATTTACTAGAAAAATAAAACCTAAAAAAGGAAGAGTAGTTATGTTTGATGGATCTTTATTACATACAGCAGAACAACCCACCAAAGATATTCGTTGCGTAATTAATTTTAATATTGAATGTCTATAATCCATAGATTTGCAAATTCTTTTTTAGAAGAAATTACTTATCCAAGTAAAACGGAATCTTGGCATGTGCAAGGAATGTTAAAAAATAAATCTAATCAGATATTTAAATTCGACGTACGAGGTATGTCACAAGGAGATAACGAAAAATTACAGAAAAAAGGTAGTACCCGGTCTACAGCAGACAAAATGGTATTTGAAACAGATATTAATTGGGTGATATTTGATACTTTGGAAATAAATAAATATGTAATAGATAGGTATAATAAAAAACAAAGCACTAAAGATATTTTATTTGAAGATTTATTTAATGAATTAGACTGGAATATAGTACTGCCAAAATGATAGATATAAAAAGAAAAGTTTTACGAGGTTTTTTAAGAATTGAAAAATCTTTTAATCTAGTATAAACCCTACTAAACTAGGGATTAATATGTTACAAAAATTAGGATTTGCACCAGGATTTAACAAACAAGTTACAGAAACAGGAGCCGAAGGGCAATGGTTTGATGGTGATAATGTTCGTTTTAGATACGGTAGTCCCGAAAAAATAGGTGGCTGGAGCCAACATGGCACAAGTAAATTAACAGGTGCCGCAAGAGCCATACATCATTGGGAGAACAATGACCCTGTTAAATATGCTGCTATAGGAACCAATAAAATTTTATATGTTCTTCAAGGAGACATATATTACGATATTCATCCTATTAGAGAAACTTTAACCGGAGTTGATTTTACAACAACTGCCTCATCACCTACTGTCACTATTACATGTACCGGGGCTCATGGGTTAATACAAAATGACATTGTTTTGTTTGATAGTGTAACTGGTTTATCGGGCTCTACTTTTACCAATGCCTCGTTTGAAGATTTAAAATTTATGGTAACAACTGTACCCAGTTCCACCACATTTACAGTAACTATGACTACTGTAGAATCAGGAACTCCTGTAACTAACGGTGGATCAGCTTCTGTTCTTTGTTATTACAACGTAGGTCCTTCTCAACAAGTAGGTGGTTTTGGATGGGGAACTGCAAACTACGGCGGTCAAGCTACTAGTGCTGTAACTACAACTTTGGCTTCTACTATAAATGATACCGTAACCGACATTCCTTTAACTAGTTCTACTTCCTTTCCTTCTTCTGGAAAAATACAAATCGGATCAGAAAATATTAGTTACACAGCTAACAATACAGCTACAGGAGTTTTAAGCGGAGGAGCTAGGGAAATAAATGGCACAACTAAAGCAGCACATAGTGGTGGAGCAACAGTTACAAATATTACTGACTATGTTGCATGGGGTGATGCCTCTACAACAGATGTTACTATATCACCAGGTTTATGGGTTTTAGATAACTATGGTACAAAACTTATTGCATTAATCTATAATGGACCTGTTTTTGAATGGGATGGCGCACCTACTAATGCTACCTCTGTAAGAGCAACTATTATACCAAACGCTCCTACAAAATCAAGACATGTGTTAGTATCAACTCCCGATAGACACTTGGTATTTTTTGGAACAGAAACAACTGTAGGTAATAGTAGTACACAAGACGATATGTTTATTAGATTTTCAGATCAAGAAAGTATTGATCAAACCGATTCTTATACGGTTACCGCAAATAATACCGCAGGTACACAAAGACTTTCCGACGGATCAAGAATCATAGGAGCCATTAAAGGTAGAGACGCAATTTATGTTTGGACAGATACGGCATTATTTTTAATGCAATTTGTTGGAGCGCCTTTTACATTTTCTTTTCAACAGGTAGGTACTAACTGTGGATTGATTGGTAAGAACGCTGCTATTGAAGCTGATGGTTCGCCCTACTGGATGTCTGAAAATGGTTTCTTTACATACGACGGTCAAGTAAAATCTATGCCATGTTTAGTTGAAGACTTTGTTTTCGATGATTTAAATACAACAGCAAGAGATCTCATTAATGCAGGTTTAAATAATTTATTTGGAGAGATAACTTGGTTTTATTGTAACAGCGCATCACCTGTTGTTAATAGACAGGTTACCTATAACTATTTAGACTCAACAACAAAACAACCTATATGGACTACCGGATCTTTAGCAAGAACTGCTTGGCAAGATTCTTCAGTATTTAATTTACCTAACGCAACCTACTTTACAGCTAGCGACAACGATTCTTTTGATGTCATTGGTAACACGGATGGAATTTCTATATATTATAATCAGGAAACAGGGACCGATCAAGTTAATGCCAGTGGTGTTACTGCAATACCTGCTAATATTGTTTCTGGTGATTTTGACATTACCCAACGTAGAAGTAATACAGGACAAACTGTAGGAATGCCTGATATTAGAGGAGACGGTGAATTTATAATGAGAATTAGTAGATTTATACCAGATTTTATTGATCAAACAGGAAACACAACAATTAAATTTAAGACAAGAATTTATCCAAACAGCACACAAGTTACAAATAGCTTTACTTGTAGTCCTTCTACGACTAAAAAAGATGTGCGTGTAAGAGCTAGACAAATAGCTTTAGAGGTTGCCAATACTGCTGTTGGAGAAGATTGGAAACTAGGAACATTTAGATTAGACATACATCCTGGAGGAAGAAGATAATGGTAGCTTTTTACAACGCAGCTGATCAAGAGCTTTACAAAAAATATCAATATTTACCTCAAGAAAAATATAGACTAGGTCTTAATTTACCAAAAGAAGCACCAGTAGTTAACCAAGGTATTGTAAATACAAACGCTTTTGCAAACTCTGGTGGTGACAATAATTTTAATCTAGCAGGAAATAATTTTAATCTAGCGGGAAATATGTTTGGAGAAGGAACCGCCGTTAGTCCTGTTTTTGGCAACAGTTATATAGATACAGTTAGAAGAGAAGGTGCAGATTCTTTGCCTGCATATGAAAAGTTAATTCAAGCAGGAGGAACTGCTCCAGGTGGTCTGTTTCAAACT
>Ga0208793_1000772_pt1 | contig 20367 bp, 19 predicted proteins | sample 17_taG_FD_184092 | JGI IMG/M metagenome (GOLD analysis project Ga0208793, IMG submission 184092) | Marine viral communities from the Subarctic Pacific Ocean - 17_ETSP_OMZ_AT15314 metaG (SPAdes) (version 2) | ecosystem: Environmental > Aquatic > Marine > Oceanic | place: Pacific Ocean | collected...
CATGGAATCAATTACTATTCAGAACAGATGGTAGAATTATAATTGACTACAATCCTCATGATCAGTTCCATTGGATCTATGATAAAGTATTAGAGAGGGATGATGCAACTCTACACATATCAACATTTATGGACAATCCATTCTTATCAGAAAACTTAAAGACTGAGATTAAAAGATTAAAAGATACAGATCATGATTACTGGTTAGTCTATGGATTAGGACAAAGAGGTCAAAGCAGATCATTAGTATTTAAGTTTCATATATGTAATGAAATTCCTGAAACAGCTAAACTTGTCTCTAGAGGATTAGACTTTGGATTTGCCTCAGATCCAAGTTCAATGTGTGAAACTTATATAGATGGTGATAACATGTATTCTAAGGAGCTTTTGTATAAGAAAGGATTAACTAATCAAGATCTTGCTTTAGAGTTTGTTAAACTGGGTTTAGATAGAAGGGATGAAATCTTTGCAGATAGTTCAGAACCAAAATCTATAGAGGAGATTCATAGAATGGGATGGAATATAAAAGGTAAGAAGAAATATGAGATCAATTATGGAATAGACCTGATTAGAAGATACAAGCTGCATATAACAAAGGATAGTACTAATGCAATCAAAGAACTAGAAAGCTATAAATACATAGAGGATAGAAATGGAGATCCAACTAATAAGCCAGTTGATAAGTTTAATCACTTCTGTGATAGCTTAAGATATTCTGTAGTTCATAAACTATCCTATCCTAATTATGGTAGATATGCTATAAAATAAAAAAGAGGGGAGATCCTAGAACCTCCACCTCTGTACACATGATGTGCCATTAAAACTAATCAATATGAAAAAACACTACATTGAATCTATTAAGTTGGAAAGGATTACCAAACCAACTACAAGAATCCAAAGTAATACTGTTACCAACCATAAAGGTAGTGTAAAATGTTGAGTTAATTCTTTTAAGTCTTTTATTATTTCTTTCATAATTAAAATTCTAAGTTTTTATATTTTTCTATAATCTGTTCATTTGTAGAATCATCAATGTAATAAGTATAGCCATTGATTTCTATATATACTGAGCTGTTTGATCTGACATCTATTTTCATAATTATATAGTTTGTCCCATTAATGTATTATTCTTGATATCATTTGCCCAAGTTGAATACATATCAATTAACTCATCATATGTTTTAAAATAAGTTGAAGTGTAAGGGAAATCAGAACCTTTTAAAGCCCAAACTTTGTAGTAAGTTTTTCTACAATCTGTTACTATTTTAGTAATTTTTGCATTTAACACAAAACCATCTTTTTGTTTTAATGTAAAATGGTGCTGAGTAGTTAGTGTTTCTTGACCTATTGAACAATATTCAGTATGACCAAAATCTTCTTTTTTTATTAATTTTAAATTTTTCATAATAGTGTTTTTCATATTTATAGTGTAAATATAATACATTATTATATAACTACCAAACTTCTTGAAAACTTTTTTTAAAAACTTTTAGATAAATGTATTATATAGGTATGGAAATAGAGGTTAAAGTGCCTGAGAACTTATCTGAAATAACTCTAGGACAGTATCAGAAATATCTAAAGATACAAGAAGGAGATAATGATGAGATGATGATAGCACAGAAAATGATAGAGATCTTCTGTAATATAGAACTTAAATATGTTACTAAGATGAGATGGAAAGATGTCCAAGAGATAACACTAACATTAAGCAACATGTTTGAGGAGGATAGTAAATTCATTAAGATGTTTACTTTAGATAAAGTTCAATATGGGTTTATACCAAACTTAGATGAGATTACATTTGGAGAATTTGTAGATCTAGATACCTACTTAGGAGATTGGCAACAAATGGATAAGGCTATGTCTGTTTTATTTAGACCAGTAGATATAAATGTCAGAGGAAGATATAACATAAAGGAATATGATGGTACAATGAATGAGCATCTAAAAGAAATGCCTTTATCTATTGCCTTAGGTGCTGTTTTTTTTTTGCTGAATTTAGGGAAAGAGTTATCTCAAGTTATGATGGACTATTTGGACAAGGGAGTTCTGAAGGATCATTTACAAGTCAAGGAGGGTTTAATGCAAAATGGAATTGGTATTCATCAATTTACACAGCAGCTCAAGGAAACATTGAAAAGTTTGAATATATCACAAACCAAAAAGCACATAAAATTTTAATGTATTTAGAATATGTTACAGAAAAATCAATATTAGAAAGTCAAAAATTAAAGAAAAGTTATGGCAACAAGTGATAAAGGAATAAGAGGATTTTACTTAGTATTAACAACACTTAAAGAGGAGCTGTTGTCTAATCCAAGTATAAAGACTTGTACATTTGGAGATATAACAGATGTTGATTTACAGAAACAAACCATATTTCCATTAGCTCATATGATTATAGAAGGAGCTACAAATTCAGAAAAAACATTACAGTTTAATTTTACAGTTCTTACAATGGATCAGATTGACATAAGCAAACAACTTGATGATGATGTATTTACTGGCAACACTAACACACAAGATATTCTAAATACTCAACTAGCTGTTTCAAATAGAATGGTTAGCAGACTTAGAATAGGAGCATTATCACAAGATGGCTATGAATTAGTAGGAGATCCTACTTGTGAACCTTTCTTTGATAGATTTGAAAACATCTTAGCAGGATGGGCAACTACTTTTACAGTACAAATATTAAATGATATAAGTGTTTGCTAATGGATTTTAACAAGACAAAGAAAGCATTACAAGATTTTGGAAAGAATGTAGTTATTGCTGCAAGAAAGAATCTTAAAAAGAAAAGGATCAGAAGGAATGGGAAGTCATATCCTTTAGTAGCCTCAGGACAATTAGATAAATCAGTAGATGATAAGCTAAAGGTATCTAGTAATTCATTTCAATTACAATTTATGTTTTTAGATTATGGTTCATACTTAGATGCAGGGGTTGATGGAAAGAAAACAAAATATGGACAAAGAAAATATGGTTTAAAAACATTTAGCTATAAGACTAAAATGCCTCCTATAGCATCAATATTAAAATGGACTAATAAGAAAAGGTTAAGATTAAGAAATAAAGAAACTGGAAAGTTTATGAAAGGTGGTCAGCAGAGTTTAGCCTTCCTAATAGCTAGATCTATTTTTATGTATGGTAAGAAACCATCATACTGGTTTAGTGATGCATTTGAATCAGCTTACAAAAAACTACCTCAAGAATTAATAGATAAGTATGCTCTTGATGTAGAATCATTTTTAGACTATACAACAAACAAATAACATGGCAAATTACTTAGTAAGACTTAGATCACCTTTTTTCTTAAATGAAACATCACAATCAGCATCAGGTTCAGCAGACCTTTCAATTAAAATAAATAGTGTTAATCAATATGTTATTTCAAAAAACACAAACTCTAACAATGTAGTCTTTGAGGTGTCAGAATTGATAAAAGACTATTTAGATGTTACATGGGATGGTGTATTTCCATATAGCACAACTACAAAAAACAGTCTAGTAATTACAGCAGAAATTGATATTAACTTTTTTACTGGAACTAAAGAACAAAGAGCTATTGCAGCACAAAGTTCTAGTCAATTAATTGAACATAATATATATGGATTTGATGCTTATAGTGAATTTAATGAAGGTTCTAACAAGCAATTAGTTGCAGGACAACTATTACAATCAAACACTACAATGTATCTTCCTGAAACTGGAGCTGCATATGTCCCATCTGAATCATCTAATGGTGTAACTTATACAACAATTCCTGATACATTAGCAGATGGAGGAACTCAGACAATAGCAGGACTTCCAATAACTGTTAGAAGGATATGTGAACCAGTTTACAATATTTTAAAAGTTATATTCTTAAACAAGTTTGGAGCTTTACAAGAGTATTATTTTAATAAGAAGAATGTTCAGTCTTTAAGTACAAATCAAAAGAGTTACAAATCAACTATAATTTCAGGATCAACATATTCACCTTTAGATCATCAAAAATTACAATACAACAAACAAGGATCTGAAACAATCAGAATGAATACTGGTTATGTAGATGAGGGACAATTTGAACCTATAAAACAAATAATGCTATCTGAATTAGTTTGGGTACAAATAGGATCAGTAGTTTCTCCAATAAATGTTGTAACTAATTCTTTAGAAAAGAAAACACAGATAAACAATAAACTTGTCAATTATAGTTTAGATTTTGAATTTGCATATGACATCTTAAACAATGTGAGATAATGAATGGATATGAATTATACATTAATAATCAGAGAGTAGAAATATTTGAAGATGAAAGCCTAAGTCTTAATCAAACAATTCAAGATGTTAGGGATGTTTCTAAAGTGTTTACAGACTTCTCAAAACCTTTTAACTTACCTGCATCAAAAGAAAACAACAAAATATTCAAACATTATTATAGATTTAATTTAGCAACTGGTACATCATTTGATGCTAGAAAGAAAGTTCCTGCTAGAATAGAGTTAAATACAATACCATTTAAAGAAGGACTTTTAAGATTAGAAGGAGTATCAATAGAAAACAATCAACCTAAATCATACAAGGTTACCTTTTTTGGTAATACAGTTACATTAAAGGACACATTAAGAGAAGATGAAATCAACTCATTAAACTGGCTAGACAATTTTAATACTACATATAGTGCATCACAAGTATTAAATCTTTTAACTACAGAGGATGGTTTGGGAGGTACATCAGGTGTCACAGTAGATGATTTAGGAACTAATGTAACTTATTACAAATCAGTTATCTGTCCTTTAATATCTAACTCAGCTAGATTATATATGGATGGAGGTATAACAGTTCCATATCAGAATGCAGATGGTTCAGAAAATTTAGAGCTAGGAGGAAACTTAGCACCAACTAATGCAGGATCAGAAACTGCTGCAGATGTACATGGGGTGTATTTTGAAGATTTAACTTATGCTATTCCAGTTCACTTAATTGTAAGAGCAATACAAAATCAATATACATCAATCAGATTTAGTGATGATTTCTTTAGTTTAACAAATGGTCCAGAGGGTTATAAAAAACTCTATATGCTTTGTCAAAATACAGAGGGTAGGCAGTTTGAAGATATGGGGACAGCTCTAAAACAAGTATCAGGGTTTAGCACAGCACAAGCATTAAATAATAAACTAGCAGTTACATTTAATGCAATTTACATTCAAGGGTTACCTGAAAGAGATTTTATAACTGGTGTGTTTAGTTTTCAAGCTACCTCAGCATATCCTGATTTTACAATTAGAGTAAGAAGGGGTGGCACATCAGAAGTATTTTCACAAAACTTTACTGGAGGAACTAATACAACTGGCTCATTTACTGTGTTTATGTATAACACATCAGCAGGTTATACAATAGAAATTGAAACTACTACAGCTTTTCAATTATCTAATTTTACTTTTCAAGCAAGTGATTCAAGTGGTAACAGCTCTAGCCATCAACTTACAAATGTAATTATACCTCTTGAAAAAGAATTTATAATTAAAGACCATCTACCATCTCTAAAAACAATAGATTTTATTAGTGGATTGTTTAAAATGTTTAATCTAACAGCCTTTGAAAAAGATGGAATTATACATGTAAAAACTTTAGAGGAGTTTTACAATTCAGGTTCTATTAGAGACATTACAGAATTTGTTGATCCAAGTTCTAGTGAAATAGATAAAGCATTGCCATATGAAGAAATTATTTTTAAATATAAAGACACAGATACAAGGTTAGCAAAACAACACAGTCAGCTAAGTGGATCAGATTGGGGTTCATTGAAATACAACAATAGTGAATTACTAGATAGTAATAACAAAGTATTTAATGTAGAGCTGCCATTTGCACATTTAAAATATGAAAAATTATTAAATGGTAGTAATGAAACAGAAGTACAAGTAGGATGGATGGCTAATGAAAATGGAGAACCTTACTTTGAAGATGCAGTTTTGTTTATTCCAATATTTCAACAATCAGCTAATGATATAAGATTTCTAGAACAGAAAACTGGAACTGGAGGAATAAATGACTTTGGTGAATTTTGGATGCCAAGCAATTCAGTAAGTATTCAACCTGAAGTAAATAAAGAAAACATACATTTTAATTTAGAGTTAAATGAGTTTACTAATAGTACTGCTTTTGATCAAACATTATTCTTAAAATATTATAGGTTTTATATTCAATCAGTATTTAATAGATCTAAAAGACTAACAAGACTAAATGCAAGATTACCAAAAAAGTTTATTTTAAATTACAGTTTAGCAGATAGTGTAACCATTAACAATGAGTCTTATAAAATAAACAGTATAACAACAAATCTATTAAGTGGTGAGAGTCAAATGCAGTTGTTAAATGAAACAGTTGATGTAATACCTAGCATTAATCCTGATACTGGAGGTGGTGATACAACTCAACCTGAAGGAACTCCTGAAACTAATGTGCTTTACTTTGAGGATTGTGCTAACTCAGGAACTTTTTATGAATCATCTTCTACAATAGCAAATTTTAATTTTGTAAATAATAGAAGGCTAACAGAAGGTGGAAACTTTTATATTGTTAAAGGAAATATAGGACCAGGAACTTACACAGCAAAAACAGTTAGTGATACTGGATTCTCAGGATGTCCTGAATCAACTACTCCTCCTACATTATATTATGGTTTAAAGAGGTGTTCAGATAATGAGAGTACTTTTAGAACATCAACAGCAGTAACAAATCCTACATATGCTATAACAGAAAAAGTAGAAGATTCTAATAATGTTGCATATGTGATTATTAATAGTAATACAACAACTTCAACTATTGTAAACAATACATCAGGACAACCAACTGTAGTATCAGCAAAAACTGTATCAGCTTTTAGTCCTAAAGTATATAATTGTACACAAGGTCCAACAACATATTATTATAGTTTAACAAGATGTGATGGAACTGGAACTGTTTTATATGGTTTTAGTGCAACAGCAGGACTAAGTGGGAGCAGAACATATAATAATACATGTTACAACATTGCATCAACAACAAATACTGGAACTATAGATGTGAGTAGTTTGCCTACTTGTACTTGTCCAGTTTATTACTATACTTTAAACTCTTGTTCTAACACAAGCTCAATACAACATTATGGGTTTTCTAATTTATCTAATTTAGCAGGAACTGAAAGAACATATAATGGTACATGTTATTATGTAGCAGCAACAAGTAATACAACTGGTTCAATTAATATAGGAGCTTTATCTACTTGTACATGTCCTTCAGGAGGAGGCACACCTGATCCAATAAGATACTCTTTAAAATTGTGTTCTAATAATCAAACTGGCTATGTATCACCTGAAACTACAGACCAAATTGATTTAGATATTGATGCTAATGGACAAACTGGTTCAAGAGTGCAAGATGCAAATGGATTTATATATACAGTTATAGGGACTACTACTAACACAAATGGTATTGTAGCTGCATTAGTAGATTTAGGTAGTAATGGTTGTCCTACTGCAACTCCTACTCCTACAGATTTTTATTGGTTAATGCAAAAATGTACAACATCAGTAGGTGGATATGTTTCAGAACAAACTACTGCTGAATTAACTGGTATGACAGAAGACCCTGTTAATGGTTCTAGAGTGCAAGGTCCTGATGGAGAGGTTTATATTGTTTATGGTAATACAGATACACCTAATAATTTTTCAAGTGGTGTAATCTCTGTAGTTAGTTTAAGTGCAACTGGATGTCCAACTACTATTCAACCAAATGATATATATTATTGGGAGCTTAAACAATGTTCTACAAACAATACAGGTTTTATATCAGCACAAACAACTGAACAGTTAAGTGCTTTAGCAGTAGGAGATTTTGTTTTTGAAACTGCTACACCTAGTCAGATATATGAGGTAACAGGAACTACTCAATCAGGAACTAGTGTGGGATCTGTAACAAAATCAACATTAACAGCATGTCCTTTATACTGGTCTTTAAAACAATGTGGAACTTTACAAGGTGGTTATAGAAGTGGTAATACAACTGTAGAGCTGCCAAATCTAGTTGAAAATGATCCTAATGGTACAAGAGTTCAAGATTCTAATGGAATTTTTTATATAGTTGTAGGTACTACAAACTCAACTGCTAATGTAGGTACTGTAACAGACACAGGTGCTACTGGATGTCCAACAACACCTCCAGTTGTAAACTATTATTCATTACAAAAATGTGATGATGGCACAACTGGTTGGAGATCACAGCAAGATAACACACAGATTACTTTTAACACAAATGATATTGTATCTTTTGGTAATGGTGGAACTACATATAAAGTAGTAGGATTGGTAACATCAGGAAACAATGCTGGACCTATGAGTCCTACTTCATTTACAAGTTGTCCTACAACTCCACCACCTACACCACCAGTTGCACCACAAGGTCCATACTATGCACAGTTTATTACTTGTGATGATCCTAATGGTCAAATTTTATATGTTGTAAGTCAAACACTACAAATATCATCATGGTGGGTTATACAAAGGGGTGGTACAACTGGTTATGAATGTTTGAGATGGGTTACTAATTTAGAAAATGCTGTAAACCCACAAGACATAACAAACTTCACTATATTTTCAACTGCTACTACAGCAGGAGAAAACTGTATAGAGTGTAATGAGAATGCACCTACTCCTCCTACTCCTCCTGCTACACCTCCACCTACTCCAATATGTGGAAGTCAGAGCTTATTTTATGCATCAACAGCTCCTGATTTATGTAACCAAACTACACCTAGAACTGTTTATATAGATGCAAATACAATAGAACAAGCAAATACTGTTTACACAAATTCATCTTGTAATACTGTATTAAATGTTGCTAGGTATTTTGCAGACCAACCTGCAGGGAACTATTATTATTGGTCAGGTACTAACCTACAAGGTCCATATACTAACAGTTGTCAGTCACAATAAAATAAAAAGAATGATTAAAGAAGTAGAAAATTTTATAAACAAAGCTGAAGCAGATCACTTAATATATTTAATAGATAAGTTTGCACATAAATCTACAGTTGCAGGTTCTAAAAATCAATACAGTAAACTAGATAATGCTAGAACATCTTACTCAGCAACATTAGACAGTAAAAATCCTACTATTAAAAAGATTCATCAAAGAATTGCTAAATATTTAGGTGTGCCTTTTAATAAAGGAGAAGTATTACAAGGTCAGAGATATGAAAAAGGTCAATACTTTAGAGAGCATCCTGATTACTTTATAGGAGAACACTATGATATGAATTGTTTAGCATCAGGAAACAGAACATATACATTTATGTTGTATTTAAATGATGATTTTACTGGAGGTACTACAAATTTTAGACATCTTAAAAAAGAAATACAGCCAAAAAAGTACAAAGCTGTCATTTGGAATAATTTACACATGGGGAAACCTGATGAGTATAAGTTGCATTCAGGTGAAGATGTAAAAGAAGGTACAAAGTACATAGTAACATCATGGTGGAGAGAGAATAATTGGAATGGATCAGATGATTACAAAGAATATCAAAAATTATTAAAAAAATCTCAATTAAGTATTATATAAGTAGCATGTTAAAGAACATTATAGACTTACTACAGATAGTAAATGGTGAAACTGACAATATAAAGTTTGCACAAGGTTCTAAATATCTACCTGATAACTGGAAAAAAGGCTTAAAGATTGCTAAAAGGATGGCTAACTGGGAAATAAATAAAAACAAATGAGTGTTATAAAGAAAATACAGTTACTTTTTCAAGTAGATAATACAGAGGCTAATCAAGCTATTGAAGAAACTGCTCAAGAAGTCAAGCAGGTAGAAACAAACATGGATGAGTTAGATGGAGCTGCTGACAAAGCAACTGGTGGCTTAGTTTCAGGCTTTAATAATGCTAAAAAAGCTATTATTGGTGCTATAAAAAGCATTAATACATTTGGTAAAGCAATTAAAGCTGCAGGAATAGGATTACTAATTGCAGGAATAGCAGCAGTTGCAGCAGCCTTCACAAGTTCAGAAGAAGGGCAAAATAAATTTATAAAAATCACAAAACAAATTGGTGTAGTTGTAGGGAATGTTACAGACATCATGACAAGTTTTGGAAATGCAATTTTAGGAGTTGGTAAATATTTAGGAGCTAAATTTAGAGGTGATACTGAAGGAGCTGAAAAGGCTATGAATGGAGTTAAAGAAAGTTTCAAAGAAGCTACTGATGCTGTAAAGAATTTTGGAGAAGAAACTAAAAGGGAAATTGCTATTGTTTCTAAGTTAGCAGATGCAACAGCTAGAGGAGATAAGATTCAAAGACAATTAATAGTTGATAGAGCTAAAGCAGATAGAGAGAGAGCAGACTTATTAGAAAAGGCAGTAGATAGAGAAAATTTCACAACTGAACAAAGAATAGGATTTCTTAAAGAGGCTAGTACATTAGAAGAAGAAATTACAAATAAAGAAATAGCATTAGCTAGAATTAGATTAAATGTAATTCAGGAAGAAAACAAACTTTCAGGTTCTACTAAAGAAGATTTAGAACTAGAGGCACAATTAAAAGCAGAGCTAATAACATTAGAAACTGCAAGACTTACAAAACAAAAAGAAGTAACTGGTCAAATTATAGCTCTTAATAATGAGGAGAAAGCATTAAAGAAAGCTGATCAAGATAAGGCTGCTGCAGATAAACAAAAAGAACTTGATGATGAAGCTGCATTCACATTAGCACAAAGAGAGGCATTAGCTATTAGTGAAGAAGAAAAAACAGCATTATTAGTTACTAAAGCTCAGGAAAGATATGATGCTTTAATAGAACAAGCTAAAAAGTATGATGGTGATGTATTAGGTTTAGAAGAAGCTAAAGCTGCAGCTATTGCAGAGATTACAAAAAAGAGTGAAGATGATACAACAGCTATAACTGAAACTGGGGAAAAATTTAAAGCAGATACTATTTTAAAGTTTACAGCATTAGGTTTAGGTTTTGCTACTGAGGGTTCAAATGCAGCAAAAGCATTAAGTATAGCAAATGCATTAATATCTACATATGCAGGTGCTGCTGATGTTTTAGAATCTGAAGGTACATTAGCTACTAAGATAGCAGGAGTTGCTACTGTATTAGCTACTGGGTTTGCACAAATTAAAGCAATAAAACAAACTCAAATACCTGTTCTAAGTGTTGGTGGTATTTCAGCAGGTGGAGGAGGACAAGCTCCAGTACCTCAAATACAAGCTCCTGATTTTAATGTAGTAGGTGCATCACCAATTAATCAATTAGCATCAGCAATAGGAGAAAAACAAAATGAACCAATTCAAGCATTTGTAGTTGCAGAAGAAGTTACAACAGCTCAAGAACTTGCAAGAAACAGAGTAATGGTTGCAGGAATTTAATAAATAAATAAAATAAAAGATTATAATAATATGAAGATTATAGAATTAATATTAGATGAGGAAACTGAATACAATGGAGTTGATGCAATTTCTATTGTAGAGAATCCTGCAATACAGTCAAATTTTGTTGCATTAAAAGATGAGCAAATTAGATTAGCAGAAGTATCAAAAGATAAAAGAATACTACTAGGTGCTGTATTAATTCCTAATAAACCAATTTTAAGAAAAGGAGAAGATGAAGATTATTACATATACTTCTCTAATGAAACTGTAGAGAAGGCATCACAGATGTATCTTAAACAAGGCAATCAACACAATGCAAGTTTAGAACATGAATACAGTTTAAAAGGATTAACACTTGTAGAGAGTTGGATAGTTCAGGATGAAGTGTATGATAAGAGTAGATTGTATGAAAATACTAAAGAAGTTCCAGTAGGTACATGGATGGGAGCAATTAGAGTAGATTCTGATGATGTATGGAAAAACTATGTAAAAGAAGGAGTAGTTAAAGGTTTCTCAATAGAAGGCTATTTTGCTGATAAAGCTGAAAGACCTAAAGAGAAGATGAATGACTTTCTAAGTGAATTAGAACACCTTGAGGCAGAGTTTCTGTTATCAGAAATAGAGAATGTTATAGAGGACAAAGAAGTTGCATTAGAGAGCTTTAATGATTATCCTGATGGAGTGGCAAATAATGCTGAAAGAGGGATTGAACTCAATAAAAAAATAAAGAATAAATGTGCAACAGATGTTGGTAAGATCAGAGCAACACAATTAGCACAAAAGAAGAACATCTCTGTAGAAACAATTAAAAGAATGTATAGCTATTTATCTAGAGCTGAAGATCAATACAGAAAGAATGAGAATGATAGTGAAGCATGTGCTAATATATCATACTTGTTATGGGGTGGGTTAGCTGCTTTAGGTTGGAGTAGAAACAAACTAAGAGAATTAGGAGAGTTAGAACTTGAAACTGTAGTAGTTGATGATAACTTTGCAATCATAGATGATAGATTAGCATATTCTTCCATAGAAAAAGCTGAAGAAATGGCTATGAACATAGGATGTGAGGGTTATCATATGCATGAGATTGAAGGTAAAGAATGGTACATGCCTTGTGAAGTGCATGAATTAAAGAAACCATGTCAATCAGGATATGAAATGTATGGAACTAAAATAAAGAATGGTAAGAGAGTTCCTAATTGTGTACCAATTAATAGATAATGGCAAGGAGTAAGTTTATAAGTTCAACAACTTTAGAAAAAAAGAAGGTTAGAAGAAAGGGAGTTCATGCTAAATCTAAGACATCAAAGAATAAAGGTGCTACTAATTATGTAAAACCTTATAATCAACAAGGAAGATGAGTAAAAAAAAGAGAAAAAATCCAACACCATCATATACTAGTCCTATAAGATCTACAAAAGGTTGTCTTTGTGATGATAACAATTATAGGATAGAATGCTGTGATGGTACAATATGGGGACAAGGAGTTGGTAAGACAGAAACTTAAACCAAAAATATAAATTTTTAAATCAATATAATTATATAGTCATGAAAGCAACTGATACAATTAGTAAAATCAAAAACATCTTAGGCATGGAGTTGTCAAAAGAAGTAAAAGAAGTAGAAGTGAAAGCTGAAGAAGTTACACTAGCTACTATGAATCTAGAAAATGGTACTGTTATAGAGGCAGAATCATTTGAAGGTGGTAAGGAAGTCTTTATTGTCACAGAAGATGATAGAGTTCCAATGCCAATAGGTGAATATACTTTAGAAGATGGAAGATCAGTTGTAGTTAAAGAAGAAGGTCTAATTGACAGTATCTCTGAAGCTACAGAAGAAGTTGAAGAAGAAGTTGAAACATCTAAAGAAGATGTTAAGGCTGAAGATTTAGCTACAGATTATCCATCAAAAGAAGAATTCAATGAACTAAAATCAATGGTAGAGGAAATGAAAACAAATCTATCTGAAGTTTTAGGATCTCAAAAAGAGGAAATTGAAAAGTTAGAAACTGAATTGTCAGCAGAACCTGCAGCACAGCCAATAACACATAGTCCTGAGTCAAAATCTAAAGAGATGGAATTTCAAATCTCATCAAATAGAGTTGAAACAAGTCTTGATAGAATTATCAAAAAATTAAGTAAATAATATAAATTTTAAAATTCAAAAAAAATGAGTAAACCAACAATAACAACAAGCTATAGTGGTGCTAGCGCAAAAAAATATATAGCCAGTGCATTACTTTCAGGAACTACACTAGAGAATGGTGGTGTAACTGTTATGCCAAATGTACAACACAAGAGTGTTATACAAAAGGTAGCTACATCAGGTCTTATTAAAAATTCAACATGTGATTTTGATGATCAAGGAACTGTAGCAATTACAGAAAGAGTATTACAAACTGAGGAGTTTCAAGTAAACACTAAGTTTTGTACTAAACAATTTGTAGATTCATGGGAATCAGCAGAATTAGGAGTTAGTGCATTCACTAATATGCCTTCTTCTTTTTCAGACTTTATCATTGCTAACTTTGCAGACCAAATTGCTGCAAGTGTGGAAACAAATATATGGACTGGGACAAATGCAAATGCAGGAGAGATAGATGGATATGAAACATTATGGGCTGCTGATGCAGATATTATTGATGTAGCTAATCCTGCTGCTATTACTGCTGCAAATGTTGTAGCAAAAATGGGAGCTACTTTAGATCTATGTCCTAACACAATCTATGGAAAGGAAGATCTTAAGTTATATGTTTCTAAAGATGTAATGAAGAACTATATTAGAGCTTTAGGTGGTCTTGCCTTAGGTTTTGGTGGTGGATATGAAAACAAAGGTCAAATGTGGTATAATAACCAAGCATTAACTTTTGATGGAGTTCCAGTATTCATGGCAAATGGTATGTCTACAAACACAATGGCATTAGCACAAACTTCTAATCTTTATTTTGGGACTTCAGTTTTAAGTGATTTAAATGAAATCAGGGTAATTGATACTGCTGATACATTAGGAGATAGAAATGCTAGATTTGTTGCAAGATTTGCATATGGAATCCAGTATGGTTTAGGATCTGAAATAGTTCTTTACCAAGCATAATTGCTAAATTTTAATTTACTGATAATCAGTATCTTAAGTTAATAATCCAAGTAAATAGGAGGTGTAAAAGCCTCCTAATACTTACAAAAAAAATAAAATAATATGAGTTGTAATTTAACTACTGGAAGGATAGTACCTTGTAGAAATAAATCAGGAGGAATTAAAAAGGTGTTCTTTGCAAATTTTGGTGCATTAGGAGCAATAACTGAATCAGCAGGATTAATAACTGCTTTTGGAGCATCTTCACCTGATATGTATGAGTATGATGTAAGAGGAGCATCAAACTTAGATACTACTGTTACAAGTTCTACTGAGAATGGAACTACTTTCTATACTGAAACATTAACACTACAACTACAATATTATGATAGAGCAACAAGTGAAGAAATTAAATTGTTAGCAGTTGGTAGACCACACATTGTGGTTCAAGACAATGATGACAATTATTTAATGGTTGGTCAGGTGAATGGATGTACACTAAATACAGGTAATTTTACTGTAGGAGCTGCAATGGGTGATTTTAATGGATTCAATTTAACTTTTGAAGCAATAGAGAAAGCACCACCATCATTTGTAACACCTTCATTAGTTACAACTGCTGCAACTGGTAATTCACAAATTAGTACTTTTCCTACATCATAATAGTTAAGTGTTTTTTTCTAATTAAAGGGGGAACTTAGGTTCTCCTTTTTTTTTAGAAATAATCTTACACTTTATAAAAAAATAAATAAATAGCATTATATAGGTATGATAATTCTAAGTACTGCAACATCAGCACAAACTTTTCAGTTTATTCCAAGATTTTCTGTTTTATCAGGAACTTTAACTATAAGGGATGAAGAAACCAATATAGTACAAACAAATCCAGTTCCTTTAGGTAAGTCAGGTGGGTTTTCATCTATTAATGTTGCATTAAATTTAGAGGAAGGAAAGTACTATGAATTAGAATTAACATCATTAGGATCAAACTGGGACACAGTATTTGAATTATGGAATAATATTACTGTTAATTGGGATGAGGCATTAACAGCAATAGGATCAACATGGGGAAATGCACAAGAACAATGGAACTTAGCAACAAGCCAATGGCAAAATCCTAGAGAGGCAGTAGAGCAGACAATATATAAAGACAGAATTTTTTGTACTAATCAGACTATTTCACAAAGAGCATCAGAATATTATGATCCAATTAAAGGATTATACAAAGTAAGCACACAAGGTGATAACACCTACAAAGTATATAATGGATAATTATGAGTAGACAACACAGAAAACCAAAATTTGAAGGAGATATAAGAGTAGTAGATTTAGCTAGTTATGTTTCTCCAAAAGTTATAGAAGATCCTAGAAAGGATTTTGTAATGTATGGAGAGGATAACAACTTCTATCAATACCTAATTGACACCTTCATGGCATCTCCAACAAACCATGCATGTATTAATGGAATATCAGAGATGATATATGGTAGAGGACTAGATGCTACAGATAGTGCAAGTAAACCTGACCAGTATGCACAGATGATTAGCTTAATGAAGAAGGATGTAGTCAAGAAAGTTATATATGATTACTACTTAATGGGTGGTGCTGCAATACAAGTTATCTATGGTAAGGGAAGAAAGCAAATAGTTCAGATAGAACACATACCAGTAGAAACACTAAGAGCTGAAATTAGCTCAGATAAAGGACAAATTGAAGGATATTACTATTCTCCTGATTGGAGCAAGTACAAGTCCTCTGATGAGCTTAAAAGAATACCTGCATTTGGTACATCTAAAGAAAATATAGAGATATTGTTTATCAAACCATATAAAGCAGGATATTATTACTACAGTCCTCCTGCATATACTGGTGGATTACAGTATGCAGAACTTGAAGGAGAGGTATCTAACTTTCACATGAATAATATTAAGAATGGATTAAGTCCTTCAATGATTATAAATATGAATAATGGAATACCAAATGAAGAAGAAAGATCAATAATTGAAAGAAAAATAGCAGATAAGTTTACTGGATCAACTAATGCAGGAAGATTTATACTATCATTTAATGATAATACTGAATCTCAAGCTAGTATAGAACCAATACAATTATCTGATGCACATAATCAGTATCAATTTTTAAGTACTGAATCACAAGAAAAGATATTAGTAGCTCATAGAGTTGTATCACCAATGCTTTTAGGTATTAAAAATGCTACTGGTCTTGGAAACAATGCTGATGAAATGGAGAAAGCATCTATACTTATGGATAATATGGTAATAAGACCTTTTCAAAATATAATGATTGATGCATTTGATAAGATATTAGCATTTAACAACATATCATTAAAGCTATATTTCAAGACATTACAGCCTTTAGAGTTTACAGATTTAACAAATGTTACAGATCAGGAAACAAGAGAAGAAGAAACTGGACAAAAGTTAAGTTTAAAGAAAGAGGAAAAGATAACAAGAACAGATAATCATCCAAGTAATGCTGTGGCAGATGAGTTAATAGCTTTAGGAGAGGATGAAGATTTAGAAAACTGGGATTTAATATCTGATGAGCCAGTTAATTATGACTTAGATGACAAGCAAAATGAAATGTTAAAGTTAGCATCTACTGGTTCAGCAAATCCTGACAGCAAAAGTGAACAAGATAAAGGAATGTTTAAAGTAAGATATTCTTATGCACCTTTACAAGCAGGTAAAAGCTCTAGGGAGTTTTGTAGAAAAATGGTAGCAGCTAAAAAAGTCTATAGAAAAGAAGATATTGAGGCAATGTCTAAGAAGAAAGTAAATGAGGGGTGGGGACCAAAAGGAAATTCTGATACTTATTCAATTTGGTTTTACAAAGGTGGTGGATCATGTAAACATTACTGGACAAGAAAAGTATATTTTAGAAAGAGAAATGAACAAGGAGAGTTTTTACCTAGTAGTGGATTAAAAAATGATAGAAATAGCTCTGTAAGTGAAGCAAAAAGAAAAGGAGTTGATATTGAAACTAATGATAAAAAGGTAGCAACAAGACCTAGAGATATGGAAAACAGAGGATTCCTAGAACCTAAAAACTTTACAACACCAAAATAAGATGGCAGCAACAGTATTATTTATAAATAGAAATGATTTAGTACAAAATACTATAATAGATGGCAATGTACAAGCAGATAAGCTAATGCATTTTATCTCTATAGCACAAGAGATACATATTCAGCATTATTTAGGTACTGATCTATACAATAAAATAGCAGAATTAATAAATACTGACTCTATTGCTAATACTGTTTATGAAACATTATTAATAGATTATGTTCAGCCTATGCTTATTCATTATGCAATGGTTGATTTCCTGCCATTTGGTGCTTATCAAATCAAGAATGGTGGAATATTTAAACATGTATCTGAAAATGCAGAAACAGTTAGTAAAAATGAAATAGATTTCTTAGTTGAAAAGGAGAGAACTATGGCAGAGTATTACACAAGGAGGTTTATTTCTTATATGGATTTCAATCAGACTTCATATCCTGAATATACATCTAACACAAATGATGATATATATCCTGATAGAGATGAGCCAACTTTTCAAGGTTGGGTATTATAAAAGTTAGATATGAAAATATATAAACCTAAGCAAAAAAACATTATAAAGTTAATGAGATATATAAATAAAAAATTAAAAATAAGAAAAAATGGCAAGTAGTTTAACAGGAATATCAATAGCATCCAGTTATGATTCTCTAATAAAGGTTGGAGATAATGATGGATTGACTTCAACATTACAAGTTCTATCTGATGGGTTAGGAACTGAGAGTGGAATCAGTTTAAATAATACTGGAGATTTAACAGCAACTGGAACTGTAACAGCAAACAGCTTTGTTGGAGCTTTGACTGGTAATATAACTGGAAATTCAACAATTTCAGGTACTTTGACATTTGGATCACTTTCAGATGGTACAATTACAATAGCAGACTTTAAGGATGAAGATAATATGTCTAGTAATAGTGCTACATCTTTAGCTACTCAGCAATCTATTAAAGCATATGTTGATTCTCAGCTAGGAGTTCAAGATTTAGACTTTCAAGGTGATGCAGGTGGGCAACAAGCTATTGATTTAAACACAGAAGTATTATCAGTAGTAGGAACTTCAAATGAAATATCTACTAATTCTACTGGAAATGCATTAACAATCTCATTAAATCCTAATATAAGTGGATTAACATCTGTAGCAGCTACAACTTTTACTGGTGCATTAACTGGAAACTCCAGTACATCCACAAAATTAGCTACTGCTAGGAATATTTCAGGTGTTGCCTTTGATGGTAGTGCTGATATAACATTATCTACAAGCAATATAACAGAAGGTACAAATGAATATTTCACAAATGCAAGAGCAGATGCAAGAGTTAACTTACAGACTGGAGCAAATTTAGATTTATCAAGTAAATCAACATCAGATTTAAGTGAAGGATCAAACAAATATTTCACAGATGAGAGAGTAGATGATAGAGTAGGTAGTTTAGTAGTAGCATCTACTGGAATTTCTAGTACATATGATGATACTGCAGGAACTCTAACAATAGCTAACACAGCACCTGATCAAACAGTAGCCTTGACTGGAGGAACTGGAATAACAGCATCAGGTACTTATCCAAACTTTACAATTACAAATTCAGCTCCTGACCAAACTGTTGCAATAACTGGTTCTAATGGATTGACTAATGGAGGCACATATCCAAACCTAACTATAGCAGGTAATGATGCATCTACAAGTGCAAAGGGTGTAGCTAGTTTCTCATCTAATCACTTTGATGTAGCAAGTGGAGCTGTTAGCATAAAAGCAGATTCTATTGATGATACTTTAATTGACTTTGGAACTGGAGCAAATCAAGTTAATACAGATGATTTACCTGAAGGATCTACAAATAAATATCTAACAAATGAAAGAATAGATGATCAAGTAAATACATTATTAACAGCAGGATCAGGAATTGGTTTAACATATAATGATGCAGGAGGTACATTAACAATTGCATCTACTGCTAGTGGAATTGGATTATCAGACTTTAGTGCTGTTGATGCAGGAGGTGATGGTTCATTCAGTTATGATAACACTAGTGGAGCATTTACATATACTGGACCTAGCCAATCAGAAGTACAAGCACACATAACAAAGTCCTATGTAGATGGATTAGGTATTGCAGCTACTACAGCAGCAAACTTGACTGGAACTCCAAACATAAGTGTTGGAACTATAGGAGCAAGTGGAAATATTACTGGTAATTTAGTTGGAAATGTTACTGGTAATGTAACTGGTAATGTAAGTGGTTCATCAGGTTCAACAACTGGGAATGCAGCTACAGCTACCTTAGCAGCAGAAGCTACAATTTTAGCAACTGCAAGAAACATATCAGGAGTAGCATTTGATGGATCAGCAGACATAACTCTAAACACCTCAGCAATAACTGAGAATACAAATCTTTATTTTACTGATGCAAGAGTACAAGCAGTATCAATTAATGCAGTATCAGAAGATTCATCACCTACATTAGGAGGTAACTTAGCAGCAGGTGCTTATGATATAACTACAACTGGTAAAATTTACTATGCTAACATGTTTGCAACAGAAGGTGCATTACCAAGTGCATCTACATATCATGGTATGTTTGCACATGTACATGGAACTGGAAAGGGATATTTTGCACATGGAGGAAACTGGATTAAGTTAATTGATGAAACTAACTCAACAACAGATGTTTTAACTGAGGGGAGTTCAAATCTTTATTTCACTACAGCTAGAGCAAATAGTAATTTTGATACTAAGTTAGCAGCAGCAGATTCAGATGACCTTTCACAAGGAACTACTAATCTTTACAATCAAACACATACTGGTGA
>Ga0208793_1000774_pt1 | contig 20352 bp, 31 predicted proteins | sample 17_taG_FD_184092 | JGI IMG/M metagenome (GOLD analysis project Ga0208793, IMG submission 184092) | Marine viral communities from the Subarctic Pacific Ocean - 17_ETSP_OMZ_AT15314 metaG (SPAdes) (version 2) | ecosystem: Environmental > Aquatic > Marine > Oceanic | place: Pacific Ocean | collected...
GTCAGTAAATGATAGGTCAGGGTCTTGAAGTCCTGTGGATATGACACCAGTTGTTGATTGAGTTGGTGTAAAGTTTTTGACAGTCAAATCATCAATGTCTATTTCAACAGAATTGCTTCCACCAGCAGTTATTGAAAATGCCATTATATTTTCAAATGATGTCTGTGTTCCAGAATAGGTTCCAGTTGCTGAACAAACCTGTGTTCCGTCAAAACCATCTGACCATACTGTCAATGTTATGTCGTTGGCAGATTTGTCCATTCTAACCCATTGGGAATTGCCATTGCTTGCATGAGTGTTACAGGTTGCGATGGATGTCCATCCTGATTGGACACTTGGCTGTTCATAGACCTTAATGGCTGAACCGTTTTCCAAAGTGATTCCCAGAATATTGTTTGATACGGAAATACTTGTAACATCACTTGCTGTTTTTTCAGACAACATTACTGGAACTGCCATGTTGTTCATGTTGTTTGGAGTATACTTGAATTGGTATGAACATTCATCCTCACATATTGCCTGACCAAGTGGTACGCTTGCTCTGTCTAACACACTGGAATCTCTGTGCAAATCAAGTCGCCAAACATCATTTGCAATATTGATGTTTAGTTCGGAAGTTCCTGAGTCCTGTACATCATAAAGTCCGCCACATGTATCATCAGTACATTCTGAAAAATCAGTTTCAAATACTGTTTTAAATGAACCATGTGTAACTGAAATACTGTTAGTTGATTTATCTGCGAGTGTATTTACAGTATTTGTTTTCTGATTTTCCAAAGTTGTAGTTTGTTCAAAGTTGTAATATGCAATCATTCCATCAGTGTCAGGTGTTGTTGTTCCACTACCACCATTGTATAATGCAGAAACTTCTGAACTTGTTAATGCTTTATTGTAAAATACAACTTCATCTTGCAATCCTTTGAAGTAATATGTACCAGTATGTCCTCGTTGTCCTATCTTACCATCATTTGTAAATGTACCAAGCGTTGTACCCTGTGTGTTCGCAGTTGCTGTATTTGTCATTAATGAACCGTCAATATACATTTGGATTCTTTCATTATTGGTTAATGCTCCATCATACACTACTGCTATATGGTGCCAAGCACCACTTGGTAAGTTTGATATAGGAAAATAGGAATAACCGTTAGCACCGTTACCAGCATAAAGATAGACGTTTGTACTTGAATCTATGAGGACTTCCATTCTTTCAGAATCAGAATCCCCTACACTAAAAATAGTTTGATATGTTCCACCCGAAGAATCCCAGTTAACCCACCCTGTCATTGTTGCACCTGTTAATCCGTCAAATTCTGTTTCAACAGGAAGTGAAACATAATCATTACTTCCGTCAAATTGCCATGCGTTACTTAATTTTCCAGTTTGTCCAGTTGTAGCACCGTTATTAGTTCCGTCATAAGTTGAATCTCTTACTTGTATACTTTCAAATCCATGCAACAAAAACTCGTTGTCAGTAAAGTCCACAGCGTTTGCACTTCCAGAATTGTTTGGCAGTTCAGTTTGTGCATATTCGTTTAGTGTTCTAAATACTTTGTAGCCTGTGATGGCTGAACCCCCATTGTCAGTTGGTGCTGTCCAGTCAAGTTCTATCGGAATACCTGTGACAGTTGTAAGTCCAGTTGGTGGTTGAGGTGCTAAAGGAACTGTGTAAGTAACTGTTAGTTTTGGGGGGTCATAAGTAGAATGACTTGCAGAAGCAATACTTGTAATTTTATTTGAATTAACTGTATCAGTATCTTGTTTCAATCCCAGTGCAAACCATCCACTTGTAATTGAATTATTAAAATCTGTAACTGCTTGACTGCCTAAATTCATGTTTGATTTTTGACCTGTACTTTGACATTCAGTAAGTTGGGTATAATCAGTTGCACCCATTATTTCATTAAAGATATTTTGACCAGTTGAAACAGATGGTTGATTACTTGTAATAGGTCTAACATCACAAGAATCAGGGGTTGTAACGCCCACTACATAGAAATCTAATTCAACATCAGTTACCGTTGCAGTTGAGGGAAATCCTGAAACTGGAAATTCAATATATGCTACCTGACAATCTATGTTAGAACTACCACCACCATAAATATGAGGTTCTAAAACTGCTGTACCTATTTGAGAAATATTCGCAGTTGAACAAACGTTATCGCCATTATCATCTCTAAACCATCCATCATTACCTGAAGTTACAGTAAATGATGGGTCAATCTCAAGATAACCTATGAACGGTTCTCCATCTAATCCATCAGCATAATCCATGTTTACTTTGTAATCTCCATCAAAGATTATGTTCACGTTGGATAGACTTTCAATACCTGTTGAGAAATCGTATGACACACTATCTGTGATGGCTAGGATTTCTGATTCATTGTCTATGATGAATTGCCTGTCAAAAGACTGTCCGTTTAATTCTGCTATGTTAATTGTTTGATCTGCAATAGTAATTGATTCCCCTGAATGAATTGTTTGGCTGATTCCAAGTTCTTGATTTCCATCATGTGTTACTTTGAAAGTTTCTTTGAATCCTTTATGGATATTCAAATCAATCTCTTGTGTAAATTCTTCTACAACTTGACCTGTTATAGTAATTGTTTCCCCATTGAAATATCCAACGTTTCCAGTAGAGTTTGTAACTAATGTAAACTGTGAGTTAGTTGCATTGACGTAAAAGTTCTCAGTAGTTCCAGTGTATGAAATGAAAACATCTTCTGTAATATCATCAGTGATTACTTTTGTACTTGTAAGAAAGATACCATCTTCGTATGATTCCACTGTAACAGTACAGGCTTCATCATTAATTGGAAGATTTTGCCATTGACCATTATTCAAGTATGTTGCAACGGCACTTACACTTGGAATGATTTGCTCACCGTTGTAACCATTTCCGTAAATTGAATATGAACATGAGTCCTTGTCAAAGACAAAAGAACCAACTGCATTAGTATTGAAGATTACTTTTTCTGCATTATTTGTCAGTGCATAGTTTTGCCAAGAGCCATCCATTATGCGTTCTGGATGAGATTTCCAGTTGGCTTCGCCAATAGAGAAGTTCTCAACGAGGTCATAGTTCTGACCTTTGGTCACTGTAATTTCAGATACTTGTGCATTGGCAAAGCCCATTCCGACTGGAACAAGTATCAGCATTAACGCTATTACAGCAATTCCGATTAATGTAATAGATGCATAGTTCAATCAAACGACACCAACCCTATATTCGGCAACGATGAAGCTAATAGCCATAGTCCCTCCTTGTGGTACTCATGTAAGCCCATAGGAATACTGCACCTATCATGAATAATGGTAACGCCATGAATGTTGCATAAATATTGTCTCTTGTTGCCAGCGCTTCTGCTGGTGCATCTATCCATAGGTCCTGGTTATAATACAAGTCCCATACGGCAGGCATGAATGCAACCATGGCAATGCCTATTGCAAAGACAGAAATAATACCACGAAGAATAATGTTAATGGCCAGTTAAGATCCAGCCCCTAAAATTTTCTTTAAGTACTGTTCATAGGTTAATTTTTTCTTTCTTGCCTTAATCTTTTTTCGTAATGCCTTCGAAATAGGTATTTCGACTAAACGTTCACCCATGATATACCGTACCGTTTTTGTACTATTTAAAATTTAATTTGTCACCTAAACTGACATTCGGCTCCCTTGTTGAGAGTATTTGAAAAAGTCTAAGGTGATATGTTTTTTTTAAATGGATTCACGATTATGCCATTCTGGAGAATCCACCAAAGATTGCGAATAGTGCAAAGAACATTGATATTGGTAAGATACTAATTACCGTCCATGCAATGGATTTTGCTCTAGTACATGCCTCGTTACCATCAGCGTTTGTTGCTGCTGGAGGGCAATCAATAGCGGCCTCTACTTCACTGTATATCAAGATACCAATGATTAAGCCAACGGCTACACCAATGAATCCCATGATATAGGAAATATCGATCATGTAGAGAATGGAAAATAACTCTTATATAAAAGAACATGAGTGTAAAAGAGGTTTATATACAAGAAAATATGAAAATAATTTTAAATAATAGGTATTTTTATCTCTTTGACTAAAATCCGAAATCTTTACCGGTTATTAGGTATGTTACAAGTAAGAATATCATAAATCCAAATATAATATTTATACCTGTTTTAAAATAAACCATTACTTCTGAATCCATAGACTGACCATAATTAGGATTAGGTTGAGTTTCTTCAGGATCTGTAAACTGTCTTGTATCACACTCAAGTGTCATGGTGTCAAGTATGTTTGTTATGTATCCGCCAAACATTACATTTATAAACGTATCAACACCTGCATTCAAGGTATCAATAGGTTCAAGTATATTATCATATACGTTGAAAACACCATCTACTGAACCACCATGTATTTCTGAGGCGGTTGCATTGAAATTAGGCAGTATTGGTTGACCACTATTTGATCCAGATGTATAGGTTGACATTACATATGCAAAGTTACCATTGGCATCCACACCTGTAGCCGGCACCCTGGTAAGCAAGCCCTGTGTATAAAAGTCATTCAGGCATTCACCTGTGGTTGCTTTCTGTGAATCAGGTATAGTTAGAGGTGTATCTGGTATATGTGCTATACCAAGTCCGAAATTAAGGCATATGAAGAATAACATTAATTGTACATATAAGACCATCCTAATACCTGCCTCCTATGTATCCGGACAAAAATCCAAAACTGGTCAAAGCACCTATTGCAATCAATATCCATCCAACCCATGTACTGTTCTCGTTAAATGTAGCCGGATCCGAGTCTCCAATCAAATAAAAGACTTCAGTGGTTGTCGCACCGCCAGAGACGATACTCGTTGATTCAAAGCCTACGTCATAGCCTGCGATTAATACCGTACCGAGTCCGAAAAAGATGAATATGGCCATAAGCTTGAACTGTATAGGAAACCTTGGTATTATGAATAATATACCTATACCAAGCAATACAAGAAACAATCCACCGTCAAACATATTTAGACTACCAACCCCCTATATATGAAATTTCTTTTTTTAATCATCAGGCCTCACATATGTCGAATCATAATCAGGAAACTCATTATATGGCTGTTCTGTCGATTCATCTATGACAGTTGATTCTTTTCCATAATCGTCAGGATCCTCTGTCTGGTCCTTAGTTATCTTTGCACTGCGTTGTTGTGACGTAAGTCTTGGTCTTCCAGGTTTTCTTGGGCCATCCAAAACAGCCTCAAAAGCATCCTTTTTCTTGCCCAAATGCACTCCTTTGTTGGTACGTGTCCTTCTTGGTGATTCGTCCCTTAACTCCTGTAATATCTGTGGCCAAGGTGCTTTGATGTCTTTTGATATTTTTTCAAAAAATCGCCAATAAGACCTATGTGCATTCTCTAATGGGTCCTCTGGTCCAATATTATGTGTTTTTAACCAAAAGGCCAAAGTGGTAATAAGTGCTGATTGATTCTTATATTTCTTTAATAACTTCTTTACCTCCTTTACCGACTTTTGTTCGAATTTAGGGGGGGCTCCTGGCCTACATATTTCACATGACTGTCTTGGGTATAGAAAGAAATGAAGGTCTGTAATCTCGGAAACAAGTCCAATCCTGAAAGGTTCGTTGATATTGTATTTTGCTGACTTTCCAGTATAATAGTCCAAAGGCACATAAAACGACCCATTCAAGGCCATCTGACGGTACTTTTTACCAAACTGCCGTACGACAGGCATCTTGTCCTGAAAGAGGTCTTTTAGGTTACCGAGTTCTTCAGTGGTTACGGAAGTAAGGAACGTGAAATGCTGATTTCTAAAAAATTTCTTGGTAGCACGACTGTAGTGAATATTGAATATAATGATAACCTTTGATTTGACATGGTGTCTGATAGTCGTTAGGGCATTTGCCAGGGTGGCCATTTGTGACTTTGTTGCATCTTCCAGGGTATATGAGGCGTCATCAAATACCAATACGTGTGGCACACCTACCTGCAGTGACCCTATATGCTTGTCCAATTCTGTTAACTGGTGGCCGTTAAACCACTTGAATACATAGTTCTCACCATAGTCATGTATCTTATGCAGTATGGTATTAGTCAAAGTTGTCTTCCCTGATCCCGACATACCGATCAATACGCAGCCAGTGAAGCCATGTGCCTTGTTGTGATTAATCATACGTTTTACTACGTTTCCCCAATACCATCGCTGTGGCACGGCATAGTTCTTATCCTGGTATTTAAACCTGGTAACCTTTGTCTTGTCAAATCCACCCCCTCCTTTGGCCTGGATATTTCCCTGGTCTGTGACAATATCCATATCGAAATCCTTCCAATCATCGCCTTCAATTGATGTTGATTCATCAGACCCCATATCCGGCATTTCTGATTCAACAGGTAATCCACCCTCATCATATGGTGTTGGAGGTAAACCCTCTATATCGTCTTCTACCATTACATACTTATCCTTGCCAAGTTGGTGTGTATCCACTTGGATATAGACTCTTCCACTAAATAACATGAATCAGTAACCCATTTCCACTTGGCAGCCTTATTGCTTAAATCGGCCCTAATGTCGCCAGCAACCGGAATAGGTGGTAAAGTGGGTCTATGGACCAATGGCAGCATTGCGACCATGGCGCGGATAAATACTATGGCAGCATCAAAATCGCCACTCTGAATTGCATATACACAGCCAGCCCGATATTGTGTAAAAGCTGATGCCATAATCTCTATTAATGCCAATACTACTCAAACGCATATTACTACTATATAAAGTTAATATTTCACTTTTCCCATATCTAATACACAAAAGGCACAATATCCTCTTTTTCGTCTCCCTTTATAATTAAACTATCTAAATAAAATTATATTACTTGTTATAAGTATTAACTAAAAAGTTTTTGGAATTTTTTGATCAAATCTATAACAAATACTTAACTTTTCTAGTGAAAAAATTAAGTTATAGTAAACTTTGTTAATTTCGGTCCTATAATCACCATATATTCACTGTACAAGGGGGGATTTTTTTGTGCAAAACTCTAAGTCCACATATGGGATAGCTAGTTTTTCGGATTTTTGCAAAACTCTCAAGTCAATTTATTAGTCCATCAAGCCCATGATACATGTTCTAGTAGTTACCACAGTGTCTGTGAGCCACTCGTAAATTGTAATATATGATTCTGGAAAAAATTCGTGAAAAACTTTGAGCCCCCTTTAAGGGGTCCAAAAATTAATAAAAAAATGTATAAAGTTAAGTAATTCTATCTCTTTGTTTTCTTAACTACTTTTTTCTTTTTGACGACTTTGGCTTTTGCTTTTGGTTTTGCCTTTGTCTTGACAACCTTGGACTTTGCTAATTTAGTAGGTTTCTTTTTAGTAACCTTCTTTTTAGTTTTAGCCTTGGTTTTCTTTTTGATTGTGGTAACCATGTACAGGTATTAAAATAGATATATATAAAGTTAACTATTCATGCATCTTTTTTGAAGCATAGTCATGCAATGTATTGGGTAGCCATGCATGTATGAATAGGGCAATAGACATTGACATTGCCCTCTTCCAATGACCTAGGTATGACATATTATTGTCACTTAGATGACTAACCATAATGTACATCCACCATGTGTTCCCCTAGGTTATGTGTTGCTTTCTTACAAATCAAGCAGTAGTTGCCATCCTTCCTTGTACTGAAGTCTATTGTGCCACACCTCTTTTCTGTGCTACTGCCCAATGTAATAAGGAACTCAATGAAAGGCAGTTCCTTTTACACCAATTATAGTCTTCTATATCGAGTGAAACACTCATTCGTTTTGTTGTCATATTGTACAAATTATATACCTTCTATAAATAGATGACTATTGATTTTGTTCATCAATAACAATAAGTGCAAGTGTACTTCTAATATGTTTGAGTTTACGGATTTTTTCTGTAATAAGGGATCTCATCTCATCTGGAGTATCCTTCTTTACCTTAACTATTATATCGTAAGCACCAAAAACACCATTGATTGTACTTATACCATCCATACCAGTTAGATCAGTTATTATTTCCTCCTCTTTTCCAAGAGTACAATTGATTAATACATATGCTTCAGACATCAGTTCAATGGTACCACGATTGTATCATTAGTTAAGTCAAATGGTAATGGTTCCTCGACTACAGTCTCAACTACTTTGTCTTCATAGTTACCGTGATGTTCATCGTGATCATACTCGTGTACATAAGGTGGATATAATGATGGCATTAATTGTGATGCTAATTCATAGGCTTTCCATTCTTCATGTTTCTTTTTCATATCTTTAAACTCTTGTGTAGTCATTTTGGAGTGTCCTTTATAGTCTGCTTCATTTACATCCCAGTGTGTATTATCTTTAAAGTTGCTTACACGCTCAGGCTCTGATTCTGTGACTATTACTGTGACATCTTCTGTGATCTCAGGCACGATTTCAGGTGTGATTACTGTGACATCCTCTGTGACCTCTATTACATCATCTTCAACTACGACTGGGGCTTCAATCCAGGTAGATACTGCTACTTTTTCTCTAATCATATAGTCTGGATTAGCAAAAGGTCCTTGAGGTTGACTTGACTCAGATGTTTTGATGTATTTCCATTCATAAGTTATCACCTCTACCATATTGGAGCGTTCAACTTCCAACATGATAGAAGGATTGATAGTCGATACACTCTGGCTTAGAGTAGATTGTGCTAGATATGCATTGTGTTCGCGTTGAACACTGCTAGACGAAGCAAAATAATCGGTATACACTTGCTCACCAGTTAGGGGATCCGTCGACCACCAGAAAGGCACTGTTTTCATCTCAGCTCCATCGGCTGCTAGTGTATATGGTACCGCGATCAAAACTGCTGCTACAGCTATAACCGAGTATATTGACTTCATAAAACAACAAGAAAATTACTACTATATAAAGTTAAAATTTGGTTGTGTAAAAAAAAAGTTTTCTTTATTAACTGTCTATTTATGTGAAACAGTTGTCCAGAAAGTTTGTGCTTGTAACAGCATCGGTTGTACTACGTCTTTCCAGTTTTGGTAGCAAGAATCGCAATACTCTATGTATAACTTTACGTTGTCCATGAGTGGTAATGAAAACCAATACTATATAAAGTTTTATTTAGGTCCAGTCATTGAACGCCCAGATAACTCGTTTAATTAATTCATGTTCTTGTTCTATATCCATATTTTCTGAAATATTCATTTCACGTCTGTCAGTTTTTTCTACATCTAATGCCAACGCATTATGTAATGATTCGTGAAGTAATGTTGAGATAATATCCTGAGTGGATTCATGTGTGTGTAGTGTACACCAAACTTGCTTTGTTTCATAATAACATACACCACGTTCGGTGTTATCATTCATGTTAACATAACGAAAATCATAAGTCCAGGGTGATTCGCGGATGTGTGATTTTTTCTTTGACAATACCTAAAAAAGCGCGTCATTGCTGACCAAATCTTTGTCCTAGGACTCCCGATTCGTAAGAGCTAGACTGCGCTTAAGTTACTAGAAATTTACCCTATATTTATAGATTACGTTTAAGCAATTCTACCTCTTCGTCATACGACAATCCCTTGACTTTACAGTCACACCAGTCGCCATTGCCTTCAGTACAGTAACCCTCACCGTGCTCATTGCCATGCAATATCATGCCATGACCACATTCATTACAAACTGTCATTTCATTCTCTTTTGATGGCAGTGGAAGCAGACTACTGTCTCATACTTGTATTTAAGTTTGCACTTACAGTCCTTGCAGTGTTTATAATGTAATAATTTCTTTTTCTTTTTGGCTACTACCATCACTAATCTTATTCCTTGTCCTTTATAACCTTTTCTTTTTTATAATAGTGTTCATGTTCTGGATTGTCACAACAGTCAGCACAACAGTGATCTGGGTTTGTCATTGATTATTCCTTCTCATTCCATGTATATAAGCTAGACTATGTGGTGCTGAGCAGAAGACAGGCTGTGAACCTGTGATACTTGGTGGGGAACAGTAATAACAAATACCTTTTTGCATAATATTATTCGTAGAGATTCTGGCATAATATTTTGTTAATGTGTCTGTTTTTTCCCATCCCATAGTGGCCACCAAGTTGACGTCAAAATTTGTTCTATTAATCCATTGAACTGCTGCGGAATGCCTGATGGAATAGATCGGTTTGTTGGACCATAACCAGCCTTCATTCCCTTTGGCATATTTTTGGCCTTCTACTATCTTACCAATATTCAAATATGCATTTCTTAAAACGTTAGAGTATTCCGTTATGAAATCTCTGAAAGGAATTTCAACTATTTTCTTACCAATGTATTTTTGGAACGAATTGATAGCCTTTGGATCCAGGAGAAGCTTGTTATAATGTTTGTGTTGTTTGTTCTCGAATACACTTGTTTCCACAAATGCAAGTGACCTACCGTCAACATCCACGTGCTTTACCTCCATCCTTGGTGTCCAATTATGCATGGTCTGAGGCCTTGGGAATGCCTCGTGATGTATTCTGAATATATCTTCATATCTTTCCCCCAGTTTGTCACCCACATATTCTGCTACCTGCTGTACCTCTACAGGCGTAAGTGATACCGTTGCATAATCTCCTTGTGAGTCTGAACCCCCTCCTATCAGGGGATCTTTGTTGGGTATATTGATACCTGCAAACTGAAGTAATGTTCTCAAGGCCTTTCTATATCGTTCATTTGTAAGTGTTGAATCATTCTTATGGTAAAGTTCGTCAAACAACAAGAAGGCCTCCTTTGCAGAATTTAGGTCTGTTGTTATCTCATCCGGTGTCATGTTTGCTGCATTACATATTCTGAAAAGATGTGAAAGAGCAGGGTTCTTTTTGTTCAATTTGCACTGTCTTGTAAAGTCCCTGATAAGTTGAATATCTATGAATTTGTTGTATGTATCGACAGGATCCTTTGAATCCATTCGCATTGGAATAAATATTGTCTTTCCAGGTTCAGGTTCTATTATATTCTCAACTCCAGATGCTTTTAATTTTGCTTTCCATTCATAAAATGTTGCTCGGCCAATACCAATATCAGAACATATCTCTGGCACTGACCGTTTTAACGGTTCCTGTAATTCTGTATAAAGTAGTTTAATTTTTGCAACTTTATCTCTATATTTCATATTTTTTGGTATTATTAGTTCTATATAAAATTAGAATAAAAACACCTGGCCTTTCGGCTCAGGGAATGTAACTAGTTGATGCGTTTATACCCGACGCACATGAATGTCTCTGACTCCCTCAAGGTAATTTGGCTAGATTGATCTACTATTTAAATTTAAAGATGGTCGAGAGTTAGTCATCCAATGTATGGGTTCAGTACTATCTCCGCAACGACCATCTTAATTTATGCTAAGAATAGCTGATATTTAAAATTATTGTTTGTTAAGGTCCCACCAGCGGAAATTTTAATACTTCTCCGATTGTTATGAATTGTGAAATACCTACAATTACACAGCCTGCTCCAATGAACAAAAGACCTGCTAATAACTTGTAATCCATATCAAACAAACTCCTTGATCTCTTCAGGAACCTCGTCTATTATATGGTACTTGACTGCACATGGCACACACCTTGTCTTGCCCCTGTTTCCAGAGACAGTATACGAGTCATGCAGGTCCTTTTCACATGAAAAACATGATATGTCTCTTGTATAATTAAAAAATATCTTACGATGATTGGTTATACGCAATCTGAAATTATTACTCATTTAAGTGAATCCTGCATCTTTTTCTTGAGTTTCTTATAAACATCATCAGGGATCACATCACTTAGTTGAGGTAATTGACCATCAATACGTTCTGGGTTAGGTTGTTCCTCTTCTTCTGACACGTTGAGGTTATATATAGCTAGTATATAAAGTTATTGTTATAACTAATATGAGTAGTTAGGATCAGATAAATGCTTATCCCATGTAGTTGAGTTTCCGAACATAATTCCCGGTCCTTTTTTGTTATTTTGTGGCTGCTGTCTGTTTAACATTCCGTAATGTTTCTGAGTATTAGTATCCCTCTTACCATATGCTTGTTTAATTCTCTTTTGTAGGTCTGCTTTATTTTCTTTTCTTGCACCACCAAACCCTGCTCCGCCTTGACCCATTCCCCATGAGTCCATTATTTGTACTTTCCTGTCTAAAAAGTCATATGCCTGTTTCTTTGTCTTCTTTTTATCTCCGGTAGCTCGCAAGTAATCGAATGTCCATTCCTTTGTCATTTGATTGTATGCCCTTTCTGCCTTTTGCTTGTTAAGTTGTGTTTGAATCTGATTTTTACTCTGTTTGTTATCTATGTTCTGAATATACATTCCGCTTCCCTGTGGATCTCTATAATACATTGATCCGTCTTCCTTGGTATGTTTTGGTTTTGTTCCTTGCTGTGGGCTTTTAGTATATCCTGGTGTTGGAGGACTAAACCATGGTAGATCTGTATTATTTTTTGTGCTGCCTGACTGTAATTCTCCGTATGCAGCGAAATAGAAATTTTCTCCTTTTGGTGCTTTTGGTGCTGCACCTTCTTGAGGTACCCATCCCTCTTGTCTGTTTTTACCTGTATTGTCAACATATTCTCCGGCTTCATTAATTCTATAAAAATCTGCAACATATCCTCCGTCTGTTATACTTTTAGTTGTTTTATCTCCTCTGTAGAAATCTGGTGCAGGGATTAATTTTGCTGCAATTCCTGACTCTATTGCTGCCTTTTCTGCTGCTGCCTTATCTGCTGTTTTCTCAGCATCTGTTATTGCTGGATTTTTACCTGTTCCATCCGGATTAAGATATGTTCCTGCTGGTTTTGAAGTTGCATCTAGATCTGACCAATATTTTTCTTCAAAAGCTAATTGTTTGTTTGTCTGTGCCAGAGCAGTTGCTTTACTATCGTCATATTTATCAAAAAAGTTTCCTGGTGAAATATCAATTGGATCGCTATCTCCATACGATGGACCATATCCTATAATATTACCATCCTCATCCATAAATTCATTTCCTTGTGGTCCTCCCATGCTGTAATCCACTTGGTTTAACATTTTTTTATCAAGATCAAGATTATTTTGACCTCCTCCGCCTCCGCCATGGAAGAATGATGTGTTTTGGTTTCCTCTATTATTGAATCTGCTTGAATCATTAGGATTTACTGAAGAACCTTCAGGTATTGGCATTCCAGTTTTTGTTGTGTCATCTTTTACCGTTGTATTGGTCGTATTTTGAGGAATGGCCATAAATTAAATTAATATACCTTATTTATAAAATTTAATTGTATTTACGGGTAGGTTCCTTGATGTTTGTCCATTGCTCTTGTTCTTCCAGACACCATACCTTTTAAATCATCTGATCCCAAAGACCAGTTATGATAATGTGGTCCATCACCGTGTAATGGTACAAAACCACTATAACTATTAGATCCTTGGTTCACAACATGTCTAGCAACAATTTGATTGTTTGCTTGAAATATACCTCTATTTAATGTGTCATTTGTAAATTTATTTGTTTTTTGTTTTGGGTTGTCACTACCTCGTCTTCCTGTAATACCGCTATATGTTGACACGTCATCAGCATCCATATTCATAAACATACCATCTCCAAATACGTTATAACCTGTTTTTGATCTTTTTATTGTTTCAATAATACCAGCATCCGTACCGCCTGTAGGTCTTCCGTCCTCCCCTATTGTGAAAGGTGGATTATATCCTCTTTTTTGGTGGAGGTGTGTTGGACCTTCTGCATGTGCCTGTTGGCCAAAGAATCCTGTTCCTGCAACTCCTGCTGCTCCAAGACCGAAATACATTCCTCCTCTAGCCTTTGCTCTTCTGGCCTTTTCAATTGCTGCTTTTTTTTCTGCGTCTGCACGAATTTCTCCAAATGATCTGTCATCACTACCCTTGTTTAATGGTCTTTGATTTCTTGAATTAAGTTTACGTCGTTTGGAAACAACTGCATTTTGGTCTGATCTAAGTTGTTTATTTATACCTCTTTGACTTCTTGCACTTGATCTCTCCACAAGTCTGTCAGACCTTGTCTGGCCTTTTCGCGGACCTGTCTTTACTGTTGAGGCTGCTCGTCTTGCTGCTGCTCGTGATGCCTTTGCTGCTGCGGATAAAACCATGTAGAAAATATATCTGTCCTAGTATATAAAATTTTTAAATATTCCACCTAGCCAGGGTAAAATATATCTTTAAACTTACCAAATCTTTCAATTTTTTCTAGATAATCAATATGTTCTTTGCTTGGTGCTCTTTTTATTCCTGAACGTATTAGTCTTAATTGTTGTCTAGCCCATCGTATTTCCTTAGTGTTATATTGTTTTGCAGCTTCATTCCATGATAGTTTGGGTCCTGGATCAAATGATGTACCCATAACATCCCTTCGTTTTGCTGCCATTTTTCTTTTTTGTAAATTATGTGCTGCAGATGAATGTGTTGGTCTAGATCCAGGTGGATGTGTTTTGTTACAATGTATACATTTTGAAGGATTTTTTTTACGTTTTGCTGCAATATTTGTTTTCTTGCGTTTAATTGCTGCTGTTATGGATGATCTTGCTGCTCGTGCTGCTGCAGATAAAACCATGTAGAAGATATATCTGTCCTAATATATAAAATTTTTAAATGTTTTAATTACCAAAAAATTTCTTTAAACCAATTAAATTACCATATTTAAAATTCCACCTATCAGAACTTTGTGCTTCACGTTGCTCTCTTGTCAGACGTTTTTTCTTTATTTTTGGCTTTGGCTTTACTTTATTTATTGTCGGTGCTGTGATGGTATATTCAGTTCCACGTTTGTCATACAGGTAACGCCTACCATGAATGTCTGTAACTGGTTTCATTTGATTACGCAGTTGATCTTGTAAAGCATATTTCATTTTCATTTTGTCTGGGATATTCTTTCTCTTATCCCATTTCTTGAGGTAAAATACTAACTCATTATCTGCATTGGATGTCTCTTTTCTTTTTGCATTCCATGCTATTATTTCGGATACTGATTTTCCCCTTGCTCTATATAATGCTCTTTTACTATTTAACTGTGTAATACGTTTTTCTATAGATATTCCTGGATAAGGATTTAAACCATATCCTACAGATCCTACTCTGCTTGATTTGTAATACCTCCCTTTACCAGCACGTCCAAGTTTATTAAGCGGTATTATATCCTTATTCAACCACATTGATTCTGCTGCTGATGCAGATACTGGGCCTGGATCCCATGGTCCACGAGGGTTTATTGTGCTGAATCCCTGTGGTGGCAAATGCCCAAAACTTGGAGTATCATTAATATCTCGTAAAGGTGGCTTTGAATGCTGAAAACCTAACGCGTCATCAAACTTGTAATGTCTTTGCCAATTTATTACTGTCTGTGTTTTAAATACCGGTGACTCATGTTCAATTTTTTTATCACGATATTGTTTCTCTGCCAAGTTTAATTTTGATGATCTGAAACTTGTTGTCTTTCCTACTGGCTGTCCTTTATTTTTAGTGTGAACAAAACCCCTTCTGGAACGGCCAAGTTTTCTTGAAGTTGTTATGAAAGGTCTATTTGATCTTGCTGCACGTTTTCTTGCAATCTCTCTTGAGTTTGACCTGTTCTTTTCAATCAGTGGTTTATTCTTTAGTCTTTCTCTGTGCTGCCTAACCCATCGTGTCTCTTTCTGGCTTTCAACAGTCTTTTTTGCTATGTTTGCTGCAGCCCTGGCAGTGATTTTAGCAATGACCATGTATAATCAGCGTCCCCAATAATCTTCTGGGTTTGTAAATCTTTCCATAACCGACTTAAACACCATTTCTTGTGATATCTCATCTGCTTCTTCATATTTATGTGATGTCCTTGGTCTTCTATTTCTACCCTTATGGATCCTACGAATTGCAGTATCTGAATGTAAAACTCCTCCTGGACGTTTACCCATGAATGAACGACCCTGATTTAAGCGTCTTGTATCCTGTTTTGCTTTTCTTTTTATTTTTGCTACTGCCTTTCTCTTTGCTAAGGTTTTTGCTGCTTTTAGTGCTTTACCAACTAACATAACTGTTTATAATTTACCTAGTATTTGAAATTTAATTAGCCAAAGTAATCGCCATAGTTTGGAGTACCTGGCCTCTTTTTTGCATTGGCACCGCTGTATAGTGATCCTCCTCCCAATATACCTGCACCGCCAAGTCCAAGACCTATGCCTCTCCATTTCTTGGCCATTTCAGGATCATATGACTGTTCTCCAGGCCTGAGCATTGGTTCTCTAAATCTGCCATCCTTAAGTGCACCTTTGTTTTTGCCTTCATGTAATGGATTAGCTTTTTCCCATTCATTTAATTTGCTTGGAGGTTGTTGTTTTTCAAATTGAATTTGTTCAAAAAATGAAGGTGTTTTATTTTTTTTGTGCATTCTTGAAGGTACCATTGACCGTGGTGCTCTACGTGGTCCCTTTAAATCCTGCTGTTCATACTCCTTTAACATCCAATCAAGATGGGCCGATTGTTTCTCTTGATCTGCTTTTTCTTTTTTTATTCTTTCACTTCTTATAAGTTTCTTGGAATTTTCTGATAACTTTGTACCAAAGATATTAAGAAAATCTTGATCTGCTTTTGCTTCAGCAGTTAATTTATATTCTTTCTTTTTCATATTTTCTACAACACTAAAAGAAAATGAATCTAATTTTTTCGAAAAGGGTAATATTGTATTTAAATCAGAATCTCCCTCTTTTTTTCTCATACTATCTATTATAGATTTAATCTGTTTATCAGACATTTTTTTTCTCTCAGCACCAAGTCTTTTACTTTCGTCTCGTATCCTCCCAACCTTTACTTTCGAACTGTTTGAAAGTGGCTGGTTTTGATTTGTTGATCTTCTGTGGACCTTTGACGTCTTTTTTGCAGCCTGTCGTGCAACTTCAGCATTTGCAAGTTTTCTTGCAGACTCTTGTGCTATCTTCCTGGCTATGTGTGGTGAGAAGACCATGTATCAACCCCATCCCTTTGATTTGAAGAAATCAAAAATATCATCAGATTTTTTGTTAAATTGGTTGTAACTGGTAGGAGCTTTAGGACCGATACCTCTAATTTTTTTATTTCCAAACTCATCTATAACACCCCATGCAACTTTATTCTTTGCATATGGTTCGGTAAACCGAGTCAATTTAGGTGAACGTCCTACGCCTGTCTGACCACCTGAAGTGACTGGTCTTGGACCTGTCAACTGTCTATGTGTTTGGCCATGTCTCTGGTCTCTTGCTTTTTGTAAGTTATGTTTACGAAGTTTTTTCTCTAAACCAGGATATTTTTTACGTTTTGTTGCAATATTTGCTTTCTTGCGTTTAATTGCTGCTGCTACGGCTGCTCGTGCTGCCTTTGCTGCTGCAGATAAAACCATAACTGTTTATAATTTACCTAGTATTTGAAATTTATTTAGCCAAAGTAATTGCCATAGTTTGGAGTTCCTGGCCTCTTTTTTGCATTGTCACCGCTGTATGCAAGGGCTCCTCCCAATATACCTGCACCGCCAAGTCCAAGACCTATGCCTCTCCATTTCTTGGCCAACTCTGAATCATATGACTGTTCTCCTCTTCCTTTTACTCCAGTATTGAAATTAACTGCATCAAATAATGTATTTCGAGACAAGCGATTGAATTGATGGTCCAAGTGTTTTGTTGCACCCATTGGTAACCATGTAGAATGTTCTGTATATAATTGAGTTGCTTCAAAGGTTGATTCAATATTTTCATTTTTTTTCTTGTTTGTTTTTTTGCTTACCTTTGATAATGGCATTTGGAATTGATCCATTGCATTCCATTTTTCATATTTTTGTTTATTTATATTTCTTTTAATTTTAGCAACCGCCTTTTTGGCTGTTTTTGGATCAATGTCAGTTTTTCTCATAGGAACTGTTGAACCATCACGTCTAGTTATATTATAATCATATAATCTGTCTGCATCACCTGTTCTCCAGTTAGGATCAATTCTCTTTTTTCTATTCAATTCAGTTGATTTTACAGTTGATCTTGTTTTTTGTACATCTCTAGGTGCTCTATGTGAGGTTGATGAGTTTGTTTGTTGCCGTCTAAGCTCTTTTTTTGCAAGTGCATCTTTCACTTTTCTTGCAGACTCTTGTGCTATCTTCCTGGCTATATGTGGTGAGAAGACCATATTTATAATTGTTTAACTAGTATTTGAAATTTATTTACTGATCAGGTCCAAATATTCTTCTTCGATAATAGCCTGTCAGGTCTCCTATTGGTGCATACCAATTCCAACTTGTTGGTTTGTCTTTATGTGATCGACCATATAGGTTCATCTCTTCTTCACTCAATGCCCTTACAGGATTCCATCCTAAACCTGCACTGAATTTGTCTTTACCTCTAGATGGATACGGTCCTGTAATATCACTCTGTTTTGTACCGTCTATGTCAAGATATGCTATATCAGGCACATCTTTTCGTCTATGTCTTCTTGGGTTCCATGTTCTTTCTGATACTGATCTAGTATCTTTTATGGCATAATTGTCACGTCCTTCAGGGGTTGAAAGTATGCGTTTTTTTTCTTTTATTTGATTATCTATCATTCTATTTCTTTGGACTCGTTTTTTAGTCGTAGCCTCATCTTTAAGTAATCTTACTCGTCTAGCGTCTTCCTTTTTAAATTTTGCAAACTGTCTCGCTATTTGTTTATCCCTTTTTTTGGTTCTGGCTGCTTTAACTGCTGCTTCCTTTGCTGCTGCACGAGCTGCCTTTACTGCTGCAGATAGAACCATGACTATTTATAACTTACCTAGTATTTGAAATTTTTTTACTGCGTTTGTGGTGGCTTTGGCATGCATCCACAAAAGAAACAACATTCGCCTTCATCGTACAATGAACCGTCCTGTTCCATACCATGGCACATGCATGTACAGCCTTCCCTTATACCAAATATTTCAGGCATCTAGGTCTCCCAGAATTTGTCGCCTAATTCTTTATAAAGTCCGTCTCCTGGTTCCTTATGTACATGTTTTTTACCTTTGCCGTGTTTGCATCCGCATGATCCTGACATAAAAAGTGTTAAGGTTTACTTGTATATAAAATTTAAGTTCTGCGTACCATTGAGTCTAATCCACCGAAAAGTGAACCAAAGCCTTTGCCTACGCCTGAAATTGCTGGACCTACGTTCTTGACAGAGTCAACACACATAGCAGTAAAATCTCCTAATCCCATAATTTATATTAACTTACCTTCTATTTAAAATTACTTTTTTACCTTTAAAGCATGTTTATGTGTTAATGGAACCCAGGTTTTGCATTTCTTGCAATATTTAACCCTCTTTTCTCCGCCTTGTGCAGCGGTTGCTCCAAACATCATATTCATCCCCATACCAAGTACACCTAGACCAACTCCTAATCCTATCAATCCACCTGCTTCTCCCATGTCCATATATGATTATTGTTCTTGGTGGTATTTAAAATTTTAAATATAGGTAACATATTTCATAGTATATGCCTTCAATGTCTAAAGTAAAAGGTGGATACAAAGTCTATAACAAGGAAACTGGAAAGTCAAAATTTGTAAAACATAAAAAACAAGCAGAAGATATGGTTAAAAAAGGTTATTCAAAGTCAAAAAAAAGTTATAAAAAAAATAAAGATATTACTGCCGAAGACGTATCTTTTGACTACGGTGGACAATTATTCAGAGCAGAGAACTGGGTTAATTAGAAATGTGGCGACCTTATATTGTTTCAAACAAATATGGCGAACGCCAGGTCATGCGTGACACAAAACTTTATGAGTCTAAAAAGAAAGCAATAAGTTCAATGAAAAAGAAAAATGACAACTGGATGTCATTGAATTATGACGATCAATACATAAATGAATCAGGTTTTGAATATGGTGCAATTGATGTTGGTGCTGGAAAATACAAGTTCAAGAAAGGTAAGGAAGGAAACAAAAAAATACTAAAATTCCACGACTCACAATACTAAGTACACTGACTATTATACTGTTCTTTTAAATCATTTATTTGTGTTGGTGTAAATGGTGTCTCAAACGGATACTTGCCTTCAGTATGTTCCTTCGACATGAACTTTTCCAATTCTTCACATGACATTCCCTCGAAAAAATCAATACTTCCAAATGCAATCATTACCGAAACAAGTGTAACAGATATAGATATTACAACAAGTGAAAGTTTTACTTCATTTGTTACCATTTTGGTTCCTCCTTTGTAATGGAGTCACCGTCATACCATCCGTGATGGTTTAGCCTGTGCTCTTTCATATGGTTCTCATCTTTGAGAATTGTTCCGCAGAGTTTACACTGGACGGTCAGGTCTGTATCTCCACCATCTTATCTTGAATATGATAAAGTCTATGAGTGGTACAATCCCTGT
>Ga0208793_1000776_pt1 | contig 20320 bp, 21 predicted proteins | sample 17_taG_FD_184092 | JGI IMG/M metagenome (GOLD analysis project Ga0208793, IMG submission 184092) | Marine viral communities from the Subarctic Pacific Ocean - 17_ETSP_OMZ_AT15314 metaG (SPAdes) (version 2) | ecosystem: Environmental > Aquatic > Marine > Oceanic | place: Pacific Ocean | collected...
TGATGGATCTGCTATGACATCTTTTATTGAATCAGCACCTATAGATATAGGTGACGGAGATAAATTTGTTTTCTTAAAACGAGTTATACCAGATATAACTTTTGACGGCTCAACTAGTGTTAACCCAGATGTATCATTTACAATGAAAGCCAAGAACTTTCCGGGGTCTAACTTTAATGAGACAACAGAAGGTAATACACAGAGATCTGCAACAAGTCCAATAGAGCAGTTTACAGAAAAACTAGATTATAGGTTGCGTGGTAGATCTTTTGCTTTAAGAATAGATTCTACCTCACTAGGTACAAAATATAAGTTGGGCACACCAAGAGTTGATATAAGACAGGATGGTAGACGATAATGTTAATAACCAGTATTCCTCAATATATACAAGGTCTAACAAATGCGAAGGTTGATCTAACAACAACTGATGCTACAGTTTTGTATACGGCACCTAGTGAAGCAGACTTTAATGCGTCTGTTATTAATTCTATTTTAGTATCTAATGATTCTGGTAGTGCCGATACAATAACAGTTACTCTCACGAGTGGCAGTGATGTTTTTAGTTTATTTAAAGTCAAAGCAGTTGATGCAAATACAACAATAGAATTATTGACAAATGATTTAATATTAGAGAGTGCAGAAATTTTAAAAGTAACAGCAGCAACAGCCGATAGATTACATGTTGTGGCAAGTATACAAGAACTATCGAAGACAAGAGTGACAACAAGTGCGTTAGCACAGATATAGGATTGAAAAATTAACAATTACTTGGTATTATAAGCTATGGGTATATTTAAGAACATCACTAAGACACTAAAGAAAGCCGCACCATTGATTGGTAGTACGATTGGTATGTACTTTGGTGGTCCAGTGGGTGCATCAATCGGATCGGGGATCGGGTCTCTTGCATCAGGTAAAGATGCAGAAGAAGCTTTGAAGAATGCAGCACTTGCAGGTGCCACAACGTATGCAATGGGTGGTAAAGATTTTGGAAAAGGATTTAACTTTAGTACGGCTGGGTCTCCTTTTAGATCGCCAGTAACCACAGACGTTGTTACGGGCAATCCAATTAAATCAATTGCTAAGTCTGGTTCGAGTGGTATCATAGATATGATTAAAAACAATCCTAAAACAGCTCTTGCTATAGCTGGTACTGGAATAGCTGGATTATCTGGTATTGATGATGAAGTATATACGCCTAAAGAACAAAGGGATTATCCAGTGGGCAAAACTAGATTAGGGTATGGACGAATTGGAGATACACTGTATAATTTAGATGACGAAGAAGAATTAAAGAAGTACCAAAAAGATAATAGAGAAAGAACCACGGGAACCGTTTATTCTGCGGCAGGTGGCGAGGTCAACGGTCCAGGATCGGGAACATCAGATTCTGTGCCTGCTAGATTATCAGATGGTGAGTTTGTCTTAACTGCAAAAGCAGTCCGTGGTGCAGGTGGTGGCGATAGAAATGTTGGAGCCGCAAGAATGTACGACATGATGTCACAATTAGAAGGAGCCGCATAATGGCAGATCAAACAGTAAGTCAAGAACAAACCGTAAGGTTAGCTCCTTTTCAAGAAGAATTTCTTGCCGATATATTTTCAAGTGCAAAAGCATTAACGGGCACTGGCTCGCAAATGCCTTATGCCGATCAGCAATTAGCTGGTCTTTCCGATGCTCAAAAACAAGCAATATCTAGTGCAATGCAAGGTGTGGGTGCTTATCAACCTTATCTTCAACAAGGATCTCAAGCTCTTGGAACGGGGATCGAGGCTCTTGGTACTGGACTCGGAACTATAGGTTCTGCAATTGGACAAGCGGGACAAGCAGATTACACACCTACTTCTTATCAAGAATTTATGGATCCTTATACAGAAGATGTTATCGCAACAACACAAGCCGATATAGCTAGACAAGGAGCAATGCAACAAAATCAATTAGGTGCAGGTGCCGTGGGTGCAGGTGCTTTTGGTGGATCAAGACAAGGTATTGCACAAGGTGAAATAGCAAGAAATGTTATGGATCAACAAGCTAGAACTGGGTCGCAGTTAAGGTCTCAAGGTTTTGCTCAAGCACAAAGTGCAGCACAACAAGCAGCACAACAACAATTAAGACAAGCTCAACTTACTGGTCAGTTGGGTCAATCAACTGGTGCTCTTGGTCAAACTATAGGACAACTAGGAACGGCAACAGCTGGTTTAGGGCAACTAGGACAACAAATGGGTGTTCAAGATGTAAACTCACTATTAGGTGTTGGTGCACTTGGTCAAGGTCAAACACAGAAAGAACTTGATGTGGCAAGAGCAAACACACTTGCACAACAAGCATTACCTTATCAACAAATTGGTTTTATGTCTGATATCTTTAGAGGTGTTCCAGCGTTACAACAAACTTATTCAACAACCACGACTCCTGGTCCAAGCACGGGTTCTCAAATATTGGGTTTAGGTATTGCAGGTTTAGGTGCCGTAGGACAAGCGGGTGGCTTTCAGAACATGTTTGGTACACCAACGAGGACATCATAAATGAACAATCCATTAGATAGAAAAATGTTCCGTCAAGCGGGTATGTCTAAACAACCTATGGGTATTCTTGCATCATCGCCAGAGTTAATGGGTGCAGTTAAAGGTTATAAAAATGGTGGTATTCAAATACCTTTTTATGGTCAAAGAAAACCACAGAGTAAATACAATCTAGGTTCTATAGATGACAATCTTCAACTTATTCAAAATGAAGCTCTAAAAACAGAATTTGGAGATGCTTTTGGACCTAAAGAAACTAAAAAAGTTTTTGGTATTGAGCCTAACGTAGCAGTGCCTCCTAAAACTAATATTAACGATAGCACTAAAAAAATTATAGAAACGTCTACCGATGGCGATAAAGATAACTTATTCAATGTTAAAAAAGTAAGACCTTCATTCCCAGGTAAAAAAGATAGCGATACAGAAACAACTAAATCAAATGTATCAGCAGATACTTTATATGGTGGCGTATCTAAGAAGATAGAAGATGAAGCGGAGCTTATAAAAGTTGCTTATGATAAAGTTAATAATAACATTGCCAATCTAAAAACTGCAGAGTTTCTAGGAACAACATATAATAAAGAAGTTGCTAAACAACTTGAATTATTACGAAAAGAAGGTAAAGAGTTTTCAATTGCCGATGCAAAAAAAGTTGCAAAGGAAATGGGTTTTTCTGATCCAGAAGAATTAGACAAGCAATATGGTGAAGATAGAGAAGCTTCTTTTTGGTTAAATATGATGAAGGCTGGAGCGGCAATGGCTGCAGGTGGCAGTTCTAATACACTAACAAATTTTGCAAAAGGTTTTACTGTTGGATTGGAAGGCTATGGAAAAGATACGGGTGAATTAAGAAAAGAATTAAGAGCCGATAAAAAAGAAGCATCTAAAACAATATATAATTTGTTAAAGGATGGTAGATCAGAAGAACTCGCTAAGAGAGCTTTGGATCTTCAAAAGTCTGCGGCTATAACCAACATTTTAAAGACAGAAGTTGGAGACGAAAAAGAAAGACTTACAAATGAAGTTAATAATGAAGTGGCGAATAGAAAGCTAACCATTAGTTTATACAAAACTTTTGCAGACATGAATTTTGAAGCAAAGAAATTTAATGTAAGCCGTGATGATTTTAATAAATCTATTCAAATGGCATACGCTAAAATGATGCCAGATGATTTAAAGATTTTACAAGCAGCTGGTCAAATAACTGTTATTGATCCTAATAAGCCTCTTACACCAGATAATATAAAAGCTACACCAGAGGGTGAGAAAAATATTGCAAATATACTAACCAAGACTTTTAATGGTAAAATAACAGACAGTAGATTTAATCAAACAACCGCTGGAGACAGAGGTGTAACATCTTCTGGGATAGATTTAAAAACAGGTAACGATGACTATAATTCAAGATTAGCAGGTGATGCAATAGTTACTTACAACAAAACAAGAGCAGACACTATTAAAGCAGCAGGTGGTGTTGAAACTCCAATGATTGCAAATCAAGACATACAATTTGCTAAAGTTAACAACGGTAAAATTGACTTTTCAAAACAAACAAATAGAATGAAACAGATCTTTACAGATCAATCAAAGGGGCAAAGTTTAGTGGATTTAAACTCAGACATATTTATTAATTATACCTCACAGTAGGATTACAAATGCCAGAGTACATAATAGATGGTAAATCTTATTCTTTCGCTGACGAAATAGGACAAGAAAAAGCCGAAGAAATTATTGCAAGAGGGCAAAAAAATGCTTCTGGTGGTTCAAGTACATACGAAGGTTTTTTTACTGAAGCTGGAGAAGGCGTAGCCTCTGGTGTAGCTAATATTATAGAAGGTGTTACAACCTTACCGACTCTTGCCGTTGATTTAATCGCTGGAACAAACGCAACCGAAACAGTAGAAAACTGGTTTGAAGAACAGAAAGATGCTTTAGGTATTGATCCAGAAGGAGCAGCTGGTAAAGTCACCGAAGCTCTTGTACAGTTTGGTATCCCAGGAATAGGTGCGGCATCTGCCGCAGGTAAAGCAGGTCGCCTTGCTAGAATTGCTACTGGTAAATCAAAGATAGGTATAAAAAGTGTTGGTGCTAAAGATGCTAGGCAACTAGGTCAGAAGTATGGAAACGTAGTAAAAGGAAGAGCATCTGCCTTAACAAGGTCACAAAGAGCAGGTGTCGTTGCTCAACAAGTTGCAGCCGCAGGTTTAGCTGATGCAATTGTATCTACTGATGGCACACAAACAATAGGTGATTTCTTTGAACAAGGTCCGACTAGCACAAATGATGCAGTTGGTTATGAGGGCAGAGATAAAGCATTTCAAAAGATATTGAATAAAGTAAAGGTCGGTGTAGAAGGAGGAGTAGCTACTGCTATTTTGCCTCCAGTTGTAGGAGCTGGACTTAAAACAGTATCCAAGGTTGCAGCTATACGACCTTTTGAAGGATTAGGTTCAAGTACAAGTGTTCTTGACATTGCTAGTGGTTTCACGATCCCCGCAGCACGGAAGGGTTTTGAAGTAGCGGGTAAAAAAATAACCGGAGCTAAAGAAAAAGTTTTAAAACAACCAGATGATTTAACAACTTTAGATAAAGTTGTTGGCTATGGTGCTTCAATGCTCACATATGGTGGCTTTCTAGACCCAATAGTAGCGAGAGCGAAATCGTTAGTTAATCCAGAAATAGAAGGTGCAACTAAACAAGCTACAGATAGAATTAAAAATATCGATAAAAAAATTAAAACTGTTTTAAAAACTAAACCATATAGAAATTTACCAGAAATAGAAAAACAAAAATTAGTTGATAACTTTATGGATATTTTGGAAGGAACAAATCCAAACAACATCAAAGAGCTACCAGATGAATTAAAAGATCTATACGTTGCAGCCAAAAGAGACATTGATAATCTTTCTAACAAAATATTAAACTCTGCTGCTTTTAAAGCTTTGCCCGAAGCTAGTGCTAACACTAGAGAAATGACTCAAGAAAAATTTAAAAAACAATTACAAGAGAACATAACAAAAGGTGGATATCTAAGAAGACTATATAGAGTTTTTAATGACAAGGACTATGTCATCAAACCCGAAGACAAAAAAATTATTTTTGATAAGATTGCATCGGGTGAGGGTGTTAACTATGGTCATGTAAAAGGTCTTCTACAAGATACTGCCTTTGCAATTGATGATGCTCAGATGGCTCAATTAATGAGTGGAACTGCTAAACTAACGGACAGACAAGCAAAAGCATATGTTGATAAGTATCTTAGAATTAATAAAGAAAGAGGAGGTAAAGCAACCTCTGGAGCTATTAGTAGAATATTTAATGTTAGATTAGACACTAGCCTTTTAGCTAAAAGAAAAGTAGACGATGAAATACAAAGATTGATTTTAGGAGAGATAAGAGATCCTAGAGAAGCTTATGTTGCGACTGTATCAGAACTTTCAAACTTCATAGCCTCTGATAAAATGTTAAACACTTTTAAACAAAGTGTTGACGCAAGTATTGCATCAACTATTGCTAGAAATGCAGAAAATGTAGCTAACAATGTTAGAGGTGCAGACGGAGAGATAGTACAAGAAGGACAACTATTCTTCAAAATGGATGATGAAATTTTAAAAATAGTAAAAGAAAATCCAGAAACACTTAGAGATTCACTAGCCAAAGCAAAAATAGATAATGCAGATGATCTTACTTCTGTCAGTCAGTTAGACTCCAATGTTATTGCAGACGCAGTAGAGATATGGCAAGGAAGAAATGCAGGCTTTGAGATTTTAGGTCGAACTCTGGAGACAGCAGGAAGAAGAGCTTCTGATCCAATGGCTAACCCAACTCAAAGTGTGTTTGGAACTATGTTCGGTTACGCTATTCCAAGAGCCATGTATAATAACATGTCATCTAAAGTATGGGCTGATGGGGATGCTTTTCCGACAATGCTTCGCTATCTATATCAACCTATGATGAAATTAAAAGGCTATTCTCAATACGCTAAAACAATTTTATCTCCAATTACTCAAGTTAGAAACGTAACATCTGCCGCTATGTTTGCTTTAGCCAATGGTAACTTTGGTAAAGGTGCAAGTTTAGGTACGTCTGTCAATGTTGTTCTAAGGGACATAATTGATAAAGAACTTAAACTAGGTGGTAAAACTTTTGATAGTATGAAGATGAATGATGAGGTTTTAGATTTTTTAACAGAGTTGCAAGAACGAGGTGTTATCGGTAGTTCGGCTCAACTTAGAGAGATACAAGACAACCTAAGAAAAGGTATGGGCTACGACAGACAAGACAAAGCATCTTATGCTGCTAGAGTTGCAGCAGGTGGTGATGAAGTAACTGCAACTAGACAAAACCCAGATTTTAAGGCAACTGAAAGAAGTAAGTTAGGTCAATTCTTTAGAACACCTTTTCAAAAAGCCGAAGACTTATATAAAGGTGGTGATGATATTTGGAAGATATATAACTATACTTTCGAAATGAATAAGTTTCGTAATGCCAGACGAAAAATACAGAATGCAGAAATAAAAAAAGCTAAACAAAGCAGTGCATATAAAGCAGCAGAAGGTAATAATGAATTACAACTAAAGATAATCGGTGACGCTACAAGATCAGCCGATCAACAATTTGCTAAACACATTGCTCCTGGCGAAACACTTGAACCTAAGATGTTTGAGGAAAGATTAAAACAGTTCGCAGCCGACAATGTTCGTAATCTTGTACCCAACTATGAATTAGTTCCAGAAGCCATTACTGGTTTAAGAGGACTACCTTTTGGTAACTTTATAGCTTTCCCAGCAGAAATATTAAGAACTGGTTTTAATATAATGGATGTGTCCATGAAAGAACTAGCCAGTAACAATGCCGCTATAAGAGAACTCGGGGCAAGAAGAATGATGGGTGCTATAACTTCTTTCGGCTTATTGGGTAATGGACTACAAGAATTTGGTAAAATGATGACGGGTACTAGTTCAGAAGAGATAGATATTATAAATAGACTAGCTGCTCCTTATCAAAGAAATGCTCAATTCATACCTATAGGTAAAGATGAAAAAGGTAACCCAGAAGTTATGGATTTTAGTCACACTAATCCATATGATATGTTATCAAAACCTTTAAACACTATGCTTAGAAGTCTAAGAGAAGGAAGTCGTTTAGATCAAGGTGGTATTGAGAAAACAAGAAACGCTATGTTCGAAACAATAGGTGAATTTTTTGAGCCATTCTTTGGTGTATCAATGGTCTTCGAATCTTTCTTAGATATCATGCCAAGAGGTAGTGGAGTCGGAAGAGGTGGAGAAACAGTTTCTGGTGCCAAAGTATATAAACCAGAAGACACTATTGGAAAGCAATTAGAAAAATCTGTCATACATGTAATAGACACTCTTCTACCGAATGTTGTTGGTGCAAGAATTCCAGTAGGAGCAGATATAGGTTTATCTGATTTTAGTTTTACACCAGTAAAAAGTATAGAAGCAGGACGTTTTGTAAGAGGTGCTTTTATGGATGCCGATTCTGTTGAACCTACAACAGGTAGACAATATACAACGGGTGGTGAGTTGTTCAGAGCCTTTACTGGTTTGAACAGTCAGATAATAGATAGAGAAAAAGTGTTAGGTTTTAAATCTCAAGAATTTAAATCTAAAAGATCTGGAGCAGCCACTCTATTTAACGATGTTTTATTTTTAGAAAACCCATCTCAAGATACATTCGTAGAAGGATATGTCAGAGCAGACAATGCTAGATTAAAAGCATTTAGAGAATTAAAACTTGATGTTGATGGTTTACAAAAACTTGGTTTAAAAGATTATGAAATAAGAAGAATAATGAAAGAAAAAGGTCTTGGTAAAGATGAAATAAATTCTGTTATGAATGATATGTATAGATCTTTTAGACCTTCAAAGGAAAAAATAAAACAAGTAAATAGAAAAGGATTAGATTATCCGTATACTGCAATACAAGACTTAATTGACTTGAGGGATTTTATGCAAATAACTCCACCAGAGCCTGTGGATCCACCTGAAGAAAAAAAGAAAAATCCTTTAGATTTATCAAATTTAAGTATACAAGAACCCAATGTTAGTAGTAATGTAAATCTCAAAACACAACCTTTAAATGTTTCTTCGTTGGATCAAGTGATTGCTCCTTCTGTGAATGTAGCAAGTACGGCTAGAAACAGTCCTAGTTTCTTAGGAAGCAATCCAACAGACATTGCGAAGAACATGGATATTGCTAGGAGAACAGCGTGAAACTATCAGACAACTTTTCATTAACAGAATTTACTAAATCACAGACAGCTGAAAGAAAAGGCATAACTAATAAACCTAACGAAATACATGTTATGGCTATGGAATCTTTATGTCACAATGTACTAGAGAGAGTCAGGTCAGCATTTGCTAAACCAATCAACATTAATTCGGGTTATAGAAGTGTTGCTTTGTGTGAAGCTATTGGATCAAAATCCACCTCACAACATTGCGATGGAGAAGCAGCAGACATAGAAATATATGGCGTAAGTAATTACGACTTAGCAAAATATATAGAAAACAATTTAAACTTTGATCAATTAATACTAGAATGTTGGGACGGTATTGACCCTAACTCTGGATGGGTACATGTTTCTTACGTCAACGATGTTGCTAATAGAAAAGATGTGCTAACATATACGAGAGCAAACGGATATACGAAAGGTATTATATAATGGAAGATGGTCCTTTTAAGCAGTATTTAGAACAAAGCACCGAAGGTGTTATTAGACAAGAATTAATAACATATAGAATAGAAGATGGTGTTTTAAAAAGACAAATAGTCACAAGAGATTTTATTGAATCTGGTGACTATCATGATACTTCATACTCACTACCTTTGGTGACTATGCATTAATGTCCACTTTAATTTGTAATTTACCTTCCGTAGACGTATGGGTTAGACGAGAATATTTAAGGGATCATCAAGATGGACATGGGGAATTCGTAAAAGGTGTCTGGGTTACTGCTAAATCTATTCCTGGCAGAAGTTTTTATTTTGAAACTTACCTTCCTGATTATGGTGCTTTGTATGACAAGCTACCTATTTCAGCATTCCTATCGAGCCCCGATACCCCGACCACAGATATGGATCTTTACAATCTTCAGTTTTGGAATTGTATGGATTATGGCGTGGTGTCTATTTGTAAACAATTTATAGGATCAATGTCCTTTGAGATACTAACAAGGGATCACGGTACAATGACGGGTACATATATTTGTACTCTTGATAATTACCATCAAGATCCAGACGTAGCTGATTATTCTACCAGCGAAACACCAGCAGAACATAAATCATTTAATCTTTTAGAATTAAAGAACGGACAGTTCTGTTTGTATCCGAACAATAGAATGAGAGTCTATGATAATTCTTTGACACCTCAAGAGCCATTGCAACCAGACTTCAAAGTAAGTACAATAGAGTACCAGGTTGAGAATGGTCAAAAATTTAGACTTGGTGATACTGACGAATACTTTTGGAAAACCAAAGATGAATGATAGAGTTTGCTTTAGTCTATATGATAGGCACGATAATAATTAATCAAGATCAAACATTTCCCAATGTTAATGATTGTCTGTATTTTGCCAGACGATTAAACGAACAACCAGAGATTCCATATCCAGATGCCAAGTTCAGAAAGATTACAGCCTATTGTAAGCCCGTGCCAAAACGTCTGCAAAATAGAAGATAATATATGTATCGGATGTTTTAGAACTTTAGATGAGATATCTGTGTGGTCTAAGCTTTCAAGCCAGAAAAGAGCAGAAATTATGGAATCAGTGAAAAAACGAGGCTCTCAGATGCCTCAGAATCGTTGAAACATAAGGCTTTGGTATGATTGGTACCTAAAATAGTCTTTTCCTTTGTACATTTAAGATAGATGCCTTAGAATTAATTCATGCTTTTTTGGAACTTATTTCTTTCATTCTAGCCTAGTTTTTTATTTTTAAGAACGAATGTATAAATAAAATGCAGAGTTAAGCATTAACAAACAAAAAAGGAATAGAAATGTTATCGAAGTGGTTTTACAATTTTAAGATAGGAAGAACAGTTTCAGCTTTACATAGTTTAGATGACGCTACATTAAAAGATATAGGTATTCATAGATCAAATATCAGATCACATGCATATGAAATTTTTAAAAATGAAAAGCCTGTAGATGATCCTATGTCAGAGTTACATGATTTGTATGTAAAATCTACTTACTAATCAACCTCGCCCCAATTGTCACATAGAGCAGTATCTACTTCAAAAGGTATCTTTAAGTCTGGTACACAAGTTGTCATAATTTCTACAATCTTATCAGCTTGTGCTTGACTTTCTATATTAAAACACAGTTCATCATGCACAGTTAAGGTTGGGCACAGTCCTTCTTTATAACATTCAACCATAGCTCTCTTGGTCTGATCGGCACTTGATCCTTGTATTAATCTATTCAAAGCTTTGTATGTATAGGCTCTTCTAATTCTACCTTTACTTCCATATTCTTTGATGGCTTGTTCCATAGGTAAAGCTCTGTTAAATCCGAAGGACACAGGTTCGTACATATCAAACCTACACTTACGACCTAGCCAAGTTCTAATAACTCCATGATCTTTTGCACGAGTCATGGCTTTTTCAGATAAAGATTTTAAAAAAGGAACTTTTTCATTATAAGTTTGTAAAAGTTTCTCTGCTTCTTCTATTTCTATATCCATAACATTAGCAAGCTTACCTTTACCCATGCCGTACATAATACCAAGGTTAACTGTTTTAGCTTGTTTTCTAGGTATGTTTGCCATATCTGCAACCATTTGATGAAAGTCAGCATTACCTTCGTGATACATTTTTACAACGTCATCTATTTGTGGGTGTCGATCTACACCTGTCAAGGTGGCACAATAATGAACTAACCATCTTGGTTCTTGTGATGCATAATCAAAGGAACCCCATTTGTGGCCCTCCTCCGGGATAAACAAACCACGAATTAATTTTTTGATCTCAGGATCTCGTGCAGGTATCTGTTGCAAATTGGGGTTGCTTGAACTAAATCGTCCTGTTACAGTTCCTCCACCATCGGATCTTAGGGAGTGAAAATCACAATGTATTCTACCATTATGAGAGTGATCGAGAATAGTATCGACAAATGTCGTATTAGCTTTATTTATTTCTCGAATTTTTATAATCTTTTGTGCAATTGGATGAGTGTTGTTCGCAAGAAATTGTTTTGTAAACATGGGAGCCCCGGACTTTTCTGTGCGAGAGTACGGAAGTCCCACGGCATCAAAGACCTTTGCTACAGATGTGGCGACCCAAGGTTCAACCGTGACTCCAGTTTCCTTGACTATTTCATCTATAAGTGATTTTTCTATTTTAGTTAAATCTTTTTTAGTTTGATGTGCCTTTTCAACATCAACACGAACTCCCTTTGTTTTCATCTCAAACAATACGGGAAGTAAATCTGTCTCTAATTCAAAAATACTTGTGCACTCTTGTTGAGTTATTTTCTTTCTTAAATTTTCCCAAAGTTTTAAAGTTATCAAAGCATCTTGCTCGGCATACTTACCTACATATCTAGGAGGTAGTTGCCACATACCAGATTTAGCATCAACACCAAACTCTTCTGCAGCAGACTTTAATAATTTTTCGTCCTTAAATTCTCCCAAGTAATCTCTAGCAAGTGAGTTAAGGTTATACCATTTTCTATTTTCATCTAATAAAGGTGCTGCAATCATTGTATCTATGATTTTACCTTTAACTTCTATACCCTCGGCTCGAAGCCAACCTAAATCGTACAAAGCATTATGAAACACTTTAGTTATTGTTTCGTCTGCACAAAGTTTTGTTAACCAATTGTACACGGCATTCTTTGGCATGTTGCCAACCTTATGCCCCGTAGGAAAATACCAAGCACTTTCGCCAGCACCAACGGCTATTCCTATTATGTATCCATCTTTCCTAGTCCACCCAGGCCCAAGAGTTAAAAGGTTTGAATCTTTTGTTTCTAAGTCAATAGATATAGTTTTATGTTGTGATAAATCTGGAAGTGTTTGAGGTGGTTCCCAATCAGAATCTACGTTGCCCCACGAAACATCTTTAATATCTTGATCTAGTAAGTGATATTGATCATGATTTGTCATTTATTATTTCTCCACCTAAAGCTGCATATCCGATAACATCTGTCCAAGAATCGTCTTTTGAAATATCTTCAGCGAGACGAGCTACCTTGACTCCTATCATACAAGCCACAACTTCCTCTGGAGTGATTGCACCATTTAATTTTTTATCTAACAGTATAGTCCATATATCGGCTATACGTTGATGATTCTTTTTAGCAGGTCCATACTCCTTGGCTCTCTGTCCATTGATTAGTTTCTCTGCTTCTTTTAAAAAAAATTCTCTATCTTTTTTCATATGTTAAACCTATTTAATGCTGTTGATTCGATTAAGTGCAATGTTTTTTTAGCACGAGTTGCTCCCACATAGAAAGTTCTTATTTCAGAATCTTGATCTAAGCTTTCAACACAGGCCTTGGTTGAGTCAAGTAGTAGAGCTACGTTATCCGCCTCTCCACCTTTGGCTTTGTGAATTGTCGATATCCGAATCCTCGGAGTTCCCGTCAGTATCCTCTCCCCTCGTCTCCTCACTGACATTATGTATGCTACTTCCTGATCCGAGACTTTCAAGACTTTTTGCCACGGTGTCTCGTGTGTAACGCTCAAACTGCAACTCTCTAAAATATCGTCTAGAGTATAAGTTCGTTCTGCATCTAGGGACGATAGTGACTTTCTCCCAGATTTGGAAATAATATTCGGGTTCAATATTTTCGCAAAGCTCTTCAGTTCTGCTGAAGACAAGTTTTGGTTTTTGCATAGTTTAAGCCATACCTCTATTCCGTTAATAACATTTGGGGAAATAGACCAACCAGTGCCTTCTCTCCAATAGAGATACCCGTCTTCTTTGAGACGATTACAGACTTTATTTGTAATGTAATTAGTTCTCGCAAGTACCAACCATTCGCCACTAGTTAAATCTACATCAAGTATATCTCGATGCCATGTTATGGTGCCATCTTTTTTGGCGGGTTGCCATACTTTTGATTGTCTGATAGCGACTTTTTTTATTAAGTCTTGTGAAAATTTGTGAATGGTATTCGGTACACGAAACGATTGTGTTAAGAATAATTTATCGTCACATGCATTTAGAAAATCAGAAACCTTTACACCCATCCAAGTGTATATAGCTTGATCATCATCTCCAGCGTAGTAAATTTTTTTTGAATTAGGTACTAATACTTCTTTAACCATCTTCCATTGCAGAGGTGCCAGATCTTGTGCCTCATCTATTATAAGTAAATCAAACTTAGGAGACGTTCCTTGTGCTATAAATTTTTCAATCATATCAACAAAGTCTAATTTATTCTTAGCGTCTTTATAATCACGATATGCTTTGTCTAAATTTTTCAACTCTTGCCAATGTAATGTATGATCCCAAGCATCATTAAACTGTTGTTCTAAAGATACTTCTCTAACACGAGCCATCTGTATAATGGACATATACTTATCCCCACCAGCTCCTATTTGAAACAAAGGTCCTTCTTCTAAACTAACTGTCGGAGCAGACCTAAACTCTAAGCCAACAAGCTTACCAAGATCATTATAGTCAGAACCTTTAAATACTTTCTTAGTATCTAAACCTAACCATGTGAAAGCAAGAGAGTGTAATGTTCTAAAGTAAAGCATCTGTTTTATATCTAGACCGAGTTCAATAGCAGACCTATCTCTGGCTTCAGTCGCAGCCTTACGGCTAAATGACATGAAAGCTATCTTAGTAGGATCCATTCCATCTTGAATGCTCTTCTTAATTATATCAATTAAGGTTGTTGTTTTTCCCGTGCCCGGGGGTCCAAAAATTACTGTCTCCATTAACTATCCCAATCGAAATTTATTGATTCAGTTCTAGTATCTATGTAATCTTTAACCATTCCTATATTTCTAACCATCTCTTGATAATAAACTAATTCGGTTCTTTCTGTTCTTGTTAGAGATCCAGGAAGTTTTCTCATAGCTCTTTCTGCCATTTTAAAATATTTTAAATAATCATTTAAAACCTCAACACAAATATCGTTCATCAACTTTGTGTCTGCTCTTACATCACTTTCCACTACACATTCCTTTCGCATATATTCGCACTGCCTTGGGATGAATCTTCCAAGCCTCTTCAACAACATAGTCCTCTATTAATTTTTTATCTGCCATACACTCTTGTCTACTTTTAAACTCAACTTTAGGTTCATAAAAACCACATATTGACTTACCACCATCTATTCTAGGTGCCTCAACCAATACAATACAAAAAGCTATTAATACTTCCATTAGAATGGTGCCTCACCTGCTTCTATCTTTACGGGTTCTATTTCTACTTCTGACACAAATTCTGGTATACTCCAAACACGAATTGTTTTAGAGTTTCCCGTTGATGTTTTAAATCTTTTTACAATAGAACTATCTCCACTGTTTATTTCTTTCAATCTTTCTTGCACTTGTGCTCTTGTATAAACATCAAACTTTTTCTGTCTCATGAACTCCATTAAAGACTCAAGCCTAAAGTAAGTCTTATTTTCTTCTGCCTCGGTGTATGGTTTACCTAGCATAATCTCTTCGAAGGTTTGTGCTTGTACTCGACCCGTACAATAAGTTTCTAACAAAGATATAAACTGTCCTTTGTATGTAAGTTCTTCGGGTACATTGATTTCATTACAGTTCTCTAATAGTCCATTGATTTGTTCTTCCCAAAGATTATCTCTTAACTTCGGGGGCATGAAATTTAATTGTTCCATACATGCTCTTTGAAATAGTCTTGGAGTTTGTAATTCATCTGTTGTTAACTCAAGTCTTCTCCCACCTATATCCACGAACCATAGTCTTGGCTCCGATAAGATAACAGATAGTCCACTAATTGTAGGCATAGATCCAACACCAATACCATGCTTTAAAGTTCTACATACTCCTTGATTACAATGAGAAGACATAGGTTCTTCTTTACATAAGTATTGATATTCTTTTTTTTCTAATGTGTTTTGTATTGCTACGACTTCTGATGCCGTAAGTGGTGGTGTAAAGTCTTTTGCATTATGTTCTTCTAATTTAGATTTCCAATCTTCGGGAAAAGCTTTTTGTAAGAAAACACCAAGATGAAAGGCAGCTCGGTTTCTCCCCCCTTCGAATATACCTATTGACATTAATGAACGTAAGCACGGAACATAATTAGGATATAATTCGACTGCCCCACCGATTGGTATCTTTAAGAAATCTTTCGGATTCGTTTTGACTTTTTGTATCTCTTCAATGAATTCCTGTAACGAAGCATCCTTATACGTTCCCTCCTTTTTGAGGATCGCATAACGGAAAGTCTGTTCGGAATCAAAGTACGGTAAATTAATAAAGTTACCCACATCGCCCCTTTCGACAAGAACTTGTTCTTGCTTTGGGAATATTTCACACCGACCATGCCCAAGTGCTGCAGAAATCTCAGCAGCTTTGTCTCTAAAATCGCTCGCATTCATCCACTCCTCAAAGAAAAAGAATATATGTGCACCACCAGATTTACTACGGCACACGATACACGGAACATTGAACTTCTCTAATTTATCTATTAATTCATTATGATCAAGAGGGTATTGATCTATATCTAAAGCACCAAACTTACACTTGTTATCTTCATTGATTGGTATAGCACCGACACCTTGTTTACCATCGATGTGTCTTTGCATTAATTCAAGTGTTAATGGATTTCTTACAATGTAAGACTTTGCTTTTTGTTTACCAGCCATTCGTTGAGTTGACACTTCTGTCTGACCATGTGCTGATCGAAAACCTTCAAAGGCTTTCATTAATTCTTCTGCTAAATTCACTCTTCACTCCATAGAAAAAAGAGCCGTGGCTTGGAGGACATAGCCACGGCTCAGTTAATTAAAACGGTATTTCTTCGTCCTTCTGACTTGATGACATTTCATCGGCAGAAGCCGCAGCCATTTTAATTTCCCCTTTTCTAAAACTTTGATACATAGTCCTAGCCTCTAACATCATAGCCTCTAGTTCCTTTGTCATCTCAGTTACACGATCAACCTTGTAGTTATACCAACTACCTTGATCATTACTTTCTGCAATAGTCTTAATAGACCATGCAGTTCCATAGAGAGGCATAGGCTTACCCGAAGGTAGTCTTATGCCATTCTTCATAGTGTTCCATCTACGAGAGACTTTTAACTGTGTCTTCTTCATATCAAGAACTGCTGGAGAACTTAACTTAGTTTCGGGATCCATCACTTGCACGAGATGTTGATGAGTCCTAACTAACTCATTACCAGACGGCAGAATTTCTGCCGCACCTTCACGAGTTGTTAAAGTTATGTCCTTATCATCGGGAGATAGTTCTCTTATGAAACCACCACCACTTGATCTAAGGGCGAACTCCAGGAACTTCTTTTCAAAGAAACAAGGTACAACAATTATTCCTTCTTCTGCTCGGAAGACTTGTTGAGACACAGTATTAAAGATGTCGCCTTGTTCGGCTCCCTTCATATACATACTGTCTTGCTTGTTTAATTGTGGCGATAGTGCTTGTAGTATCCTTATAAAAGGAATTTGCATATCGTCTGTTGTGAAGTTTTCAAGACCAGCACCAGCTTCCTCTTCAAGTAATGAAGATAAATCTGATACTGCTACTTCTGTCTTTGCTTTTTGTGCTACTGCTTGGGACATTACTGACCTCCTTTAATCTTTGCACGGTTACCAACATAAACTCCAAACGTATCGAAATCGACCTCTTGACCATCTTCGATTCTGTTCTTTATCCATGTCCTTAAAGTCATTGGGTGTATATGGGTTTTTTGGGCAGGATTTAGCCCTTGCTTTGATAAATCATCAAGCACGGCCCCCGCTACATTATCTTGACCCATCCCAAATTGAACAACGACTTCGTTCTTAATTATATCAGCCTCGCCAATAGAACGCAGAAAGTTAAATGCTTCTGCCTTCTTATCTTCAGGAATTCTTGCTGATACAAATTTTTCTACGGAGACTTTGTTCCCATCTACTGTCAGACTTTGTACTCCAAGCTCTTCCATTAATGAAGGTATGTCCTCCTCATCAATAGTTCGCTTTTTGTACTGCAAGTCTTTCAAGTATTTTTCGGCATCCTTGACTTGTTTATCTAAGTCAACAGTTTGCCTTATAAGTGAAGATAGTCTTTTAGTACCATCTTCTCCAACCTTATCAAATGCTTGAGGGTTGGCAGCTTCTTCTTCAAACAGTGAAAACACATCACTCATCTTTCTCTCCTTCTTGTTTAAAGTTTATACCCTTCGGTATTGGAACTAAGGTTTTAACCCCTAGCTTGTTGCTTGTCAATAGAATTTGTTTGACTCTTTTTCCACATGTATTCTTGCTTAGTGAGAAAAGAAATCTGACCGCCTATTGATCGGTCATTGTCTTGCGACAATTCTTTTAGCATGTTCCAAGTCTTGATTGGTACTGCTACTGATTTCCATTTTTCTGAATCCATTTGATTCTCCCTTTATTTTGTTATGCCTAAGATTTACTATAATGTCAAATAATTTCTTATTTATTTTTATATGACTTCTTTTAAAGGATGACTTGGCTCCATCCTAGCTAAGTATTGTTTTGTTTCTTCTATACTTCTATCTAATGCAAACTGCCACGATCTTGCCGTAATGTCTGGATCATTAATGAATGCATCTTTGTGTATTTTTTTAGTTACACCACGGCACATACCTACGGGAAGAAATTGTATTTTTCTTTCGGGTAAACAAACCAAAGCTAATATGTCACAGTCTTCTTTTGTGTATGGTCTTTTTGGATTGTTACCTTTACTTGTTGTAAAGCTATATTGCTTTCCGTTCTTCTTGTAGTTTTCATTCGTATGAGTCGATGTCTTTACTTCTATTCTTTGAGCAATCGGTACATTAAATCCTTTTATGGCAACTACATCTGTCCCGTCTTGTTTGACTAGGTCACATTGAACTCCTAGCATTGTTAATTCGAAAGCGGCAAAAAGTTCTCCAGCCGTTCCCGTTAGTTTCTCCGATCTTATACTTTTAGCCATTCTAAAACTTCCTCTCCTAATGTTTTGTTTGCTATTTTATCCTTTTGTAACAAGGACTTAACTATGTGTACATCAACTGTGTTGGGGCACACTAAATCAACATATAGCACGGGTTTATGTTGACCTATTCTATGACATCTGTCTTCTGATTGTTTTCTTGACTCCAGGTTAAAGTCATTGGAGTAGTAAATTACATTCGATGCAGCCGTTAAAGTTATACCTCGACCACCCGTTTGTGCATTACTGACAAAGAACCTCGTCTCTGGATTTGTTTGAAAGTTATGTATTGCCGAGTCTCTATCTTCTTGGGAGGTGTCGCCATAATAAGTGACCACGGAACCCGATCCATAGGTTTTACATAATTCGTTTTTAATTTTCTTTATGTCGTGACGAAACCTAGACCATATGATTATTTTGCCATCCATTTCTTCAATGACTTCCATCATTACTTTTATTCTGTTATTGGCAATCTCAACAGTTTCTCCATCGTCACTCACAAGATATCCACAGAGCAGTTGTTGTAGTCTAAGAAGTCTTGTCATAACTTCGGGTGCAGTAACCATCTCTCCATCTTCCAGAAACACGACCGAGGTTTTCTTCATACTTACATAATGTTCTTGTTGTGTTGATGTTAGTTCTACTTGCCTTGTTGTATAAATCTTATCGGGTAGATCCAAAGCTTCTTTCTTCGTTGTTCTGTGAGCAAACAGTTTTAGTTTCTGTGTTAGTTCTTCCAAATTTTTATAACCAACAACTTGATTGAAACTCATACTGCCCATTCTTTGTTGTTTGATAATGGCGAACCTTCCTTGGAAAGACCAATAGCTATCGTATCCAAGAAGTCTTTTATTTAGAAAAGCACATTGTGAATACAAATCTAGGGGCGATTGTGTTATTGGAGAACCCGTTAGTATTCTTTTATACTTGGCATTCTCTCCAAACTTCATGATTGATTTTGTACGTTTTGCTTTTACATTTTTGATTGTTGTTGACTCATCGATAGCGAGTAAGAATTCACTTCTGTGGGTAAACGATTCAAGGAACACGGGTGCTTTTTTTGTAACGAATGATTCCACATTCATTAATAGTATTCTAAACTTATCTCTTTTGGTTACACCTTCGCTTAATTTTTTCTTTTCGTTTTTTGTACAACTAGCTTTCCATAAATATATATCTGCATCTATATCATCGGGTAAATGGATTGGTATCTCATTGTTCTTCCAATTCATATACACACCCTTGGGGGCGACAACTATTGCAGTATCAATTTCTTTCTGCTGCCAAAGCCAATAAATGTTGTCGATTAAAACTTTTGATTTGCCACAACCCATCTCCATAAAGTATGCGAAATTTTTCTTGTCGTGACTTTTTTGCAAAGCCTCTTCTTGATGAGCATAAGGCTTTGTCTTGTAATTGAATTGCATATAGTCCCCTTATATGTATGTTAGCGATGAACTCGCAGAATGTCTTTCTTTATATTTGTCTCTATATTTTTCTTCTGGCTTGACGGCTTCAGGATCATCCGTCCCTCTAAAATCTGTCTCGGGTAGTTCACTTTGCTCTTCTGTTGTTAGGAAGGGTCCCCAATATCCACCCCATCCATCTAAAGCATTTCTTTCTTTTCTCTTCCAACCTTCTAGCCTAGCTATCTTTTGAATCGTCTCCCCATCCGTCCC
>Ga0208793_1000781_pt1 | contig 20236 bp, 10 predicted proteins | sample 17_taG_FD_184092 | JGI IMG/M metagenome (GOLD analysis project Ga0208793, IMG submission 184092) | Marine viral communities from the Subarctic Pacific Ocean - 17_ETSP_OMZ_AT15314 metaG (SPAdes) (version 2) | ecosystem: Environmental > Aquatic > Marine > Oceanic | place: Pacific Ocean | collected...
GTAACAGGACTATCATTTCTATCTATAATTCGTATAGAACTACTAAACATACCGCCGCTTTTTTCAAACTGTAAGCCATACTTGTTTTTAACGTTGTTTCTTGGTATTAAAACTTTGTTCCATTCAGCGGCAGCTGTAGTTTGGTTATTCGCCATGATTTCGTAAGTAATACCGGTGTCTTCATCTACTGTGTTAGGGTCTATATTAACATCTTTAGATTTAATTAAAGACAAGTCAACACCCATTCTATCTGCTATTTGTTGTTTTGTAAGAACAACGCCATTATCAACACCTGGGCTTTCAACAGTATACTTTTGACTTTCTTTATCAAACACATAGTTTTCATTACCAAAGTTAACAATTTGCTTACCTCTGTCAATGTTAGCGGCTTGTCTTCTTATATAAGAGTCGCTTCTGTAAGAAATATAACCAGCGTCTCCAAATTGGTTGCCAGGAACGGCAAAGCTTCCTTTTCCATCTCCATCGGTTTTTTCTTTTTTTGCGTAATTTTTAGCATCGTTAATACCACCTTGCATTAATTTTTCATTAGCAAATTCTCTAACAGCGTTTTCGTCCCAATTACCGCCACTAGTTCTTAAATATTGATTAGCATCTAAATTAGGATTTTCTTCTTGCCATAAATCTTTTAATGTTTTACCGTCTTTTAAAGTAAAGTTATTGTCCCACATACTAGCTACTAGTTTTTGCGTAGTATTTAAAGTTTGTTTTACTATAACGGCAAAAGCATCTTTTTCAAATGGCTCACCTTTTCTAGCGGCTTGTCTAATATCCATAATACCTTTATCATAGTTAACGGCTAAATCATTTTTCTTTAAATATATGTGTTCGTCTAAATCTTCTAGCTTTATACCTTTTTTACCGTTAGGACCAGTAAAGTCAATAACCATGTCTTTACCGTCTTTACGTATAGTGTACTCTTTATTGATTAACATGTTCATCATTGTTTTGTCAGAACCACCAGAGTAACTACCCTCGCCATCTACACCAAGTAAATCTTCAGCGTGATCTTTTAACATCTGTCCTATAGTGTTTTGTGCTTTAATTAAATTTGCACCCTCAAGCTTTAACTCTCTAACAGCTTTTCTATCTTTTCTATTTTCAGCTTCTGCTAGTTCTTCACCTATTCTATTAAACTCTGTGTACATAAATTCTTTACCAGCTTCAGGTAACAAGTCAACACCAATAGCATCAACCTCTAGGTTTTCAGCGTTTTTAATAGCTTTAGCTTCAGTTTCTTCTTCAAACTTCTGTAAAGCACCCATAACGTTGCCTACTTGCTTTGTTATTTCAGTAACTGTATTATCTTGTTGTGATAACGCTAATTCTTTGTCTAGTTTTACTAAATTTGTATTCATGTTTTATTTTTTTAACCTGCGTAAACAGTAGAGGTGTTCCAGTCATTACTTATAAAGCTTTCGTTACTGTCAATAATATTGTTACCAACGGTAGGATCTATATTGCTTCCACCACCAAACATATTACCAAAGAAATCAGCACCTGTTTGTGTACCTGCAAAACCTGTTAATGCGCTACCAACCCCACCAATTAAATTAGCTCTTGCTGTTTTTCTAGCTTGGTTTGCCATTGTAGATCTATTCATAGCCATGCCATATAAAGTTTCAGTTCTTTCTTGCTCTTTATTTCTACTATATACTTCACCAGCTCTTTCTCTTTGTTCTAATACGCCTTCCATTTTTCTTTGTGCCATATCAATACCTGCTTGACCTTTAGCCGCAGCTCTTTGGTTTGCTGATTCTTGAAGTCCAATTGAAGCAGCAGCTTGTTGTCCTTTTTTAACTTTTTGATTATATACTGTTTGTGCTAATCCAGCCGCTCCAGAAGCACCAGCAGATCCACTTAAAGCGTCTAAGATGTTAACATCTCTTTGAGCTTGTTGATCTCTCATAAACTCAGCTTGCTTGAGATTTACAGTTAAATCTTCATACGGATTTTCCATACCATCATAAGGGTTTTTCATATCCTTATAAGGATTACTAAAATCTAAATTCATATACTCTTGTTTGTACTGTTTTAAGTCAGCGTTGGCTTGTCTCTGCTCTCTTCTACGTTTTTTACGACCAATAAAACTACCTAGTATTGAAGTACCGGCGCTTATTAAAAGTTTTGCTGTTACTGGATTTATTACCATGTTAATTTCTTTGTATTATAATTACACTTATTTTGTCTTATTTACTACTAGCGCTTATCTCTGCGCCTACTGAAAACAACTCAGCTTGTGAGTTTGAATCGTTCTTCATTTCAACCTCCGCGTAGTATCCTCTAACACCAGAGGTATTTATTTTTGTATCTTTACCAAAAAATACATAATCGCCATCAACAGGTAATAACTCTGTTCCGGTTGTTTGTACCCCTATAGTATATGTTGTTAACTCATCTTCAGCGCTAGGGTTTGTCAATGCTATACACTCACCTAACCTAACTACATCACCTATTTGTTTACCTGTAGAAAAATTTACTTTACAAAAGTATATAACATCCCAAGCACCAGTGTCTGGAGTATCTTCAGTGTCAGTAGCAACCGTAGCTACTTTTGCTGTTAACGAGGGATTTAATGGTAAAGGTAGTTTTATATCTATTCTAGGCATGTTTATTTATTTTATCCGGCAGCTATGTTAAGTGTTATTGTCGTTGCTACGGCAGTGTTGTGTGGGTCTTCAACCGTGTATTGGAAAGAAGTGTTGTTACTGTTTCCATCAGCTGGTTTATATTGTAAAAGCTTAGTTGTAGCGTGTAAAGTGTTGTTACTAGTTAATGTTTGACCGGTACAATTTATGGTTTGCAAGTTGTTTTGTGTGTCCGTGTATTTAAATGTACCATGTTGAGGCATTACTGTAACTTTAAACGTCAGCGTGTCACTTTCAGCATCAGTTGCCGTGGGTGTCATACCAGTGAAACCACCAGCTTCCTCAGCGCTTATACTGACAATACCCGTAAAGGTAGGAACCGGTGGTTGGTTAAAGTCTATTATATTATCAACAACTAAACCGCTTGTTTGGTTGTTAAAACCTAATTTTTTAAACGTAACAGAACCTGTAATATGTGCCATAGGGTGAAACGTTAGTGTTGTGCCACTAGCTATAGTGCTGCTTTTGCTTAGGGTTACAGAAGTTCCACTTACTGCGGTTACAAGCGTAGAGTTTGCCCCAGTGTGAGTTATACCACTACCAGTAACTCGCATACCTTTTAATATACTGCTGTTTATACCAGTTAAGGTTATTGCAGTTCCAGTTGTTGCACCAGCTGTAACAGCTGTTTGTACTGGGTATATTTCAACAACTAAGTTGTTGTATATTAACTTTGTACCATCAGTAAAACCTAAAATACCATTACTGTTTACTATATCAGCGCTAAAATCGTTGTAGTTAAACGCTCCAACATATTTCATTGGCACTGATGAAGATTGAGATGTTACACGCCAGTCTATATCTATTTCTTTTGCTCTACTTGAAAACGGTGAGTCAGTGTGTGTAATAGTAGCTGCGTTTGTTGTTATAAACTTACTTGAAGACTGCGTGGCGTTAATAGTTATAGTAGGGTCTATGTATTGTGGTATAGTTATTGTTTTAGGAGTTGGTAGTGTTAAAAAAGAATTATTTGCTATTTGTGTTAGTATAACAGTGTAAGTCTTGTTAGATGTAACTTGGGGAAAAACTAAATTTTCGTCATATCTTCCGCCAGTAGGAATTGTTACAGTTCCAGAGCCAGAAACACCTGTTGGAGAAACCCTTATTGAAGTGTTGCTTTGTTTAAAGTCAAGGGTAAATGTTGCTGCGGCGTTATTAGCATCGCTTTCATCGCCAAAAACAGAAAGTAATCTTGTCTCGCCAGACGCTGGCACCCAATTTTTATTAAGTATAAAGTTGTATATTTTACCTACAGAGTTTGCTATGTCTAATTCTGCTCTAGCTACAAAACTTATAGTATCGTTTTGAACTTGCTTTAATGGGTATTTGTATTTTACGACAAACGATCTAACAGTTAAGTTGCCACCAGCTATACTACCTGTGTCATTAATAGTTATTGAATAGCTGTTTTTATTAATAACACTGTTTAGGTTAATAGAAGGGGCTTTTGTAAAAATATGACCAGTAGAAGCTGTAAATGTTTTAGTAAACAAAGCGGCTGTTGTAAGTGGAACTCCAGCTAAAGAGTATGTGGACACAGCGTTTTCTGTACAATTTAAAGTTGATGTTTTTATTGTTCCTGACATATTATGATTGAGTTAAAGTTGGTACTACTACAAATTTTAATACTGAGTCTATGTTCCACGAAGGCATTGTACCCACAACACCTATTTTAACTCTAACAACATTAGTGTGTAATCCTTGGTGCGCGTTACTCGCCGTCCAAACACCACTGTTTATATAACCGTCTTCCTTTGTTACCGCTCTCATTAAATTTAAAGGATCTGAAGGTGTTGTAACTGTTATACCACTTGCTTGAACAGCCCATTTAGCACCGTTTACAATCAAAGGGTGTGCGTAAAAAGCAACTTGATCATTACCACCATTGTAAGCGTCGTTATCTATTGTTGTGTCTGCAGCATTAGTTACAGAAGTTTTAAACATTGTGCTAGTAGCGTCATTAGAAGAAGTGTTTATTCTAAACTTAGGGTATCTTGGTTGTTCTTGAGGCGTTACCATTATAGATATATTATCAATTATACAAGCTACGTTTTTACCTTTAAACAACCAAACATCAGAACCTGTGGCTGTCCAAGTGTGAGATATTACCCCTGTAGTAGATATTCTAGCGTTGTTAGGACTAATACCAGCACCACCAAAACCTAAAGTTTTATTATTATTGTTAGAAGATATTGTAACGTCTGCGGTTATAGTATATGTTTCACCTGGTATTAAATCTTCACATATATTTCTTAAGTATCGAAGCCCAGCCACAGCTGTACCCGTAATTTTATTTGCTGCGTTAACTGTAAACCCTGAGTTTACGTGCGTTTCTCCTATTGCAGCTGGGTTACCACTTTCGCTTGTGTTGTAAGAATTTTGATTACTATATCCAAAAATACCACCAACTAAAGTAACTGTTGGGTCAGGAGATTCTGGTGCGTATGCAAAAACAGTGTGAGTATATCTAGTTGTGTGCGTGCCATCACCAACAGAAACACCACTAGCAGGTATTGTGCCCAGTCCCTGCATAGTAAACTCACTTGTGTCTACATTAGCATCAGTTGTATCCAAGCCTATTATATTATTAAACCATTTATCTTCTTTTTCTTTAAACTGTATAACTTGACCAGACTGATCATTTGTTTCTATAGAGTTGGCATACCAACCGTTTGTGGTTAATACAATGTCATCTTCTTGATTATCATAAACCCTTGATACAGTACCCTCATAGTTTAATGTGTTAAAGTTTTTTATCAAAGCTGGTTCGTCATTAAAAATAAATTTTATAGAAGACTCATACTGAACTCCGTAAAAAAAGTTTCTCAACAAGTTAGCATTGTGTTGGTATAATTCACCATCCTTAATAGTATAGTAATCGCCACTTACGGAGAAACCGTTTTCTGGTATAAAAGATTTTAAACTAGTCCACCCGTTTACACTTTCTGAAAAGCTAATAGTTTTTGAATTTAATGTTAAATTATAAGTATCTTTATCTTCATCGTAACTACCAACTATAGCGTCAGCATTAGATAAGTTTTCTTTAAAAAACGTAGACATACCTTTATCAGATATATTTGTTATACCATCACCAGATAATCTTAAAACAGCATTTCTGTTTTTATCTGTATAATATATTCTATAACCGTAACTTGCAAAAGATTCTGGATTTTTAGATATACCAAACTCACCAGCAAAAGGAACTGTTTGTCCTAGAACCTTGTTAGTTGCTGTTACGTTTGTTTTGCCATCAGCGTTGAACAAGGCATCTTTGTTTGCTAGTATTTTTAAAGTTTTATTTTCACAAAAAGATATAACATTTGTGTTTCTAGTAAACAACTTTTGTATAGATCCATAAGAAGGGTTTAGGTTTTTAGTTATACCCTCTGCCATTATAAACTGGTTGAGGTTGTTTATAGAGCTTGCACCATTGTATATTCCTGAAAATATAATACCGTTAGGTTTTGCTTCTTCCTCATATTGACCCATAAACGTTGTTGAAACTCTAGGGCCATTATCTATTGTAGGTTCGTTAAAAGCGTCTTTTATTCTGTTGGACTCGACGCCGTTTCCATAACTATAGCAATTGAACCAGTTTAAAGGTATTTTATAGTAAAAATTATTTCTAGCAGTACCAGTATGACTTGACCCGTCGTTTACGTTTCTTGTAACTGTTCCTGGCGCCGCAACACTGTTTACTATTAATAGTTTTTGAGAAAATTTAGTGTTACCATTAACATCCTTGCTATATATTGTAACATAAGAACCTTCCTCAACATGCTTAACTTGCTCGTTGTAAGGGGAGTTACCTTTTATATAAAAACCTGGATCCATTAAATCACTGTTTAAAAGTACTATTTGAGCATCAGCAACAAACACGTTGTTGTCTATATCACCATTAGGTTTCTGCACATCTCTTTTAATGTACATGTTATCTTTTAGTATTAAAACAGACTTTGGTGTTTCGTAGTAAAGGTTTAAATCACTGTTTTCCTTAGGTTGTACTTCAAAAACAGCGGGGCTAAAGCTATTAAAGCTTTGTTTAGATCTTATAGGTTCTAAAACTTGTAACTCAGAAGAGTTTGCTGGTAAACCAGTTTGTTTTGGGCCATAGTAAGGTATTATTTTATTTGGGTTCGCAACGTTAGTACCATCTTCAGGATAGTATTGTTGAGTTGGGGACCACACAACGGTTTTGTCTAGCTTTAAACGCCACTTTATACCTTGGTTTTCTCTTGAGTCAAAGTCTGAATCACCGTTGTTATTTCCATCACCACCAACATTTGTGTAGTTGTTTACGTCAACTAACTCAGACTTCTCAACAGTATAAACTGTTTCTGTAGGATCATCTGTCCATCTAAACTGCATACCTTTTTTACCTAAAGCCTGGTATAGCGTAAAGTTTTCGGTAATAAATTTTCTGTCAGGACCTCCTTTGTGATCGTGAAATATATATCCATCAGAACTTGTTTTTGATGCAGAACTAAACTTATACCCTGGACCTAAATTAAACAGCCTAAAATTTACTTCTCTTGACCCAACTTTAAAACCATGACCCATTTGGTGGTTAACTTCATTTTCAGGGCCAACCTTATCGCCATAAGAGTTTTGTTTCCATGACCATGCCTGGTCAATAGCGTATCTTTGCGGTCCCTTGTACTTACCACCGTTTTTTAAAGAAGGAACTATAACCCTATTGTCTGAAGCACCTAAAAAGTGCCAGTTTTTATAAACAACACCATTAACGTCTGGTGCTCCAATGGCATCACTACCGTTTTGTATGTACAAGTGAGGATCTTGAGTTATTCTTTCTACAATAGAAAATTTTAAAGTTTCTCCATCTGCAAAGCTTGCATTTTTGTTAATTTTTACCACTAAACCAGTTACAGATACTACTACAGCATGATGAAGGCCAGAACCTATTTGTGACCCATCGGCACGTGTTACTGTAGCGCCATCTTGTATTGTACCAACGGCGTCTAAAGTTATATCATCACCATAGTTTATTGCTCCATTTACAGTTTGAGACACTTCACTAGGAAACTGATACCGTGTTTGTAAGTAATCAGCATCTTCATAACCTAAGGAATTATTATCAGCACTATTACCAGCTTTACCAGTTTCGTCATCAGCATCATCAGAAGAATAAACGTTTTGAATCCAATACATGTCTTGTGTGGACTTTATACCGTAGTTTAAACCATCAGACCCAAAAACAGTAGTAACGTAATCTGTTAGATAATCATCTTTTAATATTTTTACAAAAAATCTACCTTGAAACTCTTCATCAAATTCTTTTACTTTTTCTTCCCAAAGTTCGAAATACTCTGTTCTAGTGCTGCTTCCAGGCGCTCCTTTTACAAAGTTTATGTCATCATCAAATGGTTTTGATAATAATATTTCCCAATAATCAACAGCATCTGTAAAATCTCCATCAGGACTACCTAAAGTTGTACCATCTCCAGCGTCAACTTTTGTTATTGACTCTATTTCGTAGTAATTAGAAATTGTGTTTAACAAGTATGATCCTATTCTAATATACCTGTTTGCAGATGTAGAGTCTGCCATGTTTTTTAAAGCATCGCTATTGTTTATACCGCCATTACCCCTTAGTCTAATTATTATACCACCTTTTATTGGGTAACCTGTAGTAGTGTCTGCATAAGAGCCAAATGTTTGGTTTTCTAGTCTTCCTACAAACTTTTTTCTATTTTTTATAGCTTCAGGAGCTGCGCTTTCCTTTGCTATAACTTTGTAAGAAACTGTTTTAGGCGTTATAAAAGGCGAGCCACCATCGTGTCTCTTTTTTAAAACTATTTCATCACCTTCAGAAACTTTGTTAACGTCACTAGATGGAAAAGACACCCAGCAAAACTCTTCAGTATCGCTCTCGTATATTCTATCCATTGTAATATTGTAGTATTCTCCTTTAGGTTCTTTTATGTAGTATTTTAAATGAGTTGCCCAGTCAGGAAATAAAAAGTTTTGTTTAACAAAAAAGTTATTTGCGGTAAAAGACTCTTCTTGTGTGAGTATTGCAGAGCAAGAGTCTGCTTGAGAAAATATAGGTGTTTGCCTACCGTATTGATCTAAAAGAGAAGCTCCAAGCTGATACGTGCGTAGAGATTTTACAGATTTTTGAGCCGTTATAGTGTTCATTAAATTTGACTCTACTGTTAAAGAGAACCTAGGCTCTTCGTCTATATTGTATTGATTTGTATAGTTGGCGTATAAAAGTCTATTAGCTGTTATCTCTTGAGCTTTTGCCTTTTTAGGAACATTGTCGTAAGGTCTTAGTAATTGGTTGCTAGGCAACATCGCGTGTATCTGGTCTGATGTAACCTCTACTGTCGTTAAAGTCTCTAAATCTGTGCTGTTTATTGTTTTGTATTTATAAACGCTAGTACTATCAGAAAATTTTATTAAAACATCTAAAGACAAAACGTCTTTAGGCGTTTCTACGAAATCAGTTATTTCTACTTTACTAACTGTATTTACTATATTTGTATTTGTTCCTAAAGAAGCATCAAAATTATAACCTTCTTCTGTTGGCAAAAACGCTACTTCAGAAAAAGCAGAAATAGCAGAGTACTCACCATCAACATACTTCCACCTATATGCAAATCTTGGAAATTTTTCTTCAAATATAGAGGTGCTTGTTTCTCTTTTCACCTCCCAATCAGTCAAGTCAGAAGTTGGCATCTGCTTTATAGATTCGTCTATTGATAATATTTTAAAATCAAATACTTTTCTATAACTATTAGAAACTACAGGGCCTGTAGTAACTTCTTCTAATAATCTTATTCTAACCTTAATTTCATCTGCATCGTCATCAGTAGTTAAAGTATTTGGCACGCTTAAAACAACAACGTCATCTTGTACAAAATTAGGTCTAGGCGTAAAAGCAAGTTGTTGCAGTCTAACAGTATTGCCTTTGTTATCAAACACTGTATTTTCAAGCTCGTCTATTAAAACACTGTTAGAGGTTGTGCCGGCTGGTTTTACTTGCCTATCTCCATTTGTGTCTATATAAGTCCAGAAAGTAAAATTTCTATGTGGCGATAAAGCCCATCTAAAACCTACTTTTGTATCATTAGCTATTGTAGACCCAGGCGCAGAGCTAAGAGTTATACTACCACCACCACTATTTGCACTTGTGTCTATAGCTGTTATACCAATAGGTTGGTTTGATGAATTTTTTATTGCAAAACCATTTTCTTGACAAAGTGTCATGCCTACAACCACATTGTTCCACCTAGCGCTACCTTGAACATTACCGCCGTCGTCAGACTGATTAAAGTTTATTGTTGTGGAGCTTACAGCACCGTCAACAGTTCTAGTCCACACTTCGTTGTAATACTCTACTGAATCAGTGGTACCAGCACCAAATGGAGTTCCCCAAGAAGTTCTTGTTGTGTTTTCTGGAATTGTAAGCGTAGAGCTACTTGGATCTCCAGTTCCTGCAATATCTCTATACAATCTTAAAGTTGGAGCGTCTAAAGGATATTGTTTTACAACTGTTATGTGTTCTTCTAAAACATTATCACTAGACTTTATATTATCAGAATCAACAAATTTATTTGTAGTTGTAAAAGGATTGGTGTCATCTACACCAATTTTAAATCTATCAATGTTTATTTTTTTAGGTTCGTTTTGTCCATCAGTAAAAAACAACATACCATCAATAACATTTACGCCTGTTATTAAATTATCTTCTGCGGTTCTAGCGCCATTTTGAACTCTAAAATTTAAAAATGAAGGGTTACCACCGTGATTATCTACTAAAATAGCTTCTACTTGTTGTGTAGACTGGTCGTATTCTACTATAAGATCTTGAGACGTGCCAGATACAAACCAAATAATTTTTTGGTTTTCAGGGTTTAGTATACTACCTATACACTTAGCACCAGCTATACCTATTGATGAAACCTTTACGTTACCATAAGAATTTTGCGCTGACCCAACATCACTACCTTCTGTTGTAGTAATGTCAATATTCAACGCATCTCTATATTGGTTTTTAGGCAGTAACCTTTCGTCAAGGTCTTTGTTCATCTTACCCGACGTAAAATTGTTTTTAATCTCCGGCATAAACTAGTGTTTTATTTGCTTAGATTTACCTCTAAGTATTTGAGTTAATTCTTCTGTCTTTAAATTTGATAGTCTTAGCTTGGCTGTTCTAACCGCTGCAAACCTTTCTTTTTTAAACCTTCTTACTACATACTCAGGTATTTGCATTAAACTAGCTAACACAGCGTATGCTATACACTTGTACATTGCCTCTTCAGCATACTTGTGAACAACCATTTCGTCTAGCGTTCCCATTGAATCGCTTAGATATTTAAGTATTACAGTTTTTCCAGATAAGTTAGAGCTAAAATGTATATTACCTTTGTTGTTGTCTATAAAAAACGATCCGTTTACTTGTGCGTGAGCAGGATCTACACCATATCTTTGACCCATGTTCAAATCATACATTTCGTTATCGTAATTATAATCGTCTTTTGTGTTTTCAGAAGGTGTGTGTGCTTTATATTTTCCCCACGTGTTAGAGTCTGTTGTAGCTAAAGTTCCGTCAGAGTTATACGTATAAGCCCCATTAGCATCTTGTGTTATAGCCGTAGGGTTACTAGTTTTAGACTGAGGGTATATAACATGCTCTACACCAGAGGAATCACTCCACGACAGCTTCACGTAATTAACGTAATCATGAGGTAGCAACATAGTTAAAGAATCAGGAATTTCTATCTCTTGTGACTTGTTAGACCTATAAGTGTCGTAACTTAATTCTTGCTGTGCTCTTCTTGCATGAAAAGCCACGTCCGCTCTTTTTACTTTTTGTATTAATTTACCTTGACCAACGTAGGAAACCATAAAGTTATTTATAATTTCTTTTAAAGAAATGTTTTGGTAGTTACCAGTTTCGTTGTTGTGTGAGTTAAATATCTCTATAACAGCTCCAGGAGGAACCTGAGTAGACACTTGTGTTGTTGGTATGTGATTTTGACTCCAGTCAGATGTAGATGTGTCCGTTATATCACTAATCCAGCTATAACTAAAAAAGTATATATAAGTACTGTTTTCAATTCTAACCGGTTTATTTAAAGTTATAGTAATATTGTCATCAGCTATTTTATATATAGATATAGCTTCAGATGGCGAAACTTTAGTACCATCTCCTTGATTTACAGAGGTGGTAGAATGTGAAGCAGCGTTGCTAGCAGGGTCAATAGCTATAATGTCACCGACTTGCATTGTTGTGTTTTCAGCAGCTAAAGTTATAATAGAACCAGCAACATCACCAACTTGAACGCCTGTTGTTGCGTAAGTACCACCGTTAGAAGCTATTTGTACGCCAGTACCAGATCTTCTAACTAACCTTTTTCTACCAAAAACTATTTCAGGTGTTCCTTTTATGTAAGAGTAATTTATATTGCTCAGTTCAACACCATTTACTTTTACCACCATGTCTGTATTAAACGAATTTGTAGTAGGGTCGTTTGAGGTAGGTGGTAATGGGTTTAATAAATCAAATGTGCTAAGCTGTGTTAAACCACTAGCTTGTTGATTTATAGTTTGTATTTTAGTATAGTACCTTTTTTGTTCTTGCGTAAATAATCCCATTTATTATAATTTTTCTTGTTGAACTTGCTTAGCGTCTTCTTGTGCTGCAGCTTGGTATGTTGATGGATCTTTTATAGCTATACCAGCTAATTGTAATATTTTATTAACTAATTCAACTTGCTCAGATATGTGTAGTTGAAAGTTTTTAGAGCTTGTAGCGTTGTAAAGTGCAGCTCCGTTTATCTCTGTATACCCCCAGTTTACAGCATCTGCACCATAACCAGGTATTTTAACGTAGTCTATAAAAACGTTTGTATTTCTTTGTATTATACGAGCTGTAGTAGTGTTTTGACCCCACACTTTTATACCGTCTTTATCTCTAGTGTAAACAGGCTGATCGTTAGCAGGTCTTGCTAAAGAAGAGTTTGCATAATATCTAAACTCATTTTGCGGTATATATTCTGCTTCTATATAATCGTTATCCCAGTAGTACCAAACAGTACCTAGTCTGTATAAATCTGGTGGTAACACTTGAGCTGTACCTTTAGTTCCTGTTGCATAGCTTTGGTAAGCACCATCAGTCAATGAATAAAACGAGCAGCTTAAGTCGGCAAGCTTTTCATCTAACAACTCTAACATGTCAGAGTATGGTGTTGTATTTCCTGGTAATCTACTAAATTGATTTATATCGTAAAAATACTGTTCAAATATTTGTGCTTGAGCTTGATTAGCAAACAAGTTAAACTCTTGAGGTGTTATATAACCTCTTTGTTCTTTGTTTGCAATAGCTAATACTCTTTGATATACTGTGTCTACGTTTACCGCCATAATTTTTTTATTGTAGTTTGCAATCGCCCCGAAGAGCGACTGCTCCTACAGTTTGATTATTTTAATTGTTTTTCTATGTTTGCATAGATTTCCATACCTTCATCAGTTTTAAACCAAGAGGCTAAAGCTGAGTACGGGTGTTCGTCAAATGGAACGTTCATTAGTTTTCTATCGTTAGACCCCCACATAAATGTTCTTTGATCTGAAGATAATTTTAAAATACCCATTTCAGTAGCTTTAATACCAATGTTTCTAAGCTCAACTTTATCATCATTCGCTAACTCTAAGAACAATTCAGGTTTGTTTTTAGCAAACAATAGTAAATCTCTTTTAAGCTCTTTAGAACTCATCTTTACCACGTTAGAACCAATCTCTACACGCATAATTGCCTCAGCCATATCTATATCCATTTCTCTAGCCGCAATTAAAGCATCTATTTCTATGTTTATATCTTCTAGATCCTCTACTGCTTGTTTCTTTTCAGAAACTTCAGCCCAAGCTTTACCCGCTTGTGGATGGTATGTAGATAACATTTTTTGAAGAGTAACTTTGTTTTTTGGCACAGCTAGCACACCATTTCTAAAAATAATTCTTCCTCTAATAATATCTCCTTTCATTTCATCAACAAAAACAGTTTTTTGATTTTCAGAGTACATTATTTCTCTTTCATAACCTAGTTCTTCGTCAAAGTAGTATAAACCCCTGCTTTTAAACCAGTGAGTTAAAGGCTGCTTGTTGCTTGTTAGCTTGTATACTCTATCTTTTATTTCCCAACCATTAATATTTTTGTAAGTTGGTTCTTTTCTTGTTGGTTTTTTTGTTTCAACCACTGGGGTTTTAACAATAGGTGCCTCCACCTCTTGTGTTTTTTGTTTTTTTGCCATAATATAATATAATATAAATTAATAAAAATAAAGGGACTGGGAAATTAATCCCAGTCTCCTTAAATAATAATGCTTATGCAGCTCCTTTGAATAATACAAAATTGTTAGCACCTTGAGTAACTAAACATCTTTCAGAAAGCATGTGCATTTCCATAGCGTCTAAATCAGAAGTAGCAGCCCCAACCGAACCAGTAGTCCAAGTTTTTAACTTTCTATCTTCCATTTGAGAAGCCCTGTATCTAACGTGTAGAAAAGGTCTTTTTATATTTCTACCTAATCCTTGGTCATAAACAGTTGATACACCTGCCGGGATCATAATACCTCTAATAGCATTAGTACTATCAGTAGAATTGATTAATCCTCTTGTTGCAGCATCGTTTAGGTATTTAAAGTCAGACTTGTAGAAGTCATAAGAACCTCTTCTAAATCCTCTAAATCCTAAGTTTATTGCCATGTCTTCTGAATTGTTAAACACTCCGTAAGAAGTACCTCCAGTTCCATAAGAATTTTGTGCAGCTAAAATATCATCTAACTTTAAGCTCGTAGTTCTATCCATGAAGAACATGTTTTCTTCAATAGCACCATTTGCATCAAGCTCGTGAATTAACTCATCGTAAGCGTCCATGTCAGCCATTGTATTAGCCACGTTACCTCTAGTTTCTAAAGCATCGAATAAACCTTCAGTACCAGTGATTTTTGAATCAGAAGTAGTTCCACTTCCATCAACAGCTTCTAACATTGCCATTTCTAAGTAATCAGCAAAACGAGACTTAGTGTCACCAGCAGCTTTTAAGTACCACATGTAACCATTTTGCCCGTCTTCACCAGAAACTTCAACCCAACCAATTTGAGAAGCATCAGATCCTGAAACTTCATATTTGTCTTTTAGTATAATTGGCTTGTTAGTTCTAGATAAGAATTGTGGTTTGTTAGCACCGTCTCTACCGCTTCCACCTTTAGCAAACTCAGAACCGAAAACTAATACTGATACATCACCAGTACCTAGTGAACTAGAAACAATTGCTGCTCCATCGTAACGCTCCCAAATAACTTTACCGTAAGCAGTACCAGTACCTGAAATGTCTACGCTTTTCACGTAACCTCTTGCAGTTGCATCAGCGTCTGATACTAAAATCATATCCCCTGGTCTAATACCGTGAGATATTACTCCAGTAGCGTTTGTCATTGCTTTTCCGTCAGCGTCAGTCGTGTTTGCATCAAAAGTTAATGTTCCAGTTGTTGTACTTGCTGTTAATTCAACTTTTTTGTAAGATAAATGTAATCTACCTTGCTCAGACCATATAACCTGATCAGCAGACATAGCTTCTTCAGCTCCTACTTGAGCTAAAAAACCTGAAATTGTTCTATTACCAAAAACCTCTGCTTCCTCCTCCATAAGGTCTGGTAAATATTGTTGAGCCCACCCGTTTCCATTGGCTGTAAAGTCAATGTAGTTAGTGACCAACGTTTGTTTTAGGGGTGCTGGAGTATAACCAGCAGGCCCTACACCTGTAATTGCCATAATTTATTTTTTTTAAATTTATTATTTATTTTTGTTTTTGATTTTAAACTTAAAGCTAGGAGAATCATCGCTAAGCACTCTAAACTTAGTACCGCTTGTATTATCGTTAGAAAAAGATTTTCTAGGATCCATACTTACATTTTTAGCTTTTGCCACACTTTCTTTTAAAGCATCAGCTTTACCTTGTTGATAAAAATGATTAGCAATAGCATCGGGGTTCATCGCTGTGTATAAAGACTTATGATAACCTTTAGCATCTGACATTTCATTATTTTCGTTCAAAAACTTTTTGACAAAATTATTAATGTCGCTTTGGGTTTTTTTAATCTCGTTAGCGTTTTTCACGTTAAACCTATACTTTTTATCACCGACGCTGTATTCAAAACCTTTGAATTTATCGTTAAAAACATTATTAGTTTTATTTAAAAAAGTATCAGTTTGTTTTTTTGCTATCTTTTGAGTTTCTTCTGACTCTTTGTTGTATCTATTAAAGAAGTTTACAGCTTTTTGTTGTTCGGTAGTTAACCTAGAACCAGCTTTAATTTCTTCATAGTATTTAGACTTTTGCCCGTCTAAGTAGGCTTTAGCGTTGGCAACTTGCTCTTTTAACGCTATCTTTTTCTTTTTAATCTCTCTTGCTTCGTCTTCTTCTTCATCATATGAAAATGAGTCTTCTATTAAAAAACTAACTTCATCATCTGTCAAGTGAGATTTTGTTTGCTTGTAATACTCTCTTAATATAGTCATGTCATCATAACTAGAATAATCTTGGTTGAGTCTTACATAATCCTCTAGTGTACCACCAGTTTCTTCCATAAAATCTACAACTTTTTGTAAATTTTCAGGTAAAGGCGTTCCGGTTTGTTCAGCTTGAGCTACAGCTTCTTCAACTTCTTCAGTTAATTCTTCTGTTTGTTCTTGAACTTCTTCTTCAGTAATTTCTTCTAATACTGGATTTTCTTGTGTTTCAGCTTCCGGTTGTACTTCTTTTTGTTTTTCTGTGGCATCGGCATTTTCATCGACTCCAGCCACTCCTTCGTCGACAGGGTTATCTTCTTTAGTTTCATCTTGTTTTGGTTTACTTAAATCAACAACATAATCGCCGTCTTCATTAAATTTTGGTTTTTTAGTTTCTTCAACTGGTTGTTCAGTTGCTTGTGTAGTTTCTTCAACTACGTTTTCTACGTTTTCTTCCATAATATAATATAATAATAATTAATAATTGTTATCTAGGATCAAATGAGCCTAAATCAAAACCACCTCCTAATATATCATTACCTGAAGACTCAAAGTTTTTAGGTGGTTTTCCACTATTTCTTTGGTCTATCATTTCACTTTGTTGAGTAGCTTGGATTTTTGTTCTTTGATCTTTACGATCTTCTTTTTCTTTTTCGTTCATTTGCTTGGCCTGAGTATCCATAGATCTTAACTGCATGTTGTAGCCAAACTCAACTTGCATAAGCTGTTTTTTAATCTCAGCTTCTTGAAACATTTTTTGACCATCTAAGTTTGCTTTTAAAGTTTCTAACTCACCCATAGCAGCTGTTTTGGCTTGTTCTTTTTGTACTTCCATTTGAGCAGAAGCTTGTTGAGCTTGTACATTAGCTTGTGACTGAGCTTGAATATTTTGCTGTTGCATTTGCTGATCTTTAGCTTGTTTTTTAACTCTACGTATTTTTAATAGTTGGTTAGCAAGTTTTATGTTTTTAATCTCTCTAAGATCAATGGCGTCAGAAAGTTCTATAAGCTGTTGCTGTAATGCCATTTGTATATTGTTTTCAAGCATAGCTTTTTCTTCTTCGTCAGGCATTAACTCTAAAAATATACCGAAATCATATAAATGAAGCTCTTTTAACTCTTCTAAAGTCCCAACGTTGTGAGCTCCTATTTGTTGTATAAACGCGTCTTTTGTTGGTGAGTATTCTAGTATATCAGATATTCTTAACGAAAGAGCTTCAGCTGTGTCTTGTGTTAAAAATAAACCAGCTTGTAATATGTGTCTTGTTGCTGTGTTACTGTTTGCTGCGGCTAACTTCTGTACACCTACTAAAGCGTTTTTATCTGGTGTTGCAGCATCTCTAGCTTCGTTTAAACCGGTAGTATCTCTAATCATTTGTAAATAATAGTTGTACGTGCCAATTAAACTTTGCATTTTAGCACCACCATTACCTGATTGTATTTCTTGTATTGGTATTTTACCTGGGTTCATATCACCATCAGAAGTAAATGACCTACCAATTATACTACCTGTTTGGAAAAACATGTTTAAAGCTTCTTGTGGGTTATAGTTTGTTCCGTTACCTAAATCTATTTCAGCAAGACCGTCAGCATCTAAGTATATTCCATCTGGAACCATTCTAGACATTACCTGTTGTAGTTTTAAGTGTGTAAGCTGTATCATATCAGCAAAACCGGTTATACGACTAACTAGGCTTTCTATTCTACCCTTGTACATACGTGGAGCAACAATGCTGTAGTTCATTTTGACTTTAGTATAATCACTTTTAGGTCTTAACATGTTTTTAGCTAACTCCCATTTTAAAACCTTATCAGTACCTACTATAATAGCACCATCGTAAAGAGTTTCTATTTTACTTGCAAGTCTTTCAAAACCTCCATCAAGACTTTTAGGTGGGTTAAACTTATCGTTTTTCTCTATTGCTTTATCAGCACCACTTCCGGTTTGTTTTATTTTGTAAACTTGGTTCATATAAGTTTTATAATTAAAATATAAAACTTGAACTTTGTTGTTATCATTATCAGGCGTTGAATTACCTGTGTTGAAATTACTCTTGTTGTGTGATTTGTTTTTTGTTATATCTTCTAACTCTGAAACTGTCAAATTAGGAAACTGTTTTATTAGTTCATTTATAGGTATTGACTTTACCTCTCCAACATAATATATATCATCAAAATAAGGTGATTCAGTATACGAATAAACTAAGTTGACAGGGTCAACGTAATCAATAACAACACCCTCAGAGGTGTTAAAACTTGTTTTTACAGCTCCAATACCTAAAACTGTTAAATCATAATAAAATCTTTTTTTAGTCAACTCATATCTATTACCCTCTAACATTATATTAAGAGCTTGCTCTTCAGCTAGCTCAATAGACTGCTTGTATGTTAACTGCATATGAAGATCTAACTCTTCTTTAGTTTCTGGTAAAGTTTCTATATCACTTTTATACAAGTCTATACCCGTTGCTTGCATGACACCATTTTTATAATCTTTAGTCATCATGTCCTCTAGTATATCCTGCATATACTTAGTTCTTTTATCTACACCATATGGATCTTGAGAATATGCTTTTATATCAAAAGTTCTTTCAGCTATACCGTTTACAACTATGTCTACAAACTTAGGTATAATAGGTACTGGTTTCCAGTCTAAATTAAGATAAGATAAATCACCGTTTATAGATAACTCATCTTTATATTTTTGTATTGATTGTTCTCCTCTAGCATACAATCTTAGCTTGTGGAAATTATTATGATTAGTTGTGTACTTATTAGAACCCCTATCCATATGAAACCACTCATGCTCGATAGCTCTAGCAACTTTTAAACCATACTCAATAGTTTGCTTTTCATCATCGCTAACGACTTGAGAAGGAAAATAACTTGTTATAACAGACTCTGCCATATTTATTCTTTAATTAATTTAGATGTACTACCTGTGTTTTTATACCTAGCAATACTTATGTTTAGTTTAGGTTTTGTTGTTGGTGCATTTGGTCTGTAAAGATGTCTATTGCATGCCATTATAGCTAATCCAGAACTAATAGCAGCATCAAACTTTGTTCTTTTATTTATGTCAAATTTAGCCCAGTCATTAAGCAAATCATTAAAATACATTGTTCCATAACTACCATCTTGCTTTAATCCCACATGGTCCTGTATGTACATTTCAATTGCAGCTGCGTGAGCTTGTTTTATATCTTCACTTGAGTTTGGTATTCCACCTACTTCTTTTTCTGCTGTAGATAGTTTGTTCCATACTTTATCAGGTCTATTCATACTAAAACCTCTGTAACCACGCCTTCTTAAATAATACAATAGACGAGGTTTATTGTTCTCTGCGAGTATAGGCATCCCGTAAAATACTAATGCCATTAGAACGTCTTCAAAGAATATCTCTGCGGTTTGTGGTCTTGCTAGATATTCTAAAAATATCATATTTGACGGTGCTTCTTCCATGCTAAACTTAGTTAGTCCGTGTAAAGCACCTTTAGACCCTACACCATCAACTGTTCCTGATATGTCATAACTATCACAACCAAAAGCACCCATGTGTTCATTGCCTGGGTATTTAACACCATTTTTAATTACAACTTTGTTTTGTAAGTTTTGTGGCGGTACCCAGCTTACTTTAAATCTACCTTTAGGATCTGGATAAAATATAACGTTACTATCTTTAATACCATTAATCCACTGAAAATTACCAGTTGTTATTGGTAAGGTTGTAGAAAGGTCTTCATTATAATCTATTTGTTCGTATAGTTTAACTAAGTTAAATATACTATTTTTTGTTTCATCTCTAAACGCGTGCTCAGTAGTTCTTGGAAACTGTCTGTAAAATTCGTTTAAAGCATCTTGATCTCCTTTTAAACCGTCAGCTTCATTCTGCCAACTGTCTACAACACCTATATCTATTAATTCCCCATGTGGATCGAAGACTTCATGATCCGGAGTATTGAAGACTGGGCTTCCGTGCTCATCAATAAATCCTTCGTAGTTCCACTCCATTGGGATAAAAAGAGAATATAAGC
>Ga0208793_1000782_pt1 | contig 20228 bp, 20 predicted proteins | sample 17_taG_FD_184092 | JGI IMG/M metagenome (GOLD analysis project Ga0208793, IMG submission 184092) | Marine viral communities from the Subarctic Pacific Ocean - 17_ETSP_OMZ_AT15314 metaG (SPAdes) (version 2) | ecosystem: Environmental > Aquatic > Marine > Oceanic | place: Pacific Ocean | collected...
CCGTGAGTTAGTCTTCGTACTAATGAAACCTAATCAGAAAGTCAGGAAGGGTACTAAGCTTACAATGGCTCAGTGGTGTGAGAAACACGGAATCAAGTGGTACTCACTGGATACCCTAGAGGAGCTAATCAGCTATGTTAACTCTTGAGGAAACTAAGGAACGCATCTTGAAAACTTATGACCCAGACGATCTACTAGAGGCACTACAGATAAACTCAGAAGAAATACTAGAACGCTTTGAAGATAAACTAATCAACCGCCTAGAGAAGTTCTGGGAGACTGTAGTAGAGGAGGAGGAATACGAATGAAAACTAAGAGCAACCGCAACACGCCCTTCGATGACGAGCCTGAGTATACCTTCGGCAAGTCAATTGATTCAGCGACACCTAAAGAGTGGGACACAGTAGCAGCTAAGTTGTACCACCCATCTGATGCCCCTCAGGAGTCCTGTCCTGTAGAGAATCCAGATCACTACAACACAGGGGCGATTGAGGCCATAGAAGCTATCAGGGCATCCATGCCACCTGAGCAGTACTTCGGTTACCTCAAGGGTAACGTGATGAAGTACCTGTGGCGCTACGACTACAAAGAGAAACCCATTGAGGATCTACGTAAGGCTGACTGGTACTTAAATAGATTGATTGATGCATTGATAGAGGATAACCAATGAACAGATATGAGAAGGAACAAGCAATATACTACGGAGTACTCGTTGTACTGCTAGTGTTTAACGTAACGTGGCTAATGGCAGAGTTCTTATGAAGGTAGTGCAGGGTGAGTTCGGTAAAACCAAAGAGGCTATCAAGGCATCAGACTTGTTTCAGTCTCTGGCTGACGCAACAGACGAGATGGAAGAGGGAGGCATAGACATTAAGACAGCCATTGTAATCTTTAGTGACAGCAAGGTGATGCAGGTTATCAGCAATGACGGCTATCCAGATTCAGCACACATGCTGTTAACGATGGGCGCACACTCAATTATGTTAGAGACTTTAGGGTACGGAGGAGAAGAATAGATGGACGCATACCAACAGTACATACACAAGTCACGGTACGCTAGGTACATCCCAGAGCTTCAGCGTCGTGAGACATGGCAAGAAACCGTAGGGCGCTACGTAGACTACTGGGGAGATAAACTCCCTGAGAAGGACGCTAAGGAGGCTAGGAAGGCCATTGAGGATCTAGAGGTGATGCCTTCTATGAGAGCACTGATGACTGCTGGAGAGGCCTTAGATCGTGACAACGTTGCAGGGTTCAACTGTAGCTACATGCCGATAGACCACCCCAAAGCATTTGATGAAATGATGTATGTTCTAATGTGCGGCACAGGTGCAGGATTCTCAGTAGAACGTCAGTACATACAGAAGTTGCCAGAGGTAGCAGAGGACTTCCATGAAACCGACAGTATCATACACGTATCAGACTCAAAGATTGGCTGGGCCAAAGCTTACAGGGAACTCATCGCTATGCTCTATAGTGGTCAAGTTCCAAAGTGGGACGTATCTGGAGTACGACCTTCGGGTGCACCCCTCAAGACATTCGGAGGTAGAGCGTCTGGGCCAGAGCCTCTTGAAGATTTGTTCCGGTTCACCGTTGACATCTTTCGGGCCGCTGCTGGACGCAAGCTCAGTAGTGTCGAATGCCACGATGTATGCTGTAAGATTGCACAGATCGTTGTCGTGGGCGGGGTCAGACGAAGTGCCCTTATCGGTCTCAGTAACCTTACAGACGATAGAATCCGACGAGCCAAGTCAGGACAGTGGTGGATAGACAATCCCCAGAGAGGCCTAGCTAACAACAGTGCGTGTTATACAGAGAAGCCTGATTTTGAGGCATTCCTAAACGAGTGGACAAGTTTATATGAGTCAAGGTCAGGTGAACGAGGTATGTTCTCTAGAGTCGCAAGTCAAAAGCAAGCTGCAAAGAACGAGCGACGAGATGCTACCTATGATTTTGGAACTAATCCATGTTCCGAGATTATCCTCAGACCTTATCAATTCTGTAACCTATCAGAAGTTGTTGTCAGGCCAGCCGATAGTTTGTCAGACCTCAAACGAAAGGTACGTGTCGCGACTATCCTTGGAACTCTTCAGGCTACGCTAACGAACTTTAGGTACCTTCGGAAGATATGGGAGACTAACACAAAAGAGGAGGCACTCTTAGGTGTGTCATTAACAGGCATCATGGACCATCCAGTGTTGTCGGGGAGGGAAGACAGTGGGAAACTTAAGAAGTGGCTTAAGGCACTACGCGAGGAAGCTGTGGCTACGAACAAAGCTCATGCTGACAGACTTGGGATTAATGCTTCTACTGCTATTACTGCTGTTAAGCCCAGTGGTACTGTTAGTCAGCTTGTGGATTCTGCTTCGGGCATTCACCCCAGATTCTCAAGACACTACATAAGGCGCGTCCGAGGCTCCTCAGATGACCCCCTGTGTGCTGTCTTAGAGGCCGCAGGAGTCCCTGTGGAGGACGATGTGATGTCACCCAATACGAAGGTATTCAGTTTCCCTATGGAGGCTCCTGAGTGCGCTGTGTTGGCCTCAGAGATGGGTGCCATGGAGCAACTAGAGTTGTGGGAGATATATCAGGACTACTGGTGTGAGCACAAGCCTTCGATGACTTGCTACTACCGTGACTCTGAGTTCCTTGAGGTAGGACAATGGTTGTACAATAAGTTTGATAAGATTAGTGGTATCTCTTTCTTACCTTACAGTGACCATAACTACCAACAGGCCCCTTACGAGGCCATAGATGCCAAGGAGTACCAAAGGTTGTCCAAAGGGTTCCCTAAGGACTTTAGTTGGGACATAGAGGAGGCTAGTGATATGACTGAAGGTAGTCAAACATTAGCCTGCGTTGGGAACAACTGTGAAATCTAGAGTAAACCAAGGGGGCCTTAGGGTCCCCTTTCTTTTACTGAGTAAACATGCCCTCTCCACCTACCCTTCCTAAGGATCGGCTTAAGATGTCTGTAGTTGCGCCTGTAGCATCAGCTTTGAGTAACTTCTGTAGAGCCTCCTGTGTCGCTGTTTGACCCGCTATAGCCTTTTGTACAGGTTTAGAAGCCAATGTTGCACCCACGCCTGCTCCGGCTGCTACTCCTGCACCGAACGTAGCCATGGTGCCACTCAATACGGAACCACCCAATAAACCTAATGCAGCTAAACCATGGAACCAAGAAGGATTCTGTGGCCCTCGCATATTACGCAGCTTCTTTAGTTCAGCGTCTACTACGTTTATTTCTTGCTGTAGTTTATTCTCCTTCATCATCAAGGTTGCTAACTCTTCTTGAGCCTCTGGAGAGTAAGCCAGTTGCTTCTTCTTCTTTACAATGCTTTCCTCAGTCTCCTTAAGGCTTTTATTTAAGGCATTGTTGTGCGAGGCTATCTCTTTCTCAATCATGTTAGCTTGAGCCTTGGCTAAGTTTGTTGCTCTCTTCGCCAGTGCTTTAGACGCAGTACCGAGAGATGATTCTAAGGCACGAGCTTGAGCTACTAAAGGCCCTGTGCCGTACCTTTTGTCGTACTTGCTGTTCTTACCTGCTGCTTTGATCCAGTCGGTCTCATCAAACTCACCACGCTTAACGACAAAGTTGCTCTCTACAGCATCCCTAAGAACAACGGTAGACTTCCAGTTTGCAGACTCTTTATTAAAGGCCTTCAGTTGATCACCCGTAAGCTGCTTCTTGATTACATCGTCTAACTTACTCTGCACCATACGGTAAGCACGAGAGAGTTGATAGTCACTAGACGCAGAAGCCCAAGTACCTAAGCTAGACCTGATGGTTGCTAAAGCGTCACCGTCTATCCTGCCACTCTTGTCTCTAAACTTATCCACACTCTCTAACGTCTTTAGGACATTCTTCTTAAAACTGCTACCAATGTCAGGGGCCAGTACTTTAAACACAGGATCTTCTAGTATACCCTCTGAAATATCTTTAGCAAACTGATTTGCAGGAACCCTAATCTTCTTACCCTTTATCATAGAGTAACCATCCTTGGCCCACATCTTGTCTAATGCTCTGATCCTCTGCCCAATGTTTTCTATAGATCCTATGCGTTGTATGTCATCCGCTGAAGCTTTAGCAGGCATCGCGGAAGCAAACGCTTGGTCTCTGAAGACAGACCTACGAGCATTCTGATTCTGTGTCGCTTGCTGAGTAGCCCTAGCTACATACTGGTTTGCTTTAGTTTTCTTAATGACTTTTAACTTCTCACTTAAAGGGGCTATAGTATCATCCCTCTGTTTTGTCCTTATCTTCTTTAGTTCTTCGCCTGTCTCTTGTAAAGCATCAGAAGCAAGCTTTAGATCGGCATCAGCCTTATCTTCCGCCAGCTTAAGACCTTCGTCTACCTGTTTAGCAAACTTAGTAAGACCTTCTTTAAGTTCTGCTGGTGAACGTATTATAGCTTCTTCCTGTCTCTGCATACTTCCTGAAATAGGCGATATAACACCCTTGTAAAATCTTTGTATCGTAGACTCTACTACCCCCTCTCCTTCAGCAGCCAGAGTTAAAGGTATGAACTCCCCAGCTTCATTAACTAACGGCTTTGCAACCTTCCGAGATGTTAATGCGTTAACTCCCGTACCTACACCCTTAGCAGCTCCTCTGAGAGCACCGTAGGCCAATAAGCCTCCTCCTGCTCCTGTAGCAGCGCCAGAGAGCCTTTCTCCCTCCTTGGCCTCTCCCGCGCCGTACACGGCTCCTTCAGCAGCTACGCGGCCTACTGTCTGCGCCCCTCGACCAAGCTTTGTAGCTGCTTGGGCAACTCTCAGGGCATTCACAGGTGATGCCACAGAACCAGCAATGTCAGCAGCCAGTGCTGCTCCGGGCTGTCTCTCTTTAAATGCGTCCTGTTTAGCATCGTAAGTTTTACGCATGTCAGCATAGACTTCAGAGATAGGAGTACCAGTGGCTACGGAAGCTGCTGCCGCTGCTGTCCACAGGCCCATCTCATCACCCCAACCTAAGGCTGCACTAGAGAAGAATCTTTGAGCCGAAGCTAAAGAGTCATCGGAAGACCAAGCAGCCTCTTCTACCTCTAGCTCTTCTTTTGTTTTACTGTCAGAATCCAAAGCGGCCTGTACTTCTGCTAAACGCTCATTAAAGTCTGTAGAATACTCAGCAGCACTGGTGTCTGTGTTCACCAAGCCTTCCTCTTCTCTATCCATAAAACCCTTTAGAAGTTCTTCAGACATAGTTTAATTCCTCATAAGTATATCCGCGCTTCTTAAGAGAAGAGTCTAAAAGACTTCTTGCTTTGCCTCTCTCTTTCAGCATGTCTAGGTAGCCTAAACCTTTAACAGCTTGACCCCTAGCGTTTTTACCTACATCAAGATTTGCGTCAATCGCTTCAGCTTCAGCCATCTTTGCTCTATATGTCTCGTCATCGCCAAGATTCTTAGCATTTAACGCCTGCCTAACGATGTTGTCAAGAGCTTCTACTGTCTGAGGAAACTCTGTTGTCAAAATGTCAATACTTTTATCTAGACCTTGAATCTCTGCGTATCTCTCGTATCCTATAGCATTAGGATCGTTCGTTATTTCCATCCATCGTATTTTACCTTCTACGTATTCTTGACGAGCTTCCAAAATCTTCTTCATTCCACGTAGCGCAGATAGTCTTTGTTCCTCGTTATAGTCCTTTAAATCCGGGCTTGCGTTTAAGGCTAACTGAACGTCCCTGTCGGAAGCAGGCCCCTTCGGAAGAAGGGCTAAAGCTTTCTGCATTTGTATCTCGTTTAGGCTGGTTCTGAAAGCCGTTATTTCGTCACCTAATCCAGCAATGTCAGAAACAGCAAAGTCTCTAAACTTTCCTACAATACCTCCTATCGTGCCTGAAGAATCTGTTAACTCTTCGGATTGAGATATAATACCTTCAAACTTAGAGATGTCAGCCTTAACTGTATTGTTCTCTATTACCGCTTTGTTATATAGATCAGACCCTGCCGCAGTCTCCATAAAGGGTTTGTTATTATCTTCTTCCTCAGCAACTTCCCCTATGCGTACACGCGCCTTTTCCTCCCCTGTATAGGGATCGTAGCTTATCCGGTACTTAACAGTCTTGCCGTTCTCCACCACTTCTTCCGTAACTTGATCTAGTTTAGCAGGTTTCTCAGGTTTCTCAGGTTTCTTAACTTTACCAGCGTCAGTTAAGAAAGTCTTAAGTTCTTCAGCAGTGGCGTCCTTAAGTCTAGCCTCGGTAGCCTCAAGTCGATTAGGGTCCTTAATGGTTTTCCTAGCAACAGCCATAGCATTCTGCTCAAGTCTATACCTCTGAAGCTCTTCGCCCTGTGCGTCCACCTTCTTTCCCACAGCTTCCGCACGTACATCTGCTCTCTCTCTACTCTTGTCAGCAACCTCGCCTCTTCTAGTAGATCTTTCTACAGCAGCCCGAGCAGCATCCGAGAACACCTTGGCTATATCGTTCTTACCCATGGTGATATAACGAGCAGCCTCGGCATTCAAAGCAGCAGGGTTATCTTTGTTGGCCGCGAGGAAGTCTTGGACCTCCTTTTGGAGACCTTCGTTCTTCTTACGAGCAAGCATGTTGTCCACAGGTCTCATTAAATTCTGACCTAAACCTGTGAAGGCCTGTCCCAGTTGCTGCCCTTGTCTTGCGCCTGCCTGTGTTAACATGCCGCCTAAATTTGGATAAGTAGCCATGTTTAGTCCTCCTACTTAAATTTGCCTAAAATGAAGTCAAGCAGTGAACTACCAGCAGATCCTAAGACCCCTGTGGCGCTGCTGAACATCCCTGAGTACAGATCAGCCAGCCCTGTCCTAGAGCCAAGGTCAGCCTGTATATTCGCTAACTGAGCCTCTAATTCATTCTCTGCGTGTTGCCTACGGGCTACGTCAGCCATGCTTGCGTTTGCTGATCCTGCGCTTAAGGCGGTCTGTAGTTGAGCCAAAGGTGCGTAACCTTCCTGTTGGAACATACCACCCAGTTCTGCCTGCTGCATCTGCTCTTGCTGCGCTTGACCCATTGCTGCTAACATTGCTTGGTTTTGCGCTTCCGCTTGAGCCTTAGCCATAGCAAATTGTTCTGGGGTTCCTCCGTACATATTAGTAGAGACACCTGAACGCCCTTGGTTAAACAGACGCTCTTCCAGATCCATACGTTGTCTTTCTTCTTCGGGCATCTGGGCAGCCCTCATTCTATTGTAGATGTCTGCTTCTCTGGAAGCCATGCCTCCTTCAGTTCCTATAGCGTCCGTGTAGTAACGCGAGGCACCCCCTAGTAGAAGATCCTCTAACGCCTGTTGTTCAGTGTTTAATACAAGCTTAGTTCCTCCTCGCTCGTCAGCATAAGCCGTGCCTAACTTTCCTGAGGTAACCGTGTAAGGCTCAAACTTTACCCCCGTAGGTGCAGTTACCTCAGGAATACCTGAAGTGTAAACACCGTCGTCGTCGTAAGTTCCGTAGAGGTTAGTAACTTCTGTAGGTAAAGCACCGTAGAACTCATCTGCCGTGCCTTTTAAAATGTCTGTTAATAACCCCATTAGTAGTTTCCTCCGTCGATAAGTCCTGCTGTCAGCGTACCTGTAACCGTAAGTGCAGGGGCCGTAACAACCCCAGTAAACTGAGGACTTGCTAGGTCAGATTTGGTTGCTATGGCTGTTGCTATGTTTGTAAACTCTGTGGTAAACTCTGAGCCACGGATGATTTTTGCAGGATCACCTGATTGTAGAGAGTCCTTGGCCTCAAAGTCCGTTGTTACTGTATAATTGCTCATAATGTTTTACCTATAAGTGCTAGTACGTTAATTTCTTGGAGAGACAGAGGAAATCCGTTGATGTCTGATTCCATACCTATGGTTATTATAGTTCCGTAACCTGTTGTGTTAAGCGCCCTTCTAGAAGCAAGCTCCCCACCTGTAAACTCTCCTAGGTCATACTCGTCTATTCCATAGTAAGATGGTTGTTGGTTACCTACTGTGTACTCCTGAGTTCTAAAGTCCGTAGACAAGTCGTAGGCCCACTTTACGAACAACCTCGCGCCGTTAGCGCCCACTACAGTTGGTCTCAGTTTCTTAAGTATCTTAATCTTTGAAGGATCACCAAAGGTTAGTCCGGGACTGTAGTACCTGAAGCGATACGAAGATCCGTTATCAGAGTACCCGTCATATTCTCCTACGCCGCCAGAAGATCCTATGTAAAGTGTACCGTCTTTGTTTCTCTCAAAAGACTCAAAGGTTACTGAAGGCCACCGAGTAACCCTATAAGCACCGTTCTCTAGCTTACCTTTTAAGTCAAAACAATACGTAGTATTCTGGTCAGGGAACGCTAGTAGATAGAAAGAGTTTTCAGGGCTATACACAGATGACGTAGGCGCTGTCCTATTCTCAACAGCCTCTAGAAACTCTGTCTTAATGTTTAAGCTAAGGTCTCCTATAGGCATAGACTTCTCTTGTATCGTCCTCTGGAAGCTCTTAAGGCCGCTAGTGGATAAGAAGATTACGTCAGTTCCGGTGTACTGTACAGAGTTACGACAGTCACAACCTACGCCAGAAACCGTGTCTGCTATAGACATCGCAGCTGGACTTTGGGCGTCCTTATACACTATAATGCTGTGGTTACCAAACACTATTAAGAAGTTGTTGTGTGCAGCTAAAGCTCTTATCTCATCAAACCCATCAGGCCACGCCTTAGATAAGTTTATAGAACCTGAGGAGCCTCCTGTAAAGTCTGTTCCTATAAGCAAATCAGACCAGTAAATAGTCTGACTGTCTGCTCCGTTATTAACTATCCAAAGTCTTCCGTAAGCCGCCAACGCTTCATGGCAGTAATACTTTGAGTCTGTAGAAACACCTGAGTAAGAACTAAATGTTTCAAGGCCACCTGAGTGAGTGTAAATTAACGGCTCTTGTCCTCTCTGAAAAAAGTAAGCAGCATCATTAAAGTTTACCGCCTTCCAGTTATTGCTACTGATGGAGTAACCCGATGGTGTCTCGTCAACCAGAGTCGTAGTACCTGAGAGTATCTTAGAGTTGCCAGCACTGAATAACTTTGAGTTTCCTGCATCATCAAAGAAATAGTGCATCTTATGTATATAATCAGTACCTAACAAAGAAGAATCTGAGGTTACTACGTTGTTTCCCTTACGTGCAGCGATACGTCCACGTTTATCAACAACAGCATTATCCGCAACATCAGCAAACGAAGGATCTTGCTGTAACGGAGAGTCTTCAGTGTTGACTCCTTTAAACGCAGGAGCAACTAAGTTTGTACTCTGGAGTGGTTCAGACATACACTAGCTCCTAAGGGGTATACCAGTCAGTTTCGTAAGGATGCTTCTGTGCATCTAGGGCTATAGCATCAGAAAGGTACGTAGAAGCAAGGGCAAAGTACTCAAGTGCCGTTGTTCCTCCAGACTCTCCTCGTTCACGAGTAGCTAGGGCTATTGCTAGATGTATCACAGGCATAGCAGGTATAAGTAAAACATCTGAGTCTTCGGTTAGTAAGTAAGAACGGGTGACCTCTCCTCCTGAACCTATGATGCTCCCACGTATTACACCGTTGTATCTAATGTCATATTCTTTATCAGGATTAGGGTATACATCTATCTGCGTGTCTCCATCAGAGTTTACGCCGTTATACGTGTAGTACTGAGGAGGGCCTGAAACTGGAGTTTCTACTGTGTACTTGTTATCAAACCAAGCAGAGCTACGATATTCCATAAAGACATTAGTAGTGTCGTTAATTACAGTAAGAGCCTTTGGTGAGTTTTCACTCCCTGTTAAGATATAGTTAAATATTCCCGGAGTTGTTTGTATACTCAACGTGTATCTAAGGGCTGCCCAGTCGTGAGCAGACTCTACAGATTGTTTAGCGTCGTTTACTAAATCACCTATCATTTTACTGTAGGTAGTAGAGGATACAGAAGTAACCTCCTCTTCTCGTATCCTACGTAAGACACTGTTTACTAATTCTAAGTATGTCATATTATCCTCTGCCTGTAAACAAGCCACTTAAATAGTCGGTAATTGGGAACTCTTGTCTCGCTAGTAGCTCAGGATCTCCAGTGATGCTTAGTGGTTTAAGCTGTGCGTTCCCACCACCGGAGCCACCACCACCACCCTCAGGAGGCGGAGGAGGCGGAGGAGGCGGAGGAGGCGGTCCCGGTAAGCACTCCTCAGGGTTAGCTGCGGCATACTCTGGGCAAGAGCAGTCTTTGCAGACACCCGGATCGCACTCTAAGGGATTCTCTGCTGCATACACAGGGTCATCACAAGTACCGCCAGTTGGGCCACACCCTGTCTCAGCATCAGGGAGCTCACCGCCCGGACACACTAAGCAGTCAGGGTAATCTAGAGCGCCGTTAGTACAACTAGGGCCGCACTCGTTCGGATCTTCTACAACAGTGATGCCGTCAGGGCACACTGTCCAACCACAGTCTACCTTCTCCATAAATGTCTGTGGATTATCAACGCATCCGTTACCACAATCTGTATCCTTAGGAACTAAAGGCCCGTCTTCAGTACATCGCTTGTAACCACAGGCTTCCTTCTCAGCGTCTGTCTGTGGGTTATCTACACACCCTGTAGATGGGCAGTTTCCATCAGCATCCTTCTGAGAACCATCGGGACAAAGATTTCCCGGACAGTTGCCGTCAGCATCCTTCTGAGAACCGTCGGGACAAAGGTCTTCCGGGCAGTTGCCGTCAGCGTCCCTATCAGCACCGCCGGGACAAGGATCAAAGGTACAAGGAAGAGGCTGCCCTACGTTATTAGCTCCTTCTTCGTTGCAAAGGCCTCCCGGACACTTATTGTTCTCGTCCCTTGGCTGTCCGTCTGGGCAAGGATCAAAGGTACAGGGAAGAGGTTTCCCTTGGTTATTAGCCTCAGGGTCTTGACACTCTCCCGGAGGAGTAGTACCACACTCGTGATCGGGTGGATATAGTCCCTCTTCGCCGGGACAGTTTTTCCAATCACAGGCTTCCTTCTCTGGGTCAGTCTGGGGGTTATCTACGCAACCACCAGTGGAGCCACAGGTTTCTCCCTTCTTTACGTAAGTACCATCATCACACTTTGTACCTTCGCATTCTTGGTAATTGTCTTCGTTTAGAGTGGTGCAATCTACAGAAGTATCAGGACCTTCAACATAAGTGGTCGTAGTAGCAACACACTGAGTACCATCGTCTTCGTAAGTTGTCACAGGGTCTGGTATAGGATTACCAAAAGGTATTGTCTCAGTTAAGTTAACCTCAGATGTGTAAGTTTCCTCGTTACATTCTTGAGGGGGTTCACCACACGCAGCTAAACTAGAGGCGTTGTCATACTCTGACCATTCTGGACATTCGACACATTCGCCGCCCTCGACTTCAGGGGCCTTACCGTCCCCACAGACTGTTCCATTAGGGCCAGTCTCTTGAACATAGGTGGTCGTAGTAGCAACGCACTGAGTACCGTCATCTTCATAAGTTGTCACGGGATCTGGTAAAGGATCACCAAAGGGTATTGTCTCAGTTAAGTTAACCTGAGATGTGGCAGTCTCCTCGTTACACCCTACTTCCTCAGGGGCCTTACAAGGTTCACCCGGACCTTCTGAAGTCCAGCCTTCCTCTGTACACTCGCCACAACTCTTGTCCTCGTTAAGTGTCTTACCTTGGGCTGCACAGTTGTTGGGGTCTTCCTCAGGCTCTTCGCACTCCTGACTATCAGGGTTAAGCTCAAAGTTAGGTAAGCAGCCTCCGCACTCGTAAGGTGTCTTTTGTACCTTATTCTGAGCAGCACAGTCTACCTTAGGAGGCTCCTGAGAACACTTTGATTCATCGTTGACTATCTCTCCATCCCAACATTCAATCTGAGGCTCCTCAGGGCATTCTGCTTCTGTAGCTGCTGTACTATCATCCCAGCACCTCACAGGGGCTACACACTCTCCACCGTCTCCTATAGGATTCCACGTAGGGTTTTTACATCCACCACATTCACTAGGCTTCTGTGCTGAAGGATCGCCAGATATATGTGTTTTACCTAAGGCTTCACAGTCTTGTACGGAAGGCCCCGGATTTACCCAGTCAGGGACACAGACGCCTTCAGAATCGTATGTTCCCGCCTTACCGTCTTCAGTAGTACAGGGGTCTCCTTCTTTAAAACCGGGGTCTGCCTCTTCACACTCCCTAGTTTCTTCATTCCTAACTAGCGGTGGTTCACAAGGCGGTTCCAAACCTTCCTCTTTGCACTCTCCGTTTATGAGTTCAAAGTTGTCCAAGCAACCACCACAGGAACTATCTCTGCCTGTGCCTGTGCTAGGCCTGTATACTCTGTTTTGCTCAGTGCACTCTGCTTCTGTGGGGCCGGGATCGATCCACTCTTTACAAGTACCTTCCTCGTCTACGTGTGTAGGTAAGCAATCACCACAGGAGCTATCGGTCTCTGTGGCAGCATCTCCGGGTACGTGTAGACGCCCTTCGGCTGCACACTGTTCCTCAGTCTTCCCTCCGTCAGTCCAAGGTTCTTTACAGTCAGGAGAGTCTGCTGGGAGGCTTTCGTCGTACTCACAAACATCTACACAACCTTGACCAAAATCCTTCTGTGATCCGTCTAAGCACTCACCACAAGTTCCATCGCTCTTAAGAGTCTTGTTTTGTCCTTCGCAGTCATCAGGGTCAGGGTCTACACATTCACCTATGTCCTTAACGTAACCTCCGGTTAACCCCTGTTCTTCACAGTTAACTGCGCTATTACAAAGGGCTAACTGCTGTGCGGTAGCTTGTTCTCTCCACTCTGGATTGTTACAGTTTTCTATAGGGAAGAAAGCTAAGGGGTCATCTAGTGTTACGGCATCCTTAATTTCAGTTAAGATCCAACCACTGAGTATGCTATACCCAGCGTCTATCAAGATGTTTAGGAGTCCCTGTTCAGTCTTATCCTCTAAGTCTTCCCAAGCATCCTTAATGCTATCCCAAATATCAGAGGCCCAGTCGCCAATGATGTCACTAATTGTCCTGTTCTCACACTCCTCAATCTCTGCTGGAGTCCCTGTACAGGTAGGGTTAAATATGTCTTCTAAGGTCTTCCCTGCTTCTATAGCAGCATTCTCTAAGTCGCGTACAGTTGTGTTTACATCAATAGTACCGGGTGGTAGAGGTATGGGTAATCCGGGTATCTGCCCAAGGACACTTAAGTTAGTACAATCCTTCCACCAGTCATCAGGCTTATTTGTGTTGCTCTCTTTACACTCCTCAGGCATCCCTGAGTATACAGTATCTAAAATGCCTTTAACAGCGCCTAAGGGATCTTCTATAGCTCCCTCTACCCAGTCTTCAATACCGTTGTATATTTCTTTAGCTTTATCTACAGCCTCTTGGCCGTAGTCACGCACAAGCTTCTCTTCATCTGTTAAGAAGTCATCACAGTTACTTCCGTCAGAATCCTTCTTAACAGTGTAGTTATCGCTACATAGGCCAAACTCTGTATAGTCGTCAGGCCCGTCACCAAACCAACCGTCCCTGTTGTAGTCATAGCCGTTTTCTCTAAGTACGGCGTTCTTCTCCCAGTCCTCTAGTTCGTCCCAGCCTTCTGAGTTTACAGAATCCTCATATATATCCACGTTTCTCTGTAAATCTTTTATCTGACCGATAATGGTAGGGTCATTAGGATCTACGTCAGCACCATAAACTTGTTCATATCCACCGTCGCCTCGTCGAATAACTACAGTGTCATAAACACCATCACCGTCTGTATCTATGCTATAGGTTTGAGCACTTTCAGTAGGTAACTCAAGAATGTCCCAGTTCTTTCCCGTGACGTTCTCTAGTATGTTTTCTAAAAGAGCAGCACCTTCCGTAGTGGTGTCCCATTTAACGCCGGGGTGGAAAACACCATCTTTACCCATTTTACCGTCGATTAAATCATCCACAAGCTCAGGGTCGTAACCCTCTTGTATTAAACCATTTCGTATTTCTTCCCAGCTAGAGTTCTTGTTACCTTTGTCGTCTACTCCGGGTATTAGGGTGTTCGCAGGACTAGATAACCACTCATCATACTGTTGTTCAGACCACATGTCGTCTTGAGTAGTAGGCTCACCAGAGGCTTTCCACCTATCGTACCAAGCCTGATCACCCGGATCTGCACAGCCGCTCTCTTCGCACGTATTAACGATATCCTGTTTGGTAGTGTGCCAAGTATAATACCTTTGGGTAACCGGGTTAGAGTTAATTATACCTGCGTAGTACCCATTAGGGTCACCACCGTTGTTTGCTATTATTTGATCCAGAATAGGCCCGTCGATGAGACCACTAGCAAACAGGTAGTTTACAATGTATCCGGGAGTGCCTGATATACTAGGGCGGTCAAAGGACGTTCCATAGTAACCGCTGTTTGGGTCATTACTGAGGCTTCCTAAGAATGACTCCCACGCTAACGTCCCAAGCCGTACATTATCACTATAGGCTTCTATAAAAGTATCTTTTGTAATGTAGTGATCTTGAGGGCCAGAGAAAGACATTACTTAACCCTCGCCACGCCTTTGGACTTCTCAAAGGAACGCATGGCTCCTAAGCCCAACATACCCATAAGCACCGGAAGCATCTCGCTTAAATCCAAGGACGGGAGAAAGAGATCCACACCAGATATAGTAAGGGTAAAATTCCCAAGAGGAACGCAGATAAAATTAAATGCCATTCCGCTGACACAAACCCACCCAACCGCTGGACGCCACCCAGACACGAAGAGAGAAGTGCTTTTAGCTTCTTCTTTGTTAACTTCAATCTGGGCTTTAGCCAACTCTTGAGCGTGTCTCTCAGCCATTGTAGATATTTCATGGGCAAGCCTATTCCTTTCATCTGAGTCTGGGATGAACTTATCAAGCAGGGATGTAACTGGGCCTATCAAAAGATCAAGCATTAGCGCACCATGTAAACAATGAAAGACGACAGAGCACTGACGCCTACCCAAAAGAAACGTTCACTAGTCTTGACTAGCTTAGAGTTTATGATAACGTCCTCAGAAAGCTCAATGACTTTATCTTCTTGTTCATCGAGGCGTTTCTCAAAACGTTCCATTCTAGACAACAAAGACAGCAAACGCTCATCGACTACTGCGATCTGGCTAACAGCTTCGCATACTTTGTCGAGAGTGTTTTCCATGCGTTCAATTCTACGTTCGTCTACGTTCACTATGCACCTCTTTGCTCACAGTCTCAGTTTCCAATGTAGTTTCTACGCATAGGCCAAGACACACTGACCTAGTTTCAGTCAATGTGCCAGAGCAACCTGCAAGCAAAATAAACAGCAGGTACTTCATGGTTAACAGCCGCCGAATGACAGGCTATCTGGATTGCATTCTTCTACTTCTTCTTCTACAACTTCTTCTTCTACATAACAAGCCTCAGTGCTGTAGCCTATAGGTGCTGCAACGCCTGCCCACTCCCAGCACACCTCATCGCCTGTGACGGGCGGTGCTACGTAGTCACGGTTCTTGTTAGGTTGTGCGCCAACGATGCTCACAGAGCGATACAGAGGGGCTGAAGATACATATACGTCTTCCTCTGGAGACACAGTGTACGTAGATCCATCGGCATACATAATGATGGTTTGTGCGACTGTGTTAAAACTAAGAAACAATAAAGAATAAACAATAGCTTTCATTTTAAGCCCTCATAAAGTTCTACTTTTAATTACAGGTCAGCAGCGGCTTCAAATAAATCATCCATCTTGACATCATCGTAGCCTATCGCTGCGCCCAAAGAAGCTACAAACGGTGAAGTACGTTGAACTGTGGCTGCGTATTCCCACTCAACCTGTGCTGCTGATTTGTCAGGCTCAGGCAAAGAAGCGATTGCTACGTCTACGTTATCGAGAGTGCCGTCAGCAAGCAACGCTAAACGACACTGACGCATAGATACAACCATGCCTTCTCGTGCCTTAGCTAACTTGTTAGCATCGTATTCAGCTATCTGCATCTCAACCGATACAGTGCCTTTGGTGTCGTCCGTGTACTCTACGAACATAGGCTGAACAGTCCAAGCCTCTACCCAGTTACCCTCGACAAACTCAGGAGGTGCTGCTACAGCTACTTCATAGTCTCCTAGAGTGGGCTTAGGGCTAACCAACACTGGGTCTACATCAAGGAAGTCCAGCGTCTCTGCTGTCCACACTTTAGGTAGGCTAGTGTTGGGGTTGGCTGCTATTAGTTGGCTCTTGGTCGTTAAGGAGCCGTCTGTCTTGTTCCTATATTTCATTGTTACTCCTTAAGCAATTGCCATGTAGATGTATTCGCCACCTGAAGCGTTTAACGCATTGGGTGCTGATGACGTAACGGTAAAGCCACTAGCCAACGGGTCGATGTAGTCTGTGTTCGTGACCTGTGCATCAGTAGAGTTCAACAGCAGGTAGGGATCATTACCAGTAACAATACCTCGTAGCGTATCCCAGTAGTACCAGTCTCCTGATCCGTCTGTACGCTTTATGAGTACAAACCTAGCACCGTTAGTGAAACCACAGTCTACGTTCAGGTCATTGCCTGTGCCTGTGTAACTACCGATGTCACAGATGCCGGGGACTGATGCCCATAGGTAGGCTATGTAAGGCTGGTTGGGGCTTATAAGACCGCCTGCTACTGTGAATGTAGTGTTAGTTGCTCGCCACCCATTCTGTGCCGGATTGGGCGCAGAACTACTAAGGTATAATGTCCCGTCACCGAAAGGTTCTGCGTAGACAGCCCACGCTTGTGTGTTGCTTCTCGACTTAAGCATTATGAATTCTGGAGGCACACCAAGACTATGATCAAACACCTGATCGGAGGTTCCGTCTTGAGCCACCACATCGAAGAAGCCGGGAGCGCGTTTGAACATCCATGCCATCCAAGTTGGGTTTACACTACTCCACTCGCCGTATCCGTCTTGGTAATCCCACTTAGTACTGCTACCACTCGCTTCTGCGGAGTTATATTGAGTCTGTAAATACTTGTCTCCGGTAAGTCTGGAGTATAAGTAATTACGTCCGCTACTTTGATAACTGTTGTACCAAGACATGTCTATAGGGAACCCAGCAGTCCAGTTAGGGTAGCTCCCTTGCGAGTCAGCCGCTGCTACAGCAAACAACTCATCTGGCTCAAACTCCTCTGCTGGCTTATTCGGCCTGCGGATTGCCATGTAAATATGAGTCTTGCCCGAATCGTTAAACATTCCCGCAGAGGTCTTGATCTTAAAGCCAGTAGCGTTAACGTCTACGCTGTCGAAGTTTCCAGATTCAGCGTCACTGTTGTTAGGCTGCAAGTAAGGGTCGTTTCCGTCAGTTGCAATGCCTCGCATTACGTCTTGCACAATCCAGTTGTTAGCCCCGTCTGCGTCTTTAATTAGCAACCACTGAGGCTCCCAGCCAAGGTCTATCTCAGGGCCGTTGGTGCTGCCATTTCCTTCGTAGCTCCCACACTTGATGATGCTCTCGTCACCGTCAGGGCCGAACTCTTGGGCGTCGTGGGCGAATAGGTAGGCGACGTATTCTTGACCTGACCCGTTGATAGTGCTACTGCTTCCCACAGTAAATGACGTGCTGGTAGGCTCAGTGCTATTCCATATAGCAGCGGAAGGCCCAGTCTTATCGCTGGTCTCATTTAACTGAAGCCAATAATCAGCGCCTAGAGAAGTGTGGTACACCCTCCAGTTAGCGTTGTTGTCGGTACGCTTAACAATCATCATCCCCGGCACACTGCGAAGGCCATGAGGTATCTCGCGCCCAGCTACACTGTTACCTGTGTACGTCACGACATCAAAGAAGCCTCCTTGCTTTGCGAATGTCCATGAGGCCATTTTTTTGCCGTTGGCATTCCAACTATTTCCGTTAGCTATCGTAAAGCCGTCAGAATTATAGGTAAGTTGAGACGCTCCCGTATTCTGTGTAGCAGCTGAAGAATTTGATATCAAATAATACTGACCAGTAGGGTCGGTTTCAGTATCAAACAACGCGTGATTTCTACTATCCTCTCTGTTCTTGAACCAAACCAGACCGCCCTTGTCGTCTAGGTCAATGCCGTTAACGATGTCTCGGTCTGTGCCATCACCTTCCCACACGTAGGTAGAGAACACATCATCTACATACGCGCCCTCACCACCGCCACCGCTGGCCTCTAGTAACTTTTTAGTTACGCTCATGCTAGAGCCTGCCCTGCCGTAAACCCGTACCAAGTAGTTCCACCGTTGTGGGTAAAGAATACAAACACATCCACCGCACTAGCTGTTGCTGTCAACGTAGGTGCTGTGGCAGCAGCCCAGTCAACGGCAGAAGGCCATGTAACAGCAAAGCCACTAGCAGAAGAATCCTGTACAACCTTAAGGGTAAAACCAAAGGCGGTACCAGAAGCAGGCGGGTTGCTGAATGTAAATGTAGTGGCTTCAGTTAGTGTGTGGCTAAAGACATTACCAGCTTCACAGTTGACAGTTGTAGCGTTGCTTGAGCTAGTAACGGCTGCAAAAGTCTCGTTGTATGACTGAGCAATAAGCTCACCAGTAATATCTACGTCGCCTGTTATATCCAAGTCGCCTGTAGCTGTTGTGTCGCCAGTAACCGAAAGACTATTAGTGGCTGTCAAATCAGTAAAAGTTCCTGTTGATCCTCCGCTAGTTACTGCACCTATCTTTACTACATTATTTCCTGAATCTTTACTGTATAGTTCTTTGTTTGTCAGGTCTACTGCAAGTTCGCCTTGTGACAGTTGCCCAGCCGACGGAGCACCTGAGCCATTCTTTGTAATAATGGTAGTCATTAGTATGTTCCTCCGTCAACAGTTGACAGTGTTGTTGCTATAGAAGTTGTTCCAGAGCCAGTTATTGCTCCTGTGAACGTAATTGTTTGGTTAGCTGTTAGATAGTTACTATCGTTGGTCCACTGGCTGATGTTCTGAGAGTTAAGCTGAGAAGCTAAAATACTACTTAAAGAACCGCCTAGTGTTAAGTTTCCGTCTGTAGTCACAGTTCCTGATAAGGAAATACCGTTGACAGTTCCGGTTCCTCCTACACTAGAAACAGTGCCAGTTCCTGATTGAACTACCCAAGAAGATCCGTCGTATACTTTAAGTTTAGCAGAATTAGAGTTCCAGTATACCGCTCCTGTTATTAAAGCGTTTCCTTGATTGTCAACAGAAGGGTCTGAAGACTTTGAGCCTAAGTATCTTGCGTCAAAGTTTTCATAAGTGTTCTCAGCATTAGACGCACTAGTGGCTGATTCAGTTGCGCTAGTGGCTGCATTAGTTGAACTAGCGGCTGCATTGGTTGCGCTGGTGGATGCGGCAGACGCGCTGTTAGCAGACTCAGTTGCACTGTTTTCGGATTCAGTTGCCTTCTCTGTTGCTGTCTGTGCGTACTGTGCTATCTGGGAGGCATAAGCGTCGGTAGACGAATCTGCGGAACCTCCAGTGCCTCTATAAATAGGCATAGTCTACTCCTAAAAACGATAAAAGAAAGGCCCCCGAAGGGGCCAGAGTAGTTTTACTCGTCAAACACGGCCAGTACTAGACCGCCTTCTGGACGATACACCTGTACACCGTAGAGGGTGTCAGCAGTGTACAGAGTAGACAAGTACTCTTGCTTGTACTGAGTCTGCGAACGTACATTCATCTGCTCCGCGTGGATGATAGCATCCTTGTGGAAGAACAGACAGCCACGAACGTTAGTCTCAATCGTGGGACAGTTACTAGAAACGTAAATGTCAACACCGTAGACGTTACCAATCAGACCAGACTTAACAGTACGGTCATCACGGAAGTCGCTAGATACGTAACGCTCAATGCCCATTACTGTCTTACGAGCAGCAGGTGGGATAATCAAGCAACGATCTTCCATTGGTACGTCAGCATCGTCGAGAAGCTTGATAGCCTCACGGAAGCCTTCGTCGGTGAAGTTATCACCAGTAGCTACAGTACCAGCAGCAAACGTTCCCAAACCAGCGGAAGCGTTAAAGTAGTAGCTGTTGCTGTTAACCCAGTCTGCACCAGTAGGAGCAGCAAGGTCAAGCGTTCCGTTACCGAAGCCAGTACCGGCATTCATCAGGTCAGTATCAACCGTCAGAGCCAACTGGTAACCAGCGTCTTCTGTGTAGAACTGTCGCAGGCTGTTGAGTGCCTGTACTTCTACGATGTCCTCAATGAAACGTGAGTACTCGAAGTGTCGATTGATTTCAATCTGCAATTCTTGCTCAACGTTCGCCTGAATGTTAACCGCAGTATCTTGCACCTTAGCAGATGCAGCGCCACGGATAGGCTTAGGGACATGGATCTTGTCGC
>Ga0208793_1000784_pt1 | contig 20202 bp, 32 predicted proteins | sample 17_taG_FD_184092 | JGI IMG/M metagenome (GOLD analysis project Ga0208793, IMG submission 184092) | Marine viral communities from the Subarctic Pacific Ocean - 17_ETSP_OMZ_AT15314 metaG (SPAdes) (version 2) | ecosystem: Environmental > Aquatic > Marine > Oceanic | place: Pacific Ocean | collected...
AAAACAGAAGGCTCTATGCTTAGTCTAAATTGTGTAGGTATTGAATACCATACACAAGTAATTCACTATGCTAAAAGAAATTGGTTTCAAACAGCATATCATGTAGCAGAAAATATTGGTGATACATACGAATCTAACAACGGAAGTAGGCAACCTACAATAGCACGACATAATTCAGCATATTCTACAACAACAAAATATGGTAATGGCTTACCAAATTGGACTAGCAATCATTATGAATTTGGTGCTTCTGAAAATAATTGTTATGACAGATTGATGGATCTTACCACAATACTAGGTGGCAACGTAACTAACGGTGGTGTTGGTGATTTCTTTGAATTAGGATTTGATACCCCATCAGTTAATGCAATAGACCTAGCATTATTTACATCAGGTGCTAGACAATGGAATGGAAATGATCCTGCCACAACCAATGATAGTGACGGTGTAGTTATAGAAAACACAACAGAAATCAACGTATCTGAACAAGAAGGTGGTATTGCTAATCCAACAGGAACTAAGGTAGCTTCATGGGGTTCACCTACACATGGCTCATTACCTGTTGGCACATCAAAGTATGCAGGACATGAGTTAGAATTTTCATTTAGACCTGAATGGCAATCAGGTGTAACATACAAAACAGGTGCTAAAGTAATTTACAATACTAAACATTACAAAGCACTAAGAGAAACAGTAGGTGATACACCATCTTCAAGCACATCAGATTGGGAATTAATAGATATGTCAAGTGAGTTTGGTGATAACATACAGTATTCTGAATGGACAGATGATAAGGCAAAGTTATGGGCTAATTCAGGTGTAGATCCAGATAGTGTTAGTAGCATACCAAATTGGGGTTCAAGTACGAGTTATTCAATAGGTGACTTAGTAAAAAACGGTAGTGATTATTATGTGGCAACACAAAAGCACACATCTACTTCATCATTATCAACTGATGTTTCTAATAATAAAATGGAACAGGTAGATGAAGCATTAAAAGGAAACGGTGCAGGATTCTATGATCAAAACTTAGTTGTAAGAGATGATGGTATAATGTTTAGGACATGGGTAATTCAATCAGTAGGTGATGAAGATTATGACGGTTCTAGCGATATAACTGTAACGACAGAATACAGGCATAGTGATTCACAATTACCCCCTCATGGAAGATTTCTAAATATTGGTAACATATTTTTGACAGGTAATGACGCAAGAGGAAAAGCTTTTGCAAATGCTGTTGTTCAATGGGTTGATCCTAAAGGTGGTGGTGTTAATGGACAATATGAAGTAGTATATGAACAGCCAACAGCAACACTAAACAAAATGCAAGTGGTAGATATTCAACATAGAAAAATATGGGAATGGGATAATACTGTAAGTAAATGGCAAAATAAAACAACAGATGGTAATTATCGTAATGATGATTGCTGTCACGAATGGAAATCAATCTATAATATACAAGGTTCAGATCCTAGACCTACAACAGTAAACACAACACCATTTAATGAAAATTCAAATACTTTTGCCAAAAACATTAGAAGTGCTGTTGAAGTATGCTATGAGTTTGGAAACCCTGCACAAGATTTCATATCATCAAGTGCTGATGCTAAAAAAGGAGCATGGTTAAATTTTGCATTTCCATTTCCAATGTCAACTTACAATAGCATAGGTGAAGGTGTTGGTGACATTTATGGTGGTGGCACAAATGAACAGTCAACAGCTTTAACATATCCTAGTACGCTAGATACTCAAAATATGAGTTATACATCAGATGGAAAAATAGGATTCAACCATTCTACATCAGAAGAATTAGGACAATTATCCTCATTATCTTTTAACATGAGAGTTTTGATAAATGATGCATTAGGTAATAATCTAGGTGGCATATCACAGGTAAGATGTTTCATGGTTGATGTTTATGACAATGTTCAAGTACAAGACTTTGAAATTAGATTTACAGATAATCTAGGTGCAGGTAAGGGATTTCAAACTGTCAATCTACCATTGTCAGGATTTTCTAATTTTAGAGGTAGGGTTCCTAAAAATTGGCAGTTAAGATGGGGTTCTACAATAACAGGAATAGAGATACCAATACAAGAGTTAGATGTTCAAGACGTATTTAATGAGCATAAAATAAAGTATATTGGATTTCAAGTTAATGATTTCTATGATGATGAAGGTAGATTTGATCCACAAAGAAACTTACAGGATATGACAAACGTTGGCTCATTCATAAATCTAGGTGGCACTATTAGAATGGCAATAGACGCATTTCATTTTAAGAAGGTATTATTGGCAATTTCTAATACACAAAGTGTTCAAAACATTGAGCCACAATTCCTTCAAAGACCTATGATAATGTCATATACACAACTCAAAAATGAGGTCAATTCCCAATTAGAGATAGAGCAATTTAGACACAAGGAATATAATTTTAAAACATCAGGCAACAGCATATTTGATGTTAGATTTGGTGATACAATATTTTTAAAAAATACCGAGTTAGTAAATGAATCTGATTATGATGAAACAGCATTAGGTGCAGGAAACGGAACAGCAGGAACAGTTAGGCTAGTTGCAAAAAGAATTGAATATCACTTAACCAAGCCATCAGCAGGAGCAGGTGGAATTACTAGATCAATCAAAGGTGTCAAGAGGTTTACAGTATAATGGCAGGAAATCCAAGACATATCATAAGAGATCCAAAAATTGATAATAATTACTTATCATATATCAATAATCTATCAACAGGTAATAACACAACAAATGTTACATCATCACATGAATCAATAAAACAATATGTAAAAACAAAGAACGGAATATTTAACGGTGCGTTTGGATCTGTTGGTCATGCCTTAACAATATCAAGTGGTGAATTAGATTTAACAGCCAATTCAACAGGTGCAGTTGTAGTAAGAAGAATGATACAAGTAAATCCAGAATCATCAACATCTGATACAATAGATAAAATAGAGACAGATGGATTAGAATTACCTTATCAAGAATTAACATTAATTGCAACTACAAACAATACTATCACATTAGCCCATGCTTCAAGTGTATCAGGAACACAAAAAAACATTTACTGTCCAGGTGATACAGATTATGTTTTAGCACCTAATGAAGCTGTCAAATTAATCTATGATCCTGTCAATACTATTTGGATTGTAACAGGAAGTGTTGGAAGTAGTGCTTCTACTACATTATCTGCTTTAACTGATACAGATATAACATCTGTGTCTAGTGGTCAAGTTTTAATTTATGATGGCTCAAATTCATGGGATAACAAATCATTAAGTGGTGATGTAACAATAAATTCATCAGGTGTAACAGCCATAGAGGCTAATACAATAGGCTTAACTGAACTTTCAGCTAGTGGCACAGCTAGTAGTAGTACATATCTTAGAGGTGACAATACATGGGCTACTGTAAGTAGTGGCTCAACATCATTTAGTGGATTTACTGCTGACGCAACTTTGGATATGGGTGATTATAATATTGAAGATGTTAATGTGTTAAAGATAAATTCAGGTAGTGCAAATTCAGCAGATTCATTTACAATGTTTGGCACTTCATCAGCAGGAACAATTAATTTAATTGACGATACTGACAGTTTTATTATTGCAGTAGATGGCACATCAAGATTATCAATAAGTGATACGTTAGTAACATCATCTGTTCCAATATCAGCAACAGGAATACAAGATGTTGGTCATGTTTATCTTGACGGTGCAGGAAGTAATGATCTGTTAATTGATGGTAGTGCAAGTGGATTATCATATAATGTTCCAACAGGTGATGAACATACATTTAAAATAAATAATTCAGAAAGAATGGTTGTAACAGCAACCGACACAGAAATACAAGGGTGGATTGATATAAGAAATCCAACAGTAGGAGCTCCTACAAATTCTGCTTATGCAAATATTAGTGGGTGGATAAAAATTCAAGTAGATGGTAATAATTATCGTATGCCTGTATGGGCTGAATAACCATAATCTTTAAATCAATCTATTCTAAATAAAATCATGCCAACAATAATAGATACTATTGATTATATAATAGCATTAAGACAAAAAATACAGCAACTAGAACAAGAACTGCAACAAATAAAAACTATAAATAAAGTTAAAAAATAGACTTAGTTTATGAGTGAAACTGTCTTTATGATATTATGTATAAAATGCAAGTCAGAATTTAATCAAGGTGATACTGCTAGAAGATTTTGTAATGCTTGTAGATATAACAAAGACGCACAACAAAGACTACGTTCTCATCTAAAAAGAGAATTAAAACGAAAACAAGAAAGAAAATTAAAACCTGAATATTATTGTAAAATTTGTCCTGTATGTGAAAGAGAGTTTAAGACCAAATTAAATGCCAAAAAATATTGCACCAAGAAATGTAATGAACAAACATCTAGATTACCAATACAGTTAGAAAGAGCAGAAGCTAGGTTGATAAGAAAAGATAAAGAAATAATTAATGTGAATAAAATGTATCAAGAAAGAATTAACAAATTATGTGATAATTTAGATTATTATAATAAAAATGCAAATGATGTGATAGAGAAAGAAGAAAAAAATATACAAAGAATTAAAAAGATTTTGACCTCAACAGATAAATAAACGTAAGGTAATTTATGTTATATGCCAAACCCAGAAAAAAAAGCAGGTAATTCAGGTGCTTGTTGGAAATGCAATCAACCAATAACGTGTGTCAAAACAGGAAGTTATAATGGTGTAGATCAACTTTCATGGCAAAATCCTGATGGCTCTGGACACTATAAAAAAATTGGTGCAGGTAATAAAGATTTTGCTTGTTCATCTGGAACAGGTCTAGATGGATTTGATACACCAACAAAATCTAAAGAGCCTTACGAATACAAACATTTATCAGAAGAAGATAAATCATTGTATAAAGCAATCATTGGCAAAGTATGTGAGTATGACATACTTGGTGATGAAGAAATTGCAAAATATCCTGTTGATCAAGCAGGAGTGTCAAGAGGAAGAATCAAAAACATATCAAGTGAGGTGTTAAGAGATATTCACAAACATAATAGAGAGGAATCTTGACCACCCTATTTTTTTCTAATGCAGATTATTACAAGAACAAAGAATTTCAACAATGTATGAGAAATTACCTTTATTTTACAAAAGATAATGAACTTGAAAATAAGGAAATACAAGATATGGTCAAAGAAATAGTGATCGGTGATTTTTATAGATCAGCAAAAGAATGGTTATTTTCAGTTGACAAAAATAATACAAAGAATTTTGATTCATTAGATTGGAAGAAAGACCTTGAATGAAGATACTGCTACTGATATAATGCAAGACCTAGCTCTTAGATTCTTTGACAATCAATGCTTTGTAACCCATGATAAATTTAGACGTAGAGGATATGTTATTCACCACCTATGGTATATTGAGAATGATGTAAGAAGGGAAAACTATCCTAAAGGTGAAAAAGGAAGATACCAATATCTAAAGGCATTAAGACCTTTGGTAGAAGAAAACCCAGATAGATTTATCTTAATTAAAAATGGCATACATACTAGAATAGATCACCCTCGTAATGGTTTATCAAGAATGAAAAAAGAAAATTTTTTGAGGTTAGTGTTAGCAGTTAAAATGACCATTAAAGAAAAACGTAAAACGAAAATTAATAAGAGAGGCAAACTAGGTATTAGAGGGAAAAGAAAATGAGGAGGTTAAAAAAATAATATGCCATATAGATTGAAAGGTGGAGATTATGTATCATTTAAAACCCATAAATTTTGTTCAGAAGAAAACAAATGGTTTGCAAAGGAACTTTATCCAGGCACATACTGTCCTACTTGTGGTAGGACACTTAGAACAAAATCAAGAGGTAATAAAAAAATTTACAATGGTGGTAGATACTAAATTGCATCGTACTTGTAAATTTGTTTGCCAAACTCCTAAATTTAAACAAGAATATACTACTACCACAAAAAATAAAAACGCATACAGAAATGGATTTTTCAGATGTAGAAAATGTGAGTATTACATAAAAGATTTTACATATTGTCCATGTTGTGGAACTAAGTTAGCTATTGCTCCAAGAAATGCTAAAAGTAAAAGAGAATTAACTAAGGATATTGTGAGATATTAATGGAAGAATTATCACAAACTGATTTAAAAATAGTAGCTGGTTTGGATAAAAAGATAAATTACCATAAGAATATGATTAAATGGTATGAAGATGAAAAAAAATATTTTTATAAAAAAGGAGGGTATGACCGTTAAGCTTTAAAGCTTAATTAATGGTATGAGTGACATAATTTCCTTCAAATATACAGGTGATAAAGACCGATACAATAAATTCAAGGCTAACAAAACAAGTCAAGGTATTACTATGGCTGAAACCTTTAGTAAATTCATTGATCAAGAAGCTACATTAGATGAGCATAGAGATGATGATAACAATAAGACAGCCTCAAGACACACAGATGAATTAAAAGCCAAGTTGATGAATACTGACCTATCCAAAGTAATAGTCAAAGGATCACACCATATTATCATAACTGATATGGATTTCATACAGGCAACATCACATGATCTTGGCAAGAGGGTAAAAGGTGCTGTCCATAATGCTGTTGCCTCATATTGGATAAAAAAATGGGCTACAATAAAAGTAAATAATATGCCACAAGAAGAATTAGACCAAAGAATAGAAGATATAGCAGGGGGTGCAGAGCAAAGTAAGGCAACCATTATCAAACAAGAGATAACAAAATACCATCTAAGAGATTTGGACAAATTCTATAACACAGTTGATACTGTTAATGTTACATTCACCTGCCAAATTCCCATCAGTACATTATCTGATTTAAGAGAAAAGGATCTAGGTAAAGTAATACAGTTTGATTGTATCATCATTGGTCAAACACCAAAGAAGTTAGATATTGAAACAGGTAAATATATTCAAAATGTCTTAATTATGGAAACAGAATCAAAGGCTAAAAATAATAATCCAGTAGTAATTAAAACAGTATTACATGGTGATGATACTAACAATATTGCAACAGGTCAAACTAAACGATTTATTGGTATCTATTCCACTCAAGAGCCAAAGAACGGTGCAAAGGTAGAAGCAGAAAAAACACTACAAATTGACACCATGTCAGTACAGGATTTAGAGGAAAAAGCAGAGGTTGAATTAACACAACAGGAATTAACAACAGCCAAAGAATTTGCACAAACAGAACAGGAAGATTATATCAATAAATTAATTGCCTCATTTTGTCCAAAGATATACGGTAGAGAGTTAGAGAAAAAGGCACTATACCTAGCACTATTAGGTGGATCAGATTTTGATGGGTATAGAAAAGAATCACATTTAATGTTGGTAGGTGAAGCAGATACAGGCAAGTCAGAGCTTATCAAATTTGCTAATACAGTTGCTAGTAAATCATCTATGATAGATGGCTCTAACAGTACAGGTGTTGGAATCTTATTTGCACTAGATGAATATGATGGTATGAAAATTTTAAGACAGGGTGCTATGATTATGAATAATGGTGGACATCTCATGGTAGATGAATATGACAAAATGCCTAAGCAAGAACAGAAGAAATTAAACGTAGCTATGGAACAGCAACACGCTAAATATAACAAAGGTGGACACCAGGCTGACGCAGAATGTAAAACAACAATAATATCAGGCTCTAATCCTGTTGGTGAAAGATGGAATGAATCCAAAGATATTATTGATAATTTACCCTTTGACGCTTCCACAATATCAAGATTTGATTTAATGATTAGATTGAAACACGACACAGGTGAGAATGAGATTAGAGCAAAGATGGCACATATATCAAAGAATAAAAGAGGTGATGTGGAGCAGGTTGCAAATTATAAATGGGTGCAAGGACTATTAAATTATCTAAGGAAGTTAAAACCTGTATTCACAAAAGAAGCAGAAGAATTACTTATCAATAGATTTGTAGAATTTACCCAGATAGAACAACAAGATGGATCAATACAAATACAAACTAGACAGATGGAAGGAATACAAAGGTTGTGTGAAGCATGGGCTAAGATGTTATTCAAGACAGAAATTGACACAGAAATAGTAGAAGATGTGATTAAATTCTACCAGGAATGTCTATGTACTCTTGGCATGAACGTATCAAAGGGCATATCACAAATGGATCTAAGAGGTCATTCAACTAACAAAGAGGTATATTTTGAGGATTGTTTTAGAACTTTGGCAAAAGAAAACAAAGATGGACACGTTGACCTTAAAGATTTAGCTAGTGAGTTATTACAAAATCAAAAAATGTTTTATACTGACGACATGGTATTGAGATACATTGAGGCAAGGAAAGTTAAAGGGTGGTTATATGAGCCAAAGGTGGGAGTATTGAAACGACAATGATGAACAAATGTAAAAGATGTAATCAAGAAAAAGACTTTGTTAAAAATAAAGTATTCCATGATATTGATTTATGTAGTGATTGTATCTATGGGCTAGTGAGGAAAAATGAGGAATAGAGTTACCTGTTCTAAATGTAGATGTGAATTGGAAACAAGACGATCAAGAAGCATAAGAAAGTGTGAGGAGTGTGAATTAGAATGAAATGTAACTGCTTACCATGCCAAAATGGAACACATATTGATAGAGAATGTACTTACAGATGTAACTGCAAACATGAAGCACATGAATTATGAGTTATATGCCACCAATAAAATCAGATGTTCACTTAACACCTGACAGGATATGGAAATTAATTAAAGATAATTGGGGATATGAGAAAGAAGAATTTTTTGATCCATGCCCAATTAACCCTAAATTCAATGGTCTTAATATTGATTGGAAGGCTCTTAACTTTGTTAACCCCCCCTATTCAAGACAAAAAGGTGAAAAGAAATCACAATTAACATTATTTGTAGAGAAAGCATTAGAGGAAAAAGGAACAACCATCATGTTATTACCATCTAAAACTGATCAAGATTGGTTTCATCAGATTAAACATTTAGACATACTATGGATAAGCAGAAGATTAAGATTTAAAAATAATAAAAATAGTGCCACACAACCACACTTTTTAGTGAAAATATCAGGTAAATAGTATGGGTATATTCACCAATTTTATCAAGGGATTAAAGAAATCATTTGATGGCAAAGACCATCTAAGGGAAATATACCAATGTGCTATATGTGGCAAACCAAGTTTTAGTCATTGGTGTCAATGGTGTGAAATGGAATTTAAGTATAGGAGCAAAAGAAAATGAATTTAGACCATGAATTTTCTATTACTTCTGATAAAGAAGAAACAAAACAGAAAATAATTAAATATATTCGTGATAATGATATTTCATTACCAATGAAAGTAATATCAGAAGAAAAAATGTTATCATCATTTCAAGAATTAAAAATGGTTGATACAAGTAAATTATGGAAATCAGAAAAGTTTTATTTAAAATATAATTATAAATATTCAAATCCATTAGGTTATTTTAATTCAAGTAATATTGGTAATGTTTCATCAAATTATTTTTTTCAAGAATTAAGAATGAAATGTAATTCAATAACATCACCTAGCCCTTATAGAGTATGGAATAATGACAAATTTATGAATACATTGTTAAATGCACTTTTTTCATTGAAAATAAAAAATATTAATGTAAAAACTATATTTTCATTGATTGGTGTTAGAAAATATATTGCTACACAATTTAAACCTATAATCGCTAAAGCCATATTTGAAAAATTCAACTCAAAAAATGTTTTAGATTTTTCTTCTGGGTGGGGTGATCGTTTATCAGGATTTTGTGCCTCATCAACAACAAAATCATATATAGGTATAGATCCAAATAATGATCTTCACTCTCTTTATTTACAACAACAAAAATCATATAATACTGATAAACAAATTAAAACAATATGTTCACCATCAGAAGATTATGAATTTATTGATAAAGTTGATACTATTTTTACATCACCACCATACTTTGATTTAGAAAGATATACCTATGATGATAAACAATCATGGGTAAGATATAAAAAACTAAATGATTGGAATGAAAAATTTTTATTTAAAACATTAAAAAAAGCATGGAATGTATTAGAGCCAAATGGGGTATTATTATTGAATATTTCTGATGTTTATACACATCATGTAATTAATAAAATATGTGATCCTATGAATGATTTTATTAAAACATTACCAAATGCAAAATATGAAGGATATATTGGTATGAAAATGTCAAAACGACCAAATCAAAAAACTCATAAAAAAGGTGTATTTTGTGAGCCTATTTGGGTATGGAGCAAAAGAGAATAATGCCAAGAGGCAAACAAAGTGGAATAACCTATGGTCAAAAAAAGCAATATGGTCAATCAGATACAGCACAACTTATAGCAATAGCCTCATACCTAAGAAAAAAATACAAGGCAAAAGTAAAACGTGAGGCATATCTTATATTCAATATTGACAACAAACTAAAGGGCATTAAGGAATTTGTAACAAAGGCTGATCTTAATGATTGTAGTGTGAAGAATCCTGACTTATTATGGATTGACAAATACGGTATGTGGATAGTGGAAGTTGATGGTGCTGTCCATGATAGAAAGGTAGAGAAAACATTAGAAAGAAACAGGTTGTTCAGAAACAATAACATTAAACTCATAGTGGTCAACCTTGCTGATTGTAAAGAATTAGAGTTAGATATTTATGAATACATTGACAATGAAATATTGAGGTTAATAAAAAATGAGTAAGGGTTTATGTCATGTATGTTTTACATCAAATGTATTAGTTTCTTTAGTTGAGGGTTTGCCAATTTGTAATGATTGTATAGCAAATCCATCATCATAGAATTAGATAAAAAAGATACAATAGTGCATTGGGAAAATTTATCTGATATTCATATTGGTAATACTAATTTTCATGGGGAATTATTTGAAAGAAGGGTTAAGGATATTCTTGATGATCCATACAGATTCACATCTTTTGGTGGTGATCAGCTTGATTTAATACTGCCAGGTGATCCAAGATTCAAAGATGAGGCAGTAGGACTAAGGACACTAGCAGAGCAACAAGATGAATTTGACGAAAGATGTGCAGAATTATTTGAAGAACAAGATTACTATACAAAGAACTATGGTATGGAAAAAATATGGTATCTACAATGGGGAAATCACGAATACAAGTCAAGAGTAGTAACAGAAGGTGACATGAAAAGATATTGTAAAATGAGAAATATGACCTTCTTAGGAAGCAAAGGATTTGTCAGATTAGATATTAGATTTAAGGATAAATCACTTATGAAAAAGACATTGTTTGTAAATCATGGAGCAGGAGGAGGTGGCACATTAAAAGCATTGGAAAATTTAACCATAAATTGTGAAGCAGATATTTATCAGATGGGGCATTTACACGATCCAATGGGTATCAAACGTGATACTTTCTTTTATAATGATAAGAAAAATTCATGGGATTCAAAGGAACAAATCCTAGTAAATTCAGGCTGTTTCACATCAGCAGTTAGGAACAACGTTGATCAATGGTTTGAACAAAAAGGCAATAAATTACAAACTTCAAAGCCTGGCACATGGACAGTATCGTTTGACGCTTACAATAATAAGGTGAGCCAACATGGTTAAAATTTCTTAATTAAAGATTTTATAAAATATTATTATGCCAACAAGAATAGACCATGATATAGGGATTTATAGTGAGCATTATGCTATGGTCATAAAATGGTATAATTTAGCCTTCAAAGGCAAACACCCATCAAAAGAAGATGAAAAAACCTTTAATCTTTTCAGAGTAATTTATGAGGATATACTAAGAGAGGATAAAGAAGGATATGATGATGATGAAGTTGAATGAATTAATAGATTTATACGATATTTTTGTCCTAACCACAGAATTTAGTGAGGAGGAATTACAGCATTTATTCTATATGATACAAGTATTAATTAATGATTATCCCTAGAATAGATCCAAATCCTCCTGTTGAGCCTCCTGCTTGGTGGGATAATTCTGACTTTGATGATGATGAAGATTGACCTAAACTTATTAATATCGGGTTAGCGTGACACTTTTCATGGTAGTTAGAATGAACGATCCAAAAATTAATGACTATGATATATTCTGTGATACCTGTGGAAGTGAGGAAATATGTGATCACGAATTTAAAACAGGTGCAGATTTACAATCAGTTGATTATTGTGAAGAATGTTGTCCAAAATGTGAAGCAGAAAATGATGAAGGAGATATAGACGCAGAAAGAGAAATACAAAGAGAAAGAAATTTTGATCGTATTCAACAAAGTATTGAAACGGATAGTGGGAACACAACATAATGGAAGGTGACTATCTTTTATTATATGCAGAAAGAAGATTAAGAATCTCTACTAGAAGATTGGAGTTTGATAACTAATGTCAGATTTTGACGCAACCCCCTCTTATCGTATCAGAGCACATATTAGTGAAGCAAGTACACAAAAAGATAAAGGCAAATTAATTAGAGATGTAACTGTTGAAAACATAAACCAAGACACAAGGCAAATTATTAGAGATAAACAAGATATTGCTAATGTTAAAAATGCAGATGTAGCAACACAAGTATTTGATGTTTGGGATAGATTAACGGAAGAAGGTCATAAACGTAACAAAGTGTTTATTGATGAAGATCCTGAAAGTTAATCCTCTGTCAAACCACAACAAACACAAGTGTATCTGCTAACTTGTAATTCTTGCATTGTTTCCTTACAAATCTCACAGATTTTTGGCTCATGTACTGTAAATACTTGGCTCATTTCTATCATAATATATAAGTTTTTATAGTATATAAGAGTGTTGCAATAACTTTATTAGCTACCCTTTAAATACTAATTTGTGTCAGATGAACATTTTTTATTAGAACAATGGCATGACACCTTAGAACAATTCAGAGATGATTATGAAAAATGGGAAAGGCATACACTCAAAGATTATTTAGAAAGATGTGCAGAAATTATTAATAATCAAATTAAATATAAAATGTTAGATATTAAAGTTGAGGGAATTAGTGCTTATCTATATGCACAATTAAACAAAGAGGGTATAACGGTTAGTGACCGACATATACGCAGAAGCCTTCCTGATGATTACAAACAGAACTATAACAAAACGGACAACGTGTCCGAATTAGAAAAACAGAATTGGGAAATTATAGAAACAGAAGATCCAAGCATTAGATTAGAAAAGAATCAATTTAATGGTATTAAAATTAATGGTGTCGAACAAAGGGCAAAAGAAAATAAAAAAGAGGATATTGTGCAAAAACCATTAACACCCAAATTGAACAAAGATACAAGAGAATTAATTTATCTCAAATCATGTAGCAAACTAGCAAACAAATTCCATCTAACCTTTGAAACCCTAATAGACAGATACAACAAATCTGATGATGTTCAGGAAATCATTGATAATGAGATAGGTAATGTGGAATTAAAGCTAGGTGAATATGCAAAGATGTGGGCTAACATAGAAAACGCAAAAGGTATGGTAGATTTAAGGCGTGACTTTGGAGAGTATGAAAAGATCATGGGAACGTTTATGATTGAAACAGGTGAAACTATTGCCAGAATTGCACAGTTAATGGATTATTCAGAAAAATATGGTAGTATAGGATTACTAAGAGAGCCAAAAATTAGAGCTTTCTTTGAAAAAGAGGACACATATCCATTATACTTACGTTCATGTCCAAAGTGTTTTACTGATATTAGTCACGATATGAATTATAATATTGCCTTGTATCGTGCTTCAAAGGAATTAGGCATAGACATTCCTGTTATCAAATACAATTAATATTCATATATACTAGCAAAATAAGGAAATTTTAATGTCTAGTGGAAATTTGAGATACTATGGCTTAGGTGCTTTGACAGGATTGACATCACTAGGGTGGATTCTTGATAAAGTAACTCCAGAAGTCACAACAGCAGTTTTTGTAGCACTTGGTGCAATCATTACAGCAGATTATGCTAAACACAAAAACGACACAAACGCCTAAACATACTTTTTAGGTAACTTTTTATTTTTTTATTATGTCTCCAGATTGTATTATTTCACGAAATGAATTAAATGGAAAGGTAGAATTTGTATCAGAACAAACAGAATGGCAACATAAATGGGAAAAAGACATACTTACTTATGATGTAGAATACCATGAATCATTAAAATTAATACCTAAACGAAAATTAAAGAGGGCAATCAATCTGGCAATATCTACATGGAATTTTGAAATACCATTAAAATTCAAATCAGCATGGAAAACTCAAGCAGATATTGAGATAAGATTTAGAACAAAAGAGGAAGATAAGTATTTCAAAGAACGACCATCAGTATTGGCATACGCATACTATCCAGGTCAAGGTAGAGTATCAGGTCAAGTAGTGTTTAATGCTTCATACATTTGGGATCTAAAAGGTAGGGGTATCAAAGGAAAAGACGCTATCAAAAAAGGATTGGTAGAGAACGTATCATACCCAGAGAACATACTAAAAACATATAATTTGTATGCTGTACTTATCCATGAATTAGGACATACACTAGGGTTAAAACATGATGTAACAGGTGCAGGTGATGGTGAAGATGTAATGGATCCATACTATTCAGTAGAAAATTTAGACTTATCTGATCGTGACATATACAGAATCAGGATAAAATACGGTCAAAGGGTATGGGATAGATTTAGCTTTTACAACATAATCAAACGATTCCTATATCTAGCAGTTAGACGTTGAATATTATCTATATTATTACATCTCTAATCATAATAACAATTTATACAGTATATTATGCCACTAGATAGAGAAGAAAAACTCTACACAGAAGATCAGGTATGGAAGTTTGTAACAAAAGCAATTACTAGAACATTATATGACGCAATAGCAACACATGAGGCACATGGACAACATACAATAGAGGTAGATTGGCTAAGAGATTACACAGATAACATAGCAGTAACATTCCCACGAATTAGCCCAGATGAATGATAAAGTATTACATTTCATAGTGGGTTTCATATTAAGTATTTCAGGTGTAATATACACTCCATTGATAATATTAGGATTTATCTTTGCATTTGGTAAGGAATGGTATGATGGATATACAGGCAGGGGTGTAGTAGAGATAAATGACATTGTAGCAACATTACTAGGTGCAATATTAGCAGTAGGTATTGTGTTTTGCTTAAAAACATAAGATATTAATAGAAGATGTAATCTTAGATAGAGTATGAAAACAATTTCAGAGATAAGAAAAAAAGTTGCATTAGAAGGTAGTGCCAAAAACTTATCAAAAAATGAAGCAAAAATGTGGGTAGATCATAACAAATGGTTATACTCTATGTCAGGGTTGTTAATATTTCACCCTGTTATAGTCAAAATGAACTTCAAATGACCATTAATGGTCATATTATTTTTATTTTTTCTTATTAGTCATGGTTAGGAACAAAAAATGCGAAGATGGCTACTAATAATACTTGGACTAACTTAAACAATGACGGTAGAAGATTAGAAAGAATCATTAAACTATGTGAAACTAATATTTCAAAGGCTATGGGTGACAATCCATCACAAACTGACCATGATCTAGTGTTAGCATACATAGATAGATTAGTAAAGGCAACTACACAAAAGAGCCATGTGGTAGATTTGGTATTAGGTATTTCACATCTAAGGAAGGTTGCAGAGAAGCAACTAGATCAGCCAAAGGTAATGCTTAGATGAAAAATCCTACATTTCAAGAAGATGTTAATACATTAAGATCCCTACTACCAACAAACGACAAAGAGATTTCAGTAGATTTCCCACAGTATAGAGGTATGACATTCAAAGAGTTTTGGGAGGCACTACCAAGAAAATTAGAATATTTTGACTATGAGGAAGATATAATTAAAACACTAGAAAGCAAAAAGAAAATCTGGATTAAAAAAGCAACCGGGCTTGGGGTATCAGAGATATTCTGTCGTTTCATAGCTTGGAACTGTCTTAAAGATGATGTATGGAAGAATAATCAAGTAGATGTATCAGCAGTAATTATTACAGGTGCAAGTCAAGATTTAACTAACAAGATTATCGGTAGAATTAAGAATCTATTTGATTTAGAATTTAAGACAAAAGAATCACTTGTAATATTAAACGGTTGTAGGATAGAGGCATTTCCAACAATGAATCTATCACCAAGTAGGGGGTTAAATCCATTCTTAGTGCTGTTAGATGAGTGTGATTTCTTTCCATCACGTTACCAAGATGAAGCAAGGACAGTAGCAGAGAGGTATATTCCAAAGACTAATCCATATATCGCTATGGTGTCCACACCTAATCTACCTGGTGGCTTGTTTCAGCGTATGGAGGAAGAATATGAATTGTTAAGTGATAAGGATAAAGAGGATTTCTATGTAATGAAACATCTTGACTATACGGTAGGGTTAAACAAGGTATTTGATCCTGAAAATATTAGAGTAGCTAAACTAAGCCCTAGTTTTGGTAGAGAATATCAACTCATGTATGGAATGGGTATAGGTGATGTGTATGAAAAACTTGACGGAATTATAGAAGAATATGACCTAAATATCATAGGTGGTAGAAGTGGTGTATATGGAGATCCTGCATTTGGCTCATCAAACTTTGGGGTATTGGGAGCAGAGATAAGAGATGGCACACTCTACGTCACCGAAGCCAATGAATACCCAAGACCAAGTCCATCTGCTATGCTTGATGTTATGGAAGATATGGCACACAGATACAACTCTAACTGCAAAATCGATTCAGCTCATCCAGGATTTATTAGAGACCTTGAAGAAAGAGGAATACCAGCTCTTCCGATCAACTTTGGATTACAAATTAGGGATCACGAATCTGCAAACGTTCAAAGCCTAAGAAGCAAGATGGCTATCAATTCAGCCCAGATGGTCAAGATGGGTAAGGTAAGAATACACCCTAGTCACACCAAACTAATTGCACAGTTAAGATCAGCACAATTTGATAAACGAGGTGGTATAGACAAATCTGAATTAAACTTTGATATTGGTGATTGTTTTATCATGGCGTGTTGGGATCTCAAAGAGTTTGATTATGGTCACTATGATATTATGTCAGATAGATTAGTCAAACAAGACGACACCGATAAACCTAAAAGTAAGGGTGGTATTTCAATTAATACAGAGGTAATAGAATGAATGATCCAAGACTAGAAGAATTTATTGTCAAGGCAACAGGCAAGACAATAGGCAGGTGTTCAAAGGTAGAATTATCAACTATGTTTTTTAATTCGTATGCTGAAATTGTCAAATATCATAAGCAATTAACTCAAGGTTATGAAATATACAAAGAACAAGAGGGGATAATTGATAAGATTAAAGAGGAGATCAAAGACCTAGACACCATACCAACATCAGTAATTACTACCATTATTGAAGCAAAGCCAAAGGAAAAAGTTGACTAAGGATTATCATGTTTGTCCACAATGCTTTGAGTTTAGAGGTAAAAAATACATTCGTGATGGGTGGGTGTTAGAGTTTGAATAAGAATCCAAAGACACAAGAGGAATTAATGCTATTATACATTAAGTCAGTACACACATTATTAGACGCAGTTAGAGAAAAAGAAAAAAAGTTAAAGAAAGCAAAGGATAATGATCCAGTAACGGTAATGCACTACACAACAAGAATGGTGCAAGATTGGTTTAGAAGCAAAGGAAACCTACCAATACCTGATTAATTTATTCTATTATATATAAGAGATTTAACAAATTACATTATGATCCCATTATTATTGAATCTAGGTATTACTTCTGTTGATAATTGTGGTAGTGAATAATTGGCATACGGACTTTATCTTTTAATGGATCAGCCTAAATGGTTTAGAGGAGATTTTAGTGCCACAAATAAATTAACTGGCACAATTTATTCAGATCAAAAATTTACAAGAGAAGCAAATTTAACAGGATATACGATTACAATTAGATTAACCAAGAATCATAGATGGGGAGATTATTTTAACAAGACAGGAAGTATTGTATCTGCAACAGGTGGAACATTTGAATATGCAGTAGCAGAGAATGAGATACCACCACCAGGATTATACAATGTCAAGATTGAATTATCTAAATCAGGAGCAAGAGAATCAACATTAAATAGACAGGAATTAATGGTAGTTGAAGGTGCAACAGCATGATTGACGCAATAGGTAATCCAATCAATTACGATATTCAGGAAAATATTATACAAGAATCCAAAGTGCCATTAGCTAAAATAGTCAGATCAGATTATCAACGTGAACAACCAATACAAGTCACCTTTGAACAGTTGATTAAATATCACGACAGGACACCACAATTACAAATAGCAGTATCATCTTATTCAGAATTAATTACTGGCACAGAAATGAATGTTACCTGCAAGTCAGAAAAAGCAACAGAAACATTAAACGATTGGATAAGAAATGCAGATTTTTATGATAAGTTTGAAAACATGGTCACTACCTGTTTAATCACAGGTAATAGTATCTTAGAGAAATTAGATGAGAATGACATACAAGATGTTGAGGAAGTAGATATGCAAACCATCATATCCAAGAAAAGAAATGAGTTTGGTGAACTACAATATTATGAACATAGAACAAATCATGGACAAACAGCCAAATTAGGTGAAGGAAAGCTAGGCAAATTTATCGAATTTAACTTAACAAACTATTCTAAACAAGCTTGGGGTAAGTCATTATTTTATTCACTAGCCATACCAAGAACAATAGGAAACAGAACAACAGCACCATTAATAGAAATCATGTGGGGTGTCGAAGACGCTATGTCAGCAATTATCTTAAACAATGCTTATCCAATTACAACAATAACATATCCAGGAGCAAGTGATCCATACTTAGAAAAAGAGGCAGTTAGGTGGCAAAAGTATAAGCCAGGTGATAAACGTGTCCAGAAGATAAAGCCTGAAATAGAATTTTTTGAAACATCAGGTAACAGTAAGTACACAGATTATATCGCACACTTAGAGAAAACCTTTGAGCTTGGCACACAATTCCCACACGACATAATGACAGGTGACTTTACAAGTCGTGCAAGTTCTGAAACAACAGATAACATTGTAATGAAAAGGGTTAGGGGTTATCAGAGATATTTGGCTAACAAACTAAAGGTGGAACTATTTGACAACATACTAATTCAGAACGGTTATGATCCAGAAGTGGAAGAATGTGATGTTACATTTACATCACAGAATGTCATAGAGTTAGAAGTGGCACAGATTAAGGATCTTACTACACAGGGTATTATGACCAAAGGTGAATCAAGAGAATGGCTAAGATCCAACACAGGAATGGAATTACCTGATGATAAAGAGATTCAAGCTAACCAAGACGTACAATCAACAGTAGCCAAGAACGCACAGGACATAAAACAAGAGAAATTTATCCAAGAAAATATGAAGCAAATATCACAAGTAAAAGCAAAGCCAAAAGTAACGTGTAAGATGTGCAAGGAAGGACAACACGCATTATGCACCAAACGTAGATGTGAATGTCAATGACAGAATTTGACGATTTGACTAAAAGGATCTTGGATAAATTAGATGGTTTTGAAGATAAAATAGAAAGCTTGTGTGAAAGATTAATGAAAGTCGAGTATGAACTTAACACTCACTTTAAAGAAATAGAGGATAAACAATCAAACAAAGATAGGAAGTTTTACATCATCATAGCAGGTATGGGTATTACATTTACTATGGTAGAAATCTTGCAGAATATTATTTAATAGGCTTTAAATAGGTAATAACTAGCATTATAATATAGCCGTCATGGGATATCTTGAGTTGTGGATTCTAGATACCTGAAAAAGATACCCATCTTAGGCTACCACCAAGACGCATTTCGCGAGAGTGCCATAGGTATTTCCTATCATTGAGGTGGTATTTTTACTTAATTTTTGTTGACCTTATGGGTTTATATAGCCCTTTTTTGCTTATAAAGATATGAGTACAGAACAAGAAATACAATTTGATTATCAATGCAAATTGTGTAAAGAATTATTCATTGGTGAAATGCCTAATGAACATATAAAAAAACACAACTTTTGGAGCAAGTCGTCACAAAGTTGTCATAGATGTGGTAGAGAAACACATAACGTGTATCACGATAAGCCTGTATGTGTCTATTGGTGTGCAGA
>Ga0208793_1000787_pt1 | contig 20136 bp, 17 predicted proteins | sample 17_taG_FD_184092 | JGI IMG/M metagenome (GOLD analysis project Ga0208793, IMG submission 184092) | Marine viral communities from the Subarctic Pacific Ocean - 17_ETSP_OMZ_AT15314 metaG (SPAdes) (version 2) | ecosystem: Environmental > Aquatic > Marine > Oceanic | place: Pacific Ocean | collected...
TTCTCTTCTTCTTTTACTTCTTCGTAAGAACCATCTTGTAAATTAATGTTTACTTGGCCGTATTTTTCTTCCAGCTCTTTCTTAGTAACATCTAATTCTTTCAAGAATTCTGCATAAGCTTGCATTACTTCAGTTTTTCTTACTTCTAAAGAACCTAAGTCCATAATACATTGCTGTAGTTTTCCTGTTTGTTCTTTAACTGTTTTTAATTCTTGTTCTTCGATTTTGTTTACTGTTTCACTCATTTGATTAAATTTTAATTGTTATTATTACTCTATTTATTATTACTTATTAATATATATTTTTACTTTTTAAATATACTTGATGCCTTTTCAGTTGTACGTCCACCGAAATAGGCTAAAACGACCGACATCATTATCTTCTCGAAAGTATCATTCCATAATTCATTTATATGAAAAGGTAAACTTTCAATGCTGTCTAAAATACCCGCTAAGGAAAAGATAACTATACACCATACTAGAACTAATGGTCTTACATTTTTACTCATCCAAGAATCAGACATAGAATCAGCTTCCCATCTTGAGGTAATAGATTCTATTTCTTTATTCTGTTGTTCGTATATTAATTGTTGTAGTTTAATTTTATCATCTAAACTTACATCAGATTTTGTAATTGCTGCAATAGCATCTTTAGGGGATGTTACCCCTTGTAATATATTTCCTAATGTAGGATTGATTACAGAAGCGGCACCAAATAATAGTTGCCCAACAGTTGTATCTTTAAATTTCTTTTTTGCCATACTATTTATTATAAGGGAATAATCTATTTAAAGCGGCTTTCTTTTTATTACAGCCACATCCTCCTGGAATTTTATCTGCTAATTTTTTTATTCCTGTTGCTTGAGTAAATTTTTCTATAGTATCTCCTAATCCTTTTGATTCCATTTTATTATAATTTTTCGTAATCATCTGTTTTACTGTAAGCTTCTTTTTCCCAAGGTAAACTAGGATTACCTTCTTTCATTTTAGATCTTGGGTAAGCTTTACCTTTCCAATATACATTTTCATCATCATAATCTAAATCACCTCTTTTAATCTGGTCTATATGAACTTTTTCATGATCAATTATGCTCTGATGATCTTTAGGATGTAGTTCATCTGAAATTAAAATAGTACCATTATTATTTCCTTTGCCTAAACATCCTTCTTCTAAGTCTCTCTCATATATTGGAGGTTGTTCTTCAAAAGGCGGTTTTAGTTTAAAGGCCATATTTTTTTGCTATTGTCATTGGATTACCACTAGGTATAGTCATACGTTTTTTAGTAGAAGGTTGAGTGGTTTCTTCACTCTTTTCTTCATTAGGTTGAGTGGTTTCTTCACTCTTTTCTTCATTAGGTTTAAAAAGTAATGAAGCTACTTTTGGACCAAAACTAGTAATAGCTGTTGGGACAGATAATATATTTTTTGGTATATCTTTAGTATTAGTTGATAGGACTTCATTTATTTTGTCTGTAAAACCTGTTTGTGCATTGGCTGATTTTACAACATGAGCCATATCAGCAACTTGAGAAACACCATGTGCGCCACCACTTAGATTTCTACCTTTAAATAATGTTTTTTGTACAAGACTTGGTAGCTTATCCGCACTCTTCTCTAAAAGTTTCTTGCCATACTGCATTACTTTAGGGGCATGTTTACCACCTACGCGGCCAACTGCTGCGATAGTTCCTAGAGCTGGGATAGTTTCTACCCCATGCCAACCCGCGTAACCTAGGTGTGTTCCGGGTTTTAAATTTTCCTTATCTTTTCTATCTCCAAAACCCCATTTATCCCAAGCATGATCTAATGCTCTTTTACCAGAAAATGCCATATTCGCTAGATCCATAGGTACTGAAGCAACCTCCCCATATCCAGTTGCACCTGCAGCAGCGGATGATAATGTCCATATATCTTGTGCAGCATCAAGTCTATTATCTAAATTTTCATTTTGAGAAGTGTCCCCAGTTAGTAAATTCATCCCTTGAATTCCCATATGACGCCTAGTATTTTTATTAATCCAATTAAGACCTTTTTGCCAAAAATTAGCATCTCCACCGGCTACAGCTTCTGCTGCTTTCCCAAAAACTGTACTTTTATATAAATCATTATAAGCACCCGCAATACTATTATTTTCATCAATAATATCTTTATCGGCATTGGGATCAGTATCTACCTCATTATCATTTAATGGAGATTGAAAAGCATTTCGGGATATACCCCAGTTTTGCGTATAAGGCATAATTGCTTATTTTTGTTCTCTAGTGGCATCTTTAACCCCTATATTATCATTATCAAGATTTATCTTTTCTTGACTAGGTTTTTCTTTTTTTTCTACATTTAATGGAGATGAGGATCTTCTTGATACTCCTTCTTTCTTTTCATCATGTTTTACGTCTCCAGCTAATTTAGAAATATGTTTTTCATCAGCTGTTTGATTTTCATCTTTATATTTTCCACCGTATTTTTGATCTTTATTTACGTCTTCTTTAAGATAAGTCATATGAGCTTTATCATCTCTAATTGCTGCTTTCACATTACTTTTTGTAATATGAGTATGCATGTGTTTGTGTATTGGGTGATGTGACATTTTTATTTATTTTTAATTGTTATGTATATGCGATTATATTTTCCGCGTTTGTTTCTGTGCTTGGGTTAGCTCCTGCAGCTGCAGCACCAACCATTACTCTTTGTACTACTAGAGGTAATACAGTTCCTGGTTGAACAGCTTTTATAAATACATCATTTCCATCTATAGTTTTAACATAAACATTTGACGCGGCACTACCATCTTCTGCTGAACCTATTTGAATTATAAACCCTTTAGGGTTAGCTTTATTAGCATCATAAATATTATATTTTTTTGTTGCAGTTCCTACTGCAAATATATCAGCTGATAATGATAGTTGAGTATTACTATCTACAGCTGTAACTGTAGCAACAGTAGGACCTAAATCATCTGAACCTGTCATAGCATACATGTTATAAACTACTTGTCCAACTTGTACACCTTGATTAGTAATATTACCATCAGCGTCATAAGTGGTTACAAAATTAGCATTAGTATCTACTAATTTATCAGCCGTTAAACTAGTTGAAGCGCCAGTTGTTCTGACTACTGGCCCCGGAATATTTATAGTATCACTTAGTGCTACCGGGATTGCGCTAGTATACGAACTTGAATTTATTAACATGATTTTTTATTTTTATTTATTTTTTCTTACCTTTATATAAATCTCCTCCTGGCTTAAGCCTTTTTGCTAAATTATATTGAGGCGTTCCTGGCTCACAGTCTGGGTTAGGAAAAGGAGTACATCTTCCAGGTCGTTTAATTCCCATAAAATTAACTGGAGAGGGATCTTTTACACCTCTAATGTTTTCTCTTTGTTTTATTCTACTTTCTTTTTTAGCCATTGTTTTTTGACTGCGGCTTAAATCCTTATCTTTTCTTATATTTCTTCTTTCTTGTCTACGTGCCTTTCTTTCATCTCTATTAGTTCCTTGTCTTCCTTTGCCACTTACAACCCCGGCTTCCACAGCTGTTTTATTAGTAGCCTCATAATCTTTATCCCCTGGTTCAAGACTTCTATCCCCTGAGGTTAGTTTAGGTGAAGGTTGGTTTGATGCAGATGCTGACGTGTTCCCGGTTAAATCTAATTCATCTTCAGATATTATACCAGCTGTATTCTCATTAAGACGTGGGGGATTTACTTTATTTATAGGTGATGTTTTCCTAGATATTGGGTTGTTTGATTGTTTATATGCCATAACTATTATCCTTTTGCGATTTGTGATATAGGACCTGCTTTATAAGGAACAGATGCTAATTTTAATTTCATTCCATGGCTTCCAGAACTACTTCCTTGCCCATGAGGTCTTCCGTCTTGATCTAGTGGTCCATCCCATATTTGAGATTCCCCAACTATACCTACAGAATTATTTTTAGAAGCATGTGTGTGAGACTTGTCTTCTATCATTTTAAGTGGTGATTTGTGATTTTTCATAATTGTTTTTATTTAATATTGTTGATTAACCCCCCATTGATCTATCAAAAGAACCAGGTAGGGTAGCTCCAAACATATTTTCTGCTGCTACACTAGCTCCAGGATCAAATCCACCAGGGGCTCCTTGCAATCCTGGTTCGGGAGCGGTTTGAACTACATTATCCGCTACATCTCCTTGTACTCCTGTTTGAAAAGCAGGTACTGCATTAGCGTCTCTATCTCTCATTCTATCAGCCCATAAAGTATGTACTTTATTTACTAATTTTGGATCAACTTTAACTTTTCTGCCTCTGCCGCTTCCCATTACCCCAGCTGCAATGTCGGCCATACTATTTAATGGTGATTTTTTCATCTGTTTTTATCTTTATTTACATTATAAATAGCATAAGTCATAACTTTATCAGTATATGTGTTACCAGCTATTAATTTATTTCTACGTTCACTTGTTGGTATATCCTCATTTCCTAACATTATTTTATACATCCTGTTAATTAGTTGTTTACCTTTAAATGAAATTTTATATATATTGTATTTTTGTGTAGTTCTATTTCTATTTCTCCACACTTGAATCCAATCATCTTGAAGGAGTTTACTCCATCTTCTGTTATTCCAACTAAAAGAATATGCCCCTGCTTCAAAGTCTTTCCTTGTAAACAGGTCCACGCAGTCTAAATAAATTAATAATTCTAGTTCTGCATCAGTTAAGTCGTTGTTTTTGGAAGCCCATTTGCGTATTATACGGTAATGTTTTAACAAATTAAGATCTTTTAAATCTCTTGCGTCTAGCTTTTTCATAAAACAACGACCACATTCTCTTGTCTAATGACATGATATGGTTCCTTTTCAATTTCTATTCTATGTGCAGCTGCTTTATCAAAATAAATAATATCATTTTGTTTTACCGCAACTACAGTCTCCCCAACTTGTATTACTTTAGCTTGTTGAAATCTTACGTCTTCACGTTGTTTCTCAGTTAAAAGTAATCCACCCTTGGTTTTTTGATTAGATTCCTCTATTTTTTTTATAATCAAGTTATTACCTATCGCCTTCATGCATCCTAATATTATTTATTATACAATCAGTAGATAGAATAGTACTTGCTACAGAAGCCGCATTTAATAGTGCGCTTTTTGTTACTAATAATGGATCTATAATACCATTATCAATCATATTTACCATATTTCCCGTAACCACATCTATTCCAAAACCATCCTCTTCAGGCATTTTTGGTTCTAGTCCAGCGTTTTCAAGTATAGTTTTATAAGGAGAAAGGATAGATCTTGTTAAAATCTTCTCACCTTCATTGGTTTCTTTTATATGGGTAGCTGCATTTAATAACGCAATACCACCGCCGGGAACTATACCTTCTTTTATCGCAGCTTTTGTAGCACAAATAGCATCTTCAACTCTATCACTTTTTTCTCTTAATTCGATTTCTGAGTTAGCACCCACCTTAACTACAGCTACTTTAGCAGCTAATAATGCAAGTCTTTTTTCATGTGCTATTTTATATCCAGGAACTTTCTCTATAGCTTGTTTTGCTTGAACTTCTTCAATTAAATCTTTTACAGCATCTGGAGTTTCTTTTACTTGTATTATTGTATTATCTTTATTACAGATTACTTTTTGTGCTCTACCTAAATGTTGAGGGTGAATTAAATCCATATCATCACCTAAATCTTCATTTATAACAGTAGCGCCAGTCATTAAAGCTAAATCATTTAACTTTTCTTTCTTAGTAAATCCATATGTTGGAGCATCTACAATACAAGCTTTTATATTACCCTTCATCTTATTCATTGCTAAAGCAGCTAAAACCTGAGGCTCTACATCTGCTATAATGAATAAAGACTCATTGGACTTTATAACATGTTCTAATATACCTTGGATTTTTCGTATATTTTCTATTTTAGACTCTACAACTAATATAAGAGGATTTTTTAATTCAGCAACACCCTTTGTTTTATCTGTTGCAAAATGTAAACTTTTTAAAGGTTTGTCATATTGCATACCATCGATAATTTCAACTGATGAAGTTAAGTCTTTAGATTCTTCCATTATTACGACACCTGTTTTATCTACACTCTTAAATGCTCCACCAATTAGTTTACCTAATTCAGAGTCATTATTTGAAGAGATAGTGGCAACTTGATCAATCATATCGCCTGTGACTTCTATACTAATATCTTCTAAATATTTTATAACTTTTTTTGTAGCTGAATTAATACCCTCTTTTAATTGTCTAGTATTAATTTCTTTTTTGCTAGCTTCTTCTAATATTGCTTGCGCTAATACTGTTGCTGTAGTTGTACCATCTCCGGCTTCTTCTACAGTTTTTCTAGCAGCTTCTTTAATAAGTGTTGCACCCATGTTTTCAACAGCATCAAATAATACTACTGAGTTTGCAACAGTTACACCATCTTTGGTTATAATGGGTTTTCCTTGATCATCTTCTAGGATAACACACTTGCCGCTAGCCCCAAGAGTGGAGCTAACAGCTTTAGTGAGTTTGTTTATCCCTTCAAATATTTGATCTTTTGCATCTTGACCGAAGTTAAGATGTTTCACAAGTTTATTGGACATAATTTAATTGTATTTGATTTTATTTAAAGGTTTTCACGACTTTTGGCCCTTTGACAAAGTCTACTTTCTTTGCGTAGTGCGCTACTGATCCATCAATAGCAGCTTCTGCGCCTTCTAGAGTTTCTCTTCGGGTTACGTCGATCCAAGTATCTTCCTTTTCAGGATTCTGGTACTCGGTTTGATAGAAGCCATTAACTAGTTGTACTATCCTCCAGTTTTTCTTATCTGCAAGATGTTTCCATAGGTTAATAGTTTCTTCGGTTAATTGTGGTTGACTATTCCACGTTTTAGTCTGATAATAAAACGTCATTGGTTTTGGTTTTAAAGGTTAGAAAAAATTGTTACTATACAGCTGCAATTGAAAGCCATGCTGACATATCAGCAGTTGAAGCAGATCCTGTTCCCTGTAGAGCAGATGATTGTTTTCCTTCAAATACAGAACTAGCAACATCAACATTTTGTTTCTTGTACTCACTAGCTTGAGGAGATGAAGGTGTTACAGTATAGTCCCATCCGTTATCACCACCACTAACTGGTTGGTTCCAAGGAGTTGCTACACTAGCGATAATTTGTTCCCACATTGCTCTAATAACTTCAGTTTTTTGCCCTGCTGTACTTGGAATAAATACTGTATCAGCACTACCTCTTTCTTGAGATAAAACCTTTACAGATCCACCGTCAGTATAAGTTATTCTAAGGTCTGTTTGTAAACTAGCACCTGAACCTACATCTGCAGCAAACTTCATAGAAGCTACGTCAGAAATTCTCAAAGGAGTAACTGACCCGTCACTTAATTTAATGTTTAAAAATTTACTTGCCATTTTGTTTATTTTAAATGGTTATGGTTTACTATTAATTTCTTTAAGTGTATCAGGTAAGGTAAACCAAAAAAATACCTTTTACACCTTATATTGTATTATTACCTGTTTTTATTCATTTTTACTTAAACTCCTATAATTTGATCTATATCAGCTCTTGCAATTGCATTTACTGAATCAATATTACTGCCAGAAACACCTATTACATCATTCTCATAACCTGTTTCAACTGCATCAAATTCTATAAAAGGTACATAACCAGAATTCCCTGACGAGAAATTAGCGTATGCTGCTTGTTGTTTATCTGATGTACTAGTAGTATCACTATAATCATTACCATATTGTACCATTACTACTTTTAATAAACCTGTACCAAAATCAGTTATAGCTGTAGCATTTAAACTAATAGAAGTATCGGCATCGCTACTTGTTAGATTAGTAGAACTACTATAAGCAGTAGTATAAACTACATCTGAGAAATAATCACTAGTAGTCAAATCTGCATCAGCACTTCCTTGCGCGGTAGATTTAACAATTATAAAAGTAGGAAAACATATAGTCGGTGAGCATGTTGTACTTGTAGTTCTTCTAAAATTAAATGTTAAATTCGAAATTGTATATCCACTAGAATAACTAGATGTATCAAATGCACAGAAAAATCTATAAAATCTCCATGATCTAGATCCTTTCCCTGCATCTGTAAAGAAATCTGCTACTTTTGTATTAGCACTTGTTGATTGGTTAAAAACACCTTGCCCTGTTTCTCTTGCGTCAGTAAAACTACTAGTTATATTGCCAGAATACGCGTATCCGTATTTTCCTGCATCTATTTTTGCCATAATTTATATTTAATCAATTACTACCCATGTATTATCTGGACAGAAATATATATGATTAGAATCTATCGCGTATCCAACTACTCTTACATAATCTCCAGATCCACTTGGTGCTGTAGTAGTCATTTCTCCACCTGTAGTTGAAATATATAAAGGTAAACCTATTGTAAAATTGTGAGATGCTTCGTGATATATTCCATTTAATAATATTCCATCGCTAGTAGGAGATGTACCTAAAGCTAAACCTAATATATTTTTTGTACCAGTATCAGCATCAGCTCCTGACCATATTAATGAACCCATTGAGTTACTTCCATAAACTACTTGACCAGCAGTCATGCTCATTGTGGTACCAGCTTTAATTATTGTACCAGAACTTTCTCCAGAAGAAACTGCTGTATCTAATTGTATATTAGAATCTCCATTTAATACTATACCATTATCTACCTGAAGAGGAGCTGAAGTTATTATCCTCATGACCCCACCGTCAATAGCCATAGCGGTATCACTACCTTTATATTTAAAGATTATATCATTTGCACCTTCAGCATCTAAAGTAATATTTCCCACAGAATCAATAGTGAAATCACCACTACCACTTTCCGTTAATGTTGTAGCGTTACTACCATCACCTGATATTGATAAAGCACCTCCAGTAAGACTTACTGCTCCTGCAAAAGTTGCATTAGCAGAAGCATCTAAATACATACCAGTTGTATCATTGCCACCTAAATACAAAGTATCACCACTGCCAGCAAATAAAGCAATAGCATTTGTACCAGCGTTTTTAATTACAGCTGTACTATCTCCGTCTGGGTTGAATGTGACATCTGTACCATTTGCAATTATTCTTCCTTCAAAAATTGCATTTTGTGATGAGTTTAAGGTAAGAGCTGTACTTTCTCCATTGGTTTTAAATGTCATTTGACCATCAGATGACATATTGAAATCATCTCCAGAATCCGCGTATTGAATATAAGCTTTTTGACTTCCATCTTGTCTCCAGTCAATATAAGGACTACCAGTTGCCGCTCCCTCTATATGAAGTATATTTGTTACACCCACATTCCCTGCAAAAGTTGCACCAGTTGTTGCAATTCTAAAATATTCTGTACTACCAATTTGATAAATTTGGTCAGATGCTGAATCAACTTGTAATGCCCCACCAATAGAAGAAAAAATAATTGAAGTTGAGTTATCAGTATCATATAAAGTAATATATGGAGTTGCACTTTCAATTGCCAAATCACCATAAAACTGTATGTCGCCCGCTTGTGTTAATTTAAGTCTTTCTTGACTGTTTGTGTAAAATAATAAAGGATGATTACTATATGTACCAATAACAGAACTACTATCCTGTGAATACATTTTTAAAATACAGTCATTTGTTGTATCAAACAATTGTATTGTAGGCGAAGTTTCAGCAATATTTAATCCTGTAGCAATTGTATACTGACCAGTATATGGGCCAATAAGAACGTTTCCTGCAAAAGTTGCAGTACTACTAACATTTAAAGTGTTTGATATGGTTGTAGCTTTTTCCATTTGGATTTCTTCACTACTATTTGTAGTAACAAATCTCATATATAAATTACTACCTTCTTTAAATTCTAAAGCAGCACCTAAATTATCAGGGAATATAATATCAGAAGCAGAACTAAAAGTTATATTACCTGCAAAAGTTGCATTACCGTCTTGACCTATAGTTAATCTTCTTGTAGATGAAGAAGCACCATCAGCGGTTGTCCAGAATTCTAAATTTCCCGGCATATCTGATGAGCCAGGGGTTCCATCTACAATACTACGAATATCCGCTGTTCTTCTATAAGCACCACCGTCGTAACCATAAAAACCAATTAAACCTACAGTTTCATCCGCTTGTACAATTGTTGGACTAGCCCCTGTTCCACTAGATTTTCCAATACCTAAAAATGAGAAGTTTCCTACTGAATTGCTATGCGAAATAATTTGTGCAGAAGCAAAAGTATCATTTTCAACATTTAAATCACCTGTTCCATAATTACCATTAGATGAAGGCGATTCTGTTCCGATACAAACTTCCCCGGAATCTTTTACAAATACATATCCACTATAATTATCATTTCCTACTTTAAGCCCAGCTGAAGATATTGCTTGTAAATTGTTGCCATATATAGTTCCACCAATAATTAAATCTTTTGTTCCACTAAGAGTAACATTGCCTCCAAAAGTTGCATTTCCAGTGGCAGATATATTTAAAACTTCTGTTCCTACAATACTATCATCTAACATTCTAATACTAAATGATGGTTCTCCATCTGTTCCTTCTCGCTTACCACCTATAGCAACTCCATAATTATTAACTGTTGAAGTACCAAAAAATATATTTGTAAAGCCACCTGAATCTGTGGTTGCGGATGGGTGTAATCTTAAGAAACAATCTCTATCAAATTGAGTTGTTACTTGTGCGTTTTGAATTTCCAACTTTCCTGTAGGGGATGAAGTTCCGATTCCAACTTTACCATCAGAAGTAATACGCATTGCTTCTGCACCACCTGCTCCTAAAGCAATTTCTTTACCACTACGACCTTTTATCATTAACGTATCTGTATCAGTTCCACTTCCTACTATCCCACTTGCTGAACCAATATCTGCATATGCTGTGCCTCCAGTTTCAAAAGTTATATAAGCACCTAAAGTTGGGGCGTCTAATGTCATGTACCTACCGCCTGAAGCGCTTTCTATATTAACAGCGTTATTAACAGTTAAAAGAGCATCAACCGTTGTAGCGCCATTTAAATATGTAGTTCCATTATTATAGAAATCATATGAACCATGAACAGCAGCACTCATTACAGCAAATTTACCTGATGAGTGTCCTGTTACCATACCTACATCTCCTGCAAAAGTTGCGCTTTGATCAAGGTTAAGTGATAAAGCTGCTGTACCAACATTATCAGTGTGAAAAGTCATAACTTCACTACCTTGTAAATATCTTATTTGACCTCTTTTTTCTGTAGCATCATCTGCAGTACCATCTGCAAAGAATATTGATCCATAACCAGTGGTTCCACTATATATTGTTAATCCAGTGTTACCACTTCCCGCACCAACTATAATATCATCAGCATCATCGTGAAACTGATTAGGGGCTGCCCCAGATCCAACACCTATTGGTTTATCGAATATCCAATGATCATTTGAAATGTTTACAACCTGTGTTGCTGCAACATAGATTTTTAAATTACTATCTGATACTTCTGATATATAAGTATGACCACTACCACCATCTAATAATAGTTTTTTAGTTTGAGGTATAGCTACATCTCCTGCAAAAACCGCTGAGGTTGCAGTATCATTACCTAATCGTAATATTTCTGTTCCTAAGTGTAGAAACTGAAAGCCATCTCCTACTGAGCTGTGATCTTCCAGAACCGCTGTAGTACCTGTAGATCCCATTCTAAACCTTTGGTTATATATATCAATATTTCTAATATATAAAGTTCTAAAATCTAATGAATTTGTAGTACCTAAATCTTGAGTATTGTCTGTAGTTGGTATTATATGACCTGCAAAAGTTGAATCATTTGTGCTAAAAGTAATTGGACCATCAGCTAAAGTTTCTGAAGTTCCACTTCCATCCCATTTAACTACTTTTTGTCCTGTACCTGCTCCAGATATAACTGAACTATTATCTATTTTCTGCCAAGCACCGCTTCCTGTGTGAGTATTATATATAACCCAGTCACCTACATGCCAATCATCCGGTGTTGTACCTGGATCATTTGGTGTTGCATCACCAGCTACACTTACCACAAAATAATAACCATTTGTTTTATAAGTAGAAGTTGTTAAATCTGGATTACCACCAGCCCCATCATTAGCATCCCAAGTTCCTTGATAAATAGTAGAGTTTACTAAACTATCATCTACATATTTTTTACTAGCAGCATGAGCATTTGCTGTAGGGGTTACAGGTATTGTTACTTGACCTACAAAAGTTGCAGCACCAGCACTATCTAAAGTTAAAGGTGTTACTACAGTTCCGCTGGAATTTTCTGTTTTAAATACAATATCATCACCATGACTTTGGTTAATTAAACTTAAATTACCTTCTTTATTTAAAACAATAGCTTCACCGCTTGAGCCTGTATGATATACTTGCATCCTAGCTGTGCTACCACCTAAATATATTTTTTGACCAGCGGCTATATTTAAAACACCGGTAAGGGTTACAGCTCTATTTGAATCTATTTCTATTCCTTTACCACCAGCTGTGTAAACTACAAAAGTATCATTACCACTAAATCCAAAATATGTATCATCACTAGGATCACTTGTGTGTCTGATATATTCTGGTATATAAATACTACCTGTAAACTCTGCGCTTGTTGAATCAAATTTTAAAGTACCACTATTTTGTGATCTTATTTCAAATATTTTTCCGGAGGAGGTTGTTCTAAAAGTTGCGGCATTACTTCCATCATTAGCCATTAAATTCATCAATGTACTAGCTGTAGCATCGGGAGATTTAAAATTACCAATTCTAGCTGTTATATCTCTTGCAAAAGTTGCATCTTGAGAAGAATCTATTGTAAGAGCAGTAGTAGCAGCGGTTTTAAATATAAACTCATCATTAGTATGGCCATAAGTTATACCGCCTCTATTTGAAGCATCTTCATCTGTAAAGAAAATTGATCCTTTAGAATCATTAGATGCCATTAATTCTATAATAGCTCCATTAGCGCCATCATTATCAATTAATAATGCTGTATCTGAGTTACCAGATGTAGAACCTGATGCTCCATCTGCACCAACTATATGTAATTTTTTAGCTGGGCTTGCTGTCCCGATTCCAAAATTACCCCCATTAAAGTATGAATCTCCATAACCTCTTACAAAAACATTTGTCGTTCCTGCTTCATTATATAATTTTAGTAAACCACCATTTCCATTGTCATAACCTACTAATGCTTTCTGAGTTCCGTCTGATTTAAGTATGTTTATCTTAGCATCAGCACCCGAAGCTGGTTTTAGTTCTAATAATTCAGATGGGGTGGCTGTCCCGATTCCGACTAACCCAGCATTTGTAATAAACATTTTAGCTGCTGCACCAACATCTGTGCGGAACTCTAAATTTCCAGAGGTGTTAGCCGAAGCTACTATTCCACTTGTGTTAGTAGTAGAATAAGAAAGCTCTATTCCATTCGCACCATTCCATATTCTAGCCTCATCCCTAACATCTAATTCTTTTGTTGGGCTAGCCGTCCCGATTCCAAAATTACCTCCGTTAAAATATGAATCACCACCTGTTGCTATTTTTACCTTTGCTGCTTCAGAAGCATCATACATAGTTAATGCAGATGAATTACCACTTGCACCAACATAAAACTTAAATCTTTCTTCGTTATTATCCGCTCTAAATCTTACGTATTTATAATCACTACTTGATAATACTTCAAATCTACTAGAGGGTGCTACAACACCAATACCAATATTACCTAAATGATTTTGTGTTAAGCCTTGTGTAAGGGTTCCACCATCAGTAGTAGTAAGAAGCGACATATATGTATCGCTGCTTGAAGGTCCATTATAAACACGAACTGCTCCATGTGGTCCGTTTCCACCACCACCAACTTCAAAAGCTATTCCTAAATATTCATCCGCATTATCAATTCCTGATTTTAAATAAAGAATATCTGCACTAGAAGTACTCGTACTAGTTACAGATAGTTTTGAATCAGGGGTGGTTGTCCCGATTCCGGTATTACCTAAACTATTAATGAAAAATTTATCTCCAGTACTATTTGCTATTAAAAAAGAACCATCATAATAATTAGTCCAACCCGCGCCAATATTCCAATAATTATTATCGCCGGCTAATTGTAGTTGATAACCTGTATCTTTAACATGCAATTTTTTACTTGGAGAAGTAGTTCCGATTCCTAATCTATCATTAGTATTATCCCAATATAAATCTGCATTACTACTTAATTCAGTTGTATCTGACCAAAAAGCTACTCTTGTTGCAGCACCAGTACCTGTAACAGTACCACCTCCACCAGTATTAGCAATCCAATTTGTACCACTACCTGTAGAACTTAAAATCTGGCCAGATGTTCCTGCATCACCACTTGTATCTAATAGTTTGTCTATCGGTTGTAACTCGGTATTTATCTTTTTAATTTCTGCCATGTCTTAATTTATATAACTTTGATTTATATAAGATCCTATTGCTTCTACTGTAACTTTAGGTGTATAACTTTGTGTACTACTTCTCGCTTTGAATGTAAATGTAATATTATCTGATCCGTCTGCTGCATATGTTACATCAAAGGCATTTACACCCTCATCTATATCTTTATCTATATTCCAAGTACCACCTTCATTTCTACATGAGTATACTATTCTTTGATAGCCCTCGCCACCAAAGCATGTAAATATAAATCCTGCTGAAAACCCATTCCCACCTGATTCTCCACTTAATCCAGCAACCGCTGTTCCTGTAGTAGTTAATGAACCAGAGGATATAGTATATGTTGTTTTTCCACCAGCAATAATTCCACCATTAACATCTAGTTTAGCATCAGGGGTAGTTGTTCCGATTCCAAGATTACTACCACTTAAGGTCATTTGCTCTGTGTTATTAGTAAAAAATTCTATTTTACCATCACTTTGCTCTATTCTTTCATGTGTATCACCCCATTGAAATGAATAACCACTGTCTATATTTACATGGCCGCTGTTAACTGTCAATGTACCTGTTGTAGTAATAGCACCAGTTGTTACTGTCCCTCCAATAGTTACAGCACCACTACTATCAATACTTAATCTATCATTTGTTCCTAAAGCACTAGTAGATATTTTAAATTTATCAGAATCTGAATTATCAATACCAAGTGTATAAGAAGTACCTGATATATTAAATTGAAGAGAAGCATCACCAGAACTAGAGTTTTGAACTAATACTTGAGGTGTTGAATCTGTTGTAGATGTTAAAACATGTAATTTTTTCTCAGGGGTGGTTGTACCTATTCCACATTTACCGCTGTATAAATTAAATATCCACTCACTTTCATCATAGCTATATAATTGCCATGTACTCGCGCTGGCTCTTTCTTCCCATTTTACACTACCATCTGGATACCAAAATATAGCAGGTTGACCACTAGTAGCTTCTAATCTTAAAGTATCTTCATCTCCACTTACAATATGTAACTTATTTCCAGGGGCAGTCGTCCCGATTCCGACATTGCCATCTTTATCTATACGCATTCTTTCTGCATTAGAAGAACCGTCATATGTTTTAAATGATAAATCTCTACCAGTGCCATTATTATTAATAACAATATTAGCATCACCATTATTAAATGTTAAATAACCTCCATTACCACCTTGAATATTTATATTACCAGCAACATCTAGTGCATTAATATCTATAGTTGTTCCGATTGCTACATTCCCTGAAGAATGAATCCTCATTCTTTCAGAACCGTTAGTATTAAACTGAATAGTATCATTACCACTAAATCCGAAATAAGTATTAGTATCCCCAACATGACCAACATATCTTGGTATTAATATATCATCACCTGAAGCTAGTACTACTGAATCCCCTAGTGTTTCACTGTCTGTCCATCTAGCTAAATACTCTCCTGTACCAGCACCGGAAAGAACAGTTGTATTATCAATTTTTTGCCATTCACCGCTTCCAACATCATCGTTCCATATTACCCAATCTCCAGTGTGCCATGAATCAGGTTCTGTTCCTGTACCATTTGGTTCTGCAATACCATCAGCACTACATATATAATAATATCCATTTACTTGTAATGATGCTGAACTTAAATTAGGATTACCATAACCTGAGTTTAAAGATTTATCAGGATCCCATGTTCCTTGGTAAAGCGTAGCACCTGTAATTAAGCTATCAACATAACCCTTAGTTGTAAGAGTAGTAGAGCCATCACCATCAACTGTAGCAGCTGAAGTTCCTTTACCAGTTAAAGTTAAAGTTGTAGCCCCAACATCGCCGGTAATACTTACACCTGTCGTGAGCGTCTCTAATTTCTTTGCGTCATTGTGATATAATTCTACATCAGTACCAAAATGAGCTCTTAGTGTAGTTCCATTTGCTGCAAATACTCTAAACTCATCTGATTTTAATCTTAGACCACTAGCATTAGTATTTGTTATAAAACTTATATCATTAGAAGAATCATGATATATTTTTAAATCATTACCATCCCCAAATCTAGCTTCCACGTTATCCATATGATGTGTTCTTTTTAAGAACCCAGTTTCTGTTTCACTTCCGTCTAAGAAAAAATACGTGGCAGTACTTCCTGTGCCATTATCTGATTGGAAGCAAATATCGTTGTCGTCAGCAGTGTTTCTTATATATAAAACACCAGTGTCATTTATTATAAAGCTATTGCTTCCGTCGTGATATATTTTTAAATCTTTTCCGGTACCAAACTGGCCATATACACTATCTAAATGCTGTGTATTTCTACTAAAAATTGTTTCACCTTCTCCACCATCTAATCTAAAATATTCAGTATTACTTCCAGACATATCATCTGCTCTAAATTTAATATCTCCATCATCTTGGTAATTATCTATATATAAATCTCCAGTTTGATTTCTAATAACCCCATTGCCATCATGGTATATTAAAAGATCTTGTGATGCGCCGTATTTAGTTTTTATCCCATTACCAAATCTTAATTCTACATAAGCATTCATAACCCCGCCACTGCCATCTAAATCTAAATAAGGTGTTGTTCCGCCACTTCCATTATCATTATAAAATGCAATATCTTTATCAGCAGCTTCTTGTATAATATTAAGATGACCTGTATAGTTTTCTATTTTACTATTGGATCCGTCATGTCCTATTATCAAATCTTGTGAAGCACCCCATTTTGCATAAATTGAATCTGCACCGAATAATAAATCTTTATAAGCTATTATTGATGTTATACCACCATCTAAAACTAGATAAGGTGTTACACTGCCAGACCCATCATCAGAATAAAGATTAATATCTCCATCATCAGTGTTATTTACTATATTTAAATTACCTGTATAATTATCTATGTGAGAATCTGTACCATTATGATATATACGTAAATCACTATTATTTCCATATAAAGAGTTAACATTATCTCCTAGAAAAACATTTTTATAAAATATATTTAAAACTGATCCACCATCAATTTTGTAATATTCAGTAGTTCCACCACCACCATCATCAGATAAAAATTTAATATCACCATCATCTTGGCTGTTTATTATTTCTAAATCTCCTGTGCCATTAAGTATATATGAATCTGTAGCATTATGGTATATCTGCATATCAGAAGATGAGCCAAAATTTGCTATAACATTATCTAAATGTTGAGTTGGTTTTTCAAATTCTGTTCGTGTTTGCCCACCATCTATTCTAATATATGTATCAATAGCGCCACTGCCATTATCACTTTGAAAAATTATATCTCCATCATCTTGCGATACTTTAACTATAAGATCTCCAGTTTGGTTATCTATCATACCTAAACTTCCTGTATGATATATTTGTAAATCTACTCCTGTACCAAAATTAGCCTTTACATTATCTTCAAATTTAAATTCTTTTGAAACAACTGTTGTGACCGTACTCCCATCTAAAGTTATATAAGGTGTAACCCCTCCAGATCCATCATCACATTGAAAAGATATATCTTTATCATCCGCCCCTTGATATATGTAGAAATTCCCATTATTTGGTTGAATATAAGTATCACTGCCATCACTATACATTAAACAATCAGCACCACTATTACCAAATCTAAGTTGTACACCATCATTAAAAATAACATTACCAGTCATAGTGCCACCAGCAAGTGGCAAGTAAGATCCAGGAACTACTGCACCTCCATTAATTGAATCCACCCAAATATTTGCCCATCTATTTGCGGTTGTGCCTAAATCATATGTGCTATCTGCTCCGACGAAAATACTTCCCGCAGTAACTAAATAACTTGGTGTTATTTCAAGCATTGTTACATCTAAAACTGAACTATTAGATAATCTAAATTTAATATTCTGAGATGTTGTCCCGTGATCTATATACGCAGTAGAAGCAGAATTAAATCGTAATTGATTTTCTCCAAACTTTGAATTCACTGTTCCAACTGTTAGTGTTCCCGTTGTAGTAACATTTCCATAGAAAGCAACTGAGCCATCACCAATAAACTGTGCTTCAATTCTACTATCTGTTTCATTAAGTATTCTTAATCCTTGCGTTCCAGCTAAACACAGTCTATATGCATCGTGAGAAGCTCTTGTTAACCTGTATCCGTCTGAATATCCTGTTTGAGCCGCTAAATATACAGGAGCTTCAACATCGCCTGCAAATGTTACATCACCGGTATTAAATACATAAGTACCACCAGTATTAAATGTTAGTGCAGTACTATTTTTATATATATGATAATCATTACTAACAGCCCAATCAAATTGATGTTTTTGTCCTGAAGATTGGTAAAGAGCACCGGAAACACCAACCCCAGCGCTTGTCGTCTCTAGTCTGCTAACATTATCGTAATAGAGTTTAACTGCACCATTAGCTATAAAAGAAGCTAAATATTCATCTAGACCTGGATTTTGAAAATATATAGCATCTGAACTTAAAACTAATTGTCTACCTAATAAGGAATTTATAAAATTTTGATTTGTAGTACTATTATGATATATCTCAAAATCCGGCGCACCTCCAAAATTTAATTTAGCGTTATCTGGGAAACTCCCGGTATTTAAGAATTGTATAGCCATGTCTTATTTAATTTTATTAAGATATTCTAGTCAATAGCGCTGTATAAGTTGAATTTGATATGTCTCCAGTGAAAGCAAATGTTATAGTAGCACCAGATCTTGTTACGTCACAATATACTGTTTGCCCTGCCGCAGTCATAACTTCTGCCGATGTAGTAATACCACTTCCTCCACCGAATACTGCCGCGTCGGTTACTGTTACCGCCCAAGTTGTTATACCAGCATTATAAGCTCTACTAATGTAAGATTCACCACCGTCTAAATCTACTGAAGCCGTATTAGGATTAGCTGATGTATCATAAGTTAAAGTAACTGTTCTACTAGCGCCGCTTCCTGTATAGGTTGCAACTAGTGGAGTAGACGCTGCTACTATTTGACCACCAGCTTGTGTTGCCGATGCTTCTCTAACACCTAGTGTTGCTGTACCTGCGTTATAAGCTGCAGTTATGGAATTTGGAATATAATTTGTTACTGCACCTGTTTGCGGAACAACATTACCAATACCTACTGTACTTGCTGTTGCTAAATCAGTATCAGATTGAACAATGATAAAATCTGCTTCTGCAGCATTCCCTCCTGATTTTGCAGTTTGTACTATAACTGAATCACCTGTTGTAAGTGGCGTTGATGCATTGCCAAAGAAGTTACCATTTGTTGTTACTACATAATAATCTCCAACCGCAATCGCTACATCTGTATAAAGATCCCCTGATAATGGTGCATCTAAATCACCTGTATTTGCATTAAATCCGCCTTTGAATTCTAGTAAACCAGTCATTGCCGCTTGTACGAAAGCGGTTGTTGCTATTTTAGTTGAATCATCTCCTGATGCTGGGGATGTAGCTACTGTAGACCCGGTAGGCAATACCGTACCTGCTGCAGGATAAGCAATGGTTATAGTTTTACTAGAACCTGTTGTTTCCATTTGCCCAGCTGTACCTTGTATTATTGCAGTATCATTATTAGCTGTTGCCGCAATACTAGAAGTATCACATGTAATAGTTTTAAAGAATGTTTGCGAAGAACCTAAATCTGTATTTGTTATAACTACTGTTCCTGTTCCTACTACAGCTGTAATACCAGCACCAGCATCAAAGTCAA
>Ga0208793_1000789_pt1 | contig 20088 bp, 15 predicted proteins | sample 17_taG_FD_184092 | JGI IMG/M metagenome (GOLD analysis project Ga0208793, IMG submission 184092) | Marine viral communities from the Subarctic Pacific Ocean - 17_ETSP_OMZ_AT15314 metaG (SPAdes) (version 2) | ecosystem: Environmental > Aquatic > Marine > Oceanic | place: Pacific Ocean | collected...
CCGCAATAACGGCTGGGCCCGCTGTTAGAATAAGCAAAGGTGGTTCTCCTGTAGGATTAATTAGATATGATACATTAGTAATAGAAGCAAATGACGTTCCCACAATACGTTTAGGCGAAAACGATGGAACAGTTTCCACTATAATGTCAGGAGATTCTAACCTAAGAATTAATTCAACTCATCCTATTAAGTTTTTTACTGATGGTACCACTACAGGCGAGGGACACAATGGCCAAGGCGGAACTTTTGCTATGATTATAGATAATTCGCAAAACGTCGGGATTGGGACGACTAGTCCTGGAGCAGCATTAGAAATAGCAAATGAAGATTTAAATGTTGATAACACTATATTAAATATAGGTAACGCTATAGTGGCTCCAAACACAAGAGACTCTTGGATTAAAATGTTTGCTTCGCAAAATACATCAGATAAAACATTTGCTATTGGGAATGCTTATGGAAAATTTGTTGTAAATTACTTAGGAACAAGAGCAACAAATCCACTAAGCGCAGGTTCAAAAATATTTACTGTAGACGGGCCTAATGGCAACGTCGGAATTGGAACTTACACACCTAACGCTAAACTTGACGTGCAAGGAACACAAGGTCAGTTATTCTCAGTTACAGATGATTTATCAGGTGATATTTTTTCAGTTGCTGATATATCTGGTGTACCTATAATGAATGTTAATTCTGATGGTACTTCGTATTTTGATGGTGATGTAGGAATAGGTGTAGAAAATCCATCATACAAGTTAGACGTATGGGGTGATGGTATTGCTCTCGGAAGCGCTGCTTTTGCTAAATATGATTCTTCTAATGATTTGTTTTTAGTTGGAGATTGGGATGGTGCAGGTGCTGATATGGCTATTTATGATGGAAATAGTAGTGAGGTAGTTAGAATAAAGAGTGATAAAGTTGGGATTGGAGAGGTTAATCCATCATATTCATTAGATGTTTCAGGTACGATTAGAGCAACTGGTGATGTTATAGCTTACTCAGATAAAAGAGTAAAAGAAAATATACAAACTATAGATAATTCACTTGAAAAAGTAATTAAATTAAGAGGTGTTGAGTTTAACAAAATAGGTGAAGATAAAAAATCAATTGGTGTAATAGCTCAAGAAATAGAAAAGATACTACCTGAAGTAGTAAGAGAAGATGATAAAGGAATGAAATCTGTAGCTTATGGTAATATAACAGGTATATTAATTGAAGCTATAAAAGAATTAAAAGCGGAAATAGAAGAACTTAAAAAACAAATAAAAGATGGCAATAACTTATAGTACTAACATAATACATCTGAAAGGCGCGCCTAGCTACCAAGGATTAACTAATGTTATAACAGAAGTAGAATTTGAAGTTGTGGCTGTGGATGGTGAATACACACATAACAGTATAGGTAACATTGGTGTAGAATTAAACGAAAATGATTTTACAGTCTTTGAAGAAATAACTGAAGAGCAAGTTATAGGTTGGGTAGAATCTCACCCTGTTCATCAAGGTCATAAAAATCATTTAGAAGAATTTATAAATAACATGAAGGTTCCTATGAACTGGGGACTAGATAAACCTTGGGAGTAATATGGCAGTACCTGGAAGCGGAAGTTTAAGTTTATTTTCTATAGCTAATGAAAAACTTAGTAATGACTATAATGATGGTGATGATGGATCTGGACCATACAGTTTAACTGATATAACTTTAGGGGGAGATACTTATGGTAATAGTGAATACTACGATTTTACAAATGGATTTAGTCCTTCACACCCTGACAATAATGCTGGTTACAGTATGGGTGAATTTTATGGCTACGACCATGACTATGCGGCTCCAGCCTGTAATTTAGCGTATGAAACAGGGGGTCAAGGAACATTTGATTTCCCTATAAATCTAGGTGCTTCAACTGGGTTGGTGACTATAGAGTATCAATCTTATAGCGTGCCTGATAAATTTACTTTCACATGGAACGGAAACACATATACTAGTGGCGACGGAAACGGAACAGGAGATAGTTTTGTAGGTTCATCAAGCTATGCTAGTAATAGCGCTGTGCAACCATTAGATACATTAACGGGTACTTATGGAAGCAGTGGTTATCAGTCTCAGAATGGCGGTAGAGGTACTATAACATTTAATAAAAACACATCAACTAGCTCTTCTAACATGCGTATAGATGCTCCGTTACCTGGTACAGGTTGGTGGTTTTCAGTTAGCTGCCCAGGAAATCAAGTTATAGGCGGGGGTGATGGAATTGCTCCTACTATATCAGCAAGTGTTTTAACGACTATTGGTAACGCTGTTATAATGAATGGTAACGTTACTGATCTAGGAACTGCATCTGATTTTACTACAACTGGAACTATTAGTCAGAAAGGTTTTGTCTATCTGCCAGGTATTACAACTTCAGATTCTTTCTACAGAGAAACACCGAGTGGTACATTTACCTCAGATGTAGTTGAAGTTTTAGAAGATGATTCAACTATAAATACAACTGGAAATTTCAATGAAACTGCTAACGCTACATCAACTGGAGCTACTGTAACCACACAAGACGCTACATCTGTTACTGAAACCGCTTTTGTGGCCAACTATACTCCTACTAGTTTAGGTGGTGTTCCTATTAGTTTTAGAGCTTTTGCTAAAAACGCGGCTGGGACTACTTATAGTGGTGTTATAAACTCTAGCACACCAGGTAATATAGATGAAATTGGAATAACATATTGTAATTCTGCTTTTAACCAAACTCCAACAGCACAAATATCGTCAGGAGTTATAGCTGATACTACTGGTAACGACTATCAGAAAAACAATTCTTATAGTGGAACTTCTACTTCTGCAATAACTCAAACTGTTACAGAAAACACGGTTTCTTTGACGAGTAGCAGTACTTACGTGTATAGAGCTGCTGCAAGGCAAGGGACAACTCTTATTTATGGTAATATAAAAAGCTTCACTGTTCCTGCTTCATATGACTTCACAGCAACTATAACTGTTCGTTCTGACAACATTTACTCTACATATGCTTATGGCTATGGATCTCCTAGTTTAGTATGGCCAAACATGGGTGCGTTAAGCCCAGGTTACGGTTTTAAAGGAAAAACAATCGTAGGTATATATTGGCAAGACACCTCTCAAGCAGATACTCTGTTTATTAAATTTTCAACAACTAAACCTTCCTTTAGTGATTTAGTTATAAACGGAACTAGTTATGGAGCTTCTACTACTTGGACAAGTAATAGTAGTACGTCATGGAGTAAAAACGTTACAGGTAATCCAATGGGAACCACTTCTGGATTTGCTACTTTAAATTTAAAGAACTAAATTCAAAGAAAATTATTTGTATATTTGTACAAGTGAATTAATTTAAAAAAAAACAATGGCAATTACTTACAAGTGGGACATCCCAGCAATGAACTCTCATATTCAGTCAGAAGGACAAGATAATGTGATTTACACAGTACACTATAGATATACAGGATCTGAAGAGTCTGGAGGTAAAACGTATTCGTCAACTAATATTGGAACACAAAGTTACACTTATGTGGCAGGAGAACCTTTTACACCGTATGAAAACACAGAAGCTTTTGAGAATGTTGTTATTGGATGGTTGGAAGGATCATTAGATGTTCCTGCAATGCAAGCAAGTATAGCTGCAAGTATACAATCTCAAATCACACCTGTAAATGAAGATTTGTTTTTTACTTGGAATAACCCACAACCACTTCCAGAAGAAGAAGTTGTTGAGGAAGAAGTTGTTGAAGAAGAATCTGAGGAAGAAGAATCTGAGGAAGAAAGCACTTCTGGAGACGAATAATACATTAGTTAAAATATAGTAAATCAATAATTAAATTCAATAAAATGGCAAAAATTACAGATGAGCAATTAAAACAATTGCAAGAACAGGTTAATACTATTAATCAAAATCAATTACAAATTGGTAATTTAGAAGTTCAAAAGCACACATTAGTTCATAATGGTGTTGAATTACAGAATCAACTTAGGGTTATTCAAGACGAACTTGAGAAAGAATATGGTAAAGTTACTGTAAATATTTCTACAGGGGAGTACGAAGAAATTAAAGAAGAAGAGTCTAAATAGTATGGAAATCCGTAAGATATCTATAGGCACAGACTATAAGTCTAGCGCTATGCACTACATTGTGGGGCAGGAAGTATTGAGCGGTAATTACACTATATTTTTAATAGAATATAACGCAAACGAAGATTCTTATATTATATACATAAAAAGGAAAGATGAGGTTGTTCCATGGAAATCCTTTAATAAAAACGTTCCTGTTTGTGTAGAATATAACATAAACTTTTAATGAAATCACCTTTCTTCTTTTTGATAAAACCAAAAGGAAGCGAATACCAAAACACTATAGAGATTGCAGGAGAAAAAATTATAATTAATTCTACTGTAGAAAATCACGAAAATGTAAATAGATTCGCTGAGGTAATTGGCGTCCCCAATTATTACGAAGGTGATATAAAAAAAGGAGATATTATTGTTGTTCACCATAATGTATTTAGAATATATTATGACATGAAAGGGAGACCCAGAAAGTCTCCCAATTTCTTTAAAGACAATATCTATTTTATAGATCCAAGTCAATTTTACTTATATCATAATGGAGAGAAATGGAATTCAGTAGATGATTTTTGTTTTGTTAAACCTATATCCATTGAGAACAAATACCTTCACCAAGAAGGTCATGAAGAAAACACAGGTATTGTTGTGTACTCAAACAACTCTTTGAGAGGTATGGGGGTTGAAGAAAATTCCAAAATAAACTTTAGCAAGGACAGTGAGTATAAATTTGTTGTAAATAACGAGACTTTATACAGAATGAGGACTAAAGATGTGTGTACAATTTTAAGTTAAATTTATGAATAGAAAAGAAAGACCAGTTTATACTGGTGTATTAAAGTATTTTCCTTTAGCTATACTAGAGGTATCAAGAGTTTCTTTAGCTGGAAATAAACAACACCATCCAGATAAACCTCTTCATTGGGATAGAAACAAGTCTAATGATGATTTTGATGCTTTAGCTAGGCATTTAATAGATGCAGGGACTATTGATGACGACGGTATTCGTCATACTGCAAAGGTAGCCTGGAGGGCTTTAGCAGCATTACAAAAAGAATTAGAAGATGAAGGACACAAATGAAATAAAAAAAAGAATAATACAAGCAGGTCATGATGCGGTAAATGAACTAATAAATGTAGCGAAAGAAAAAATTGTTACAGGAACAGAGGATGATGTATCTGCGGATAGGTTAAAGAATGCGGCAGCAACAAAAAAGCTAGCTATATTTGATGCGTTTGAAATATTGTCTAGAATAGAACAAGAAAAAAGTTATATTGAAAATAAACCTATTAAAGATGAAAAAGAAAGCTTTAGTGGTTTTGCTGAAAGAAGATCTAAGTAATGTACAAACAAACGTTATATTCTGTAGTAAAAAACATTATACCTGAAAAGGTATTAAAAGAACGCAATAGAAAAAAATTGTGGTCATATGGATATGATAAAGAGTATGACATTGTTATTATTAGTAAGACAGGAGAAATAGGTGAGATTTATTGTATTCAAGGCTTGATTATTGCACTACCAAAAGCATCTAGTGTTGAGAATACAAAAAAGTGGACTAGAAAAGATTATCCAAAAGAACTTAAAACAATAAAGAGTATATTTGATTGGAGAGATCTACCAGAAGATTTTAAGATAAAGTGGCATAAATACATAGATAGTGAATTTAAAAAGCGTGAAGAGGGTTATTGGTTTAAAAATAAAGGCGTTAGCACTTATATTACTGGCACTCATTACATGTACTTGCAGTGGACTAAAATTGACGTTGGGAACCCAGAGTTTAGGGAAGCAAACAGATTATTCTTTATATTCTGGGAAGCTTGTAAAGCAGACAAACGATGTTATGGAATGTGCTATCTCAAGAATAGACGTTCAGGTTTTTCGTTTATGGCATCCGCAGAGACGGTTAATTTGGCAACCATATCTTCCGATTCACGATATGGGATACTGTCCAAATCTGGAGCCGATGCGAAAAAGATGTTCACAGATAAAGTGGTACCAATTTCAATCAATTATCCATTCTTTTTCAGACCAATACAGGACGGTATGGATAGACCGAAAACAGAACTTGCCTACAGGGTTCCCGCATCAAAATTTACCAGAAAAAGATTCGATTCAAAAGATAGACCTCAAGAAATGGAAGGACTGGATACCACAATCGACTGGAAAAACACAGGTGATAACTCCTATGATGGAGAGAAACTTTCCCTCCTCGTCCACGATGAAGCGGGTAAATGGGAAAAACCAGAAAACATCCTCAACAACTGGAGGGTTACAAAAACAACATTAAGATTAGGTTCTAGAATTATAGGTAAGTGTATGATGGGTTCAACATCAAATGCGCTTGATAAAGGTGGAGAAAACTTTAAAAAACTATATTACAATTCAGACGTAACACAAAGAAATAAAAACGGTCAAACTCAGTCAGGTTTATATAGTTTGTTTATTCCCATGGAGTGGAACTTCGAAGGATTTATAGATGAATATGGGCATCCTGTATTTGAAACACCTACCAAAGAAATAAAAAACTCTTATGGAGACACTATAGATATAGGTGTTTTAGATAGTTGGGATAATGAGGTAGAAGGGTTGAAGAATGATGCTGATGCTTTGAATGAATTTTACAGACAATTCCCTAAAACAGAGTCGCATGCATTTAGAGATGAATCTAAAAACACTCTATTTAATCTTACAAAGATATATGAACAAATAGATTACAATGACTCTCTTGCAATAAAAACAAATATATTTAGAGGTAATTTTTATTGGAAAAACGGAGAAAGAGACACTGAGGTTGTTTGGGCTCCAGACAACAAAGGAAGATTTTTTACATCATGGATTCCATCTTCATCAATAATGAATAATGTGATTGTGAAAGGCTCTAAAAGGTTTCCAGGCAATATGCATATGGGTTCTTTTGGTTGTGATAGTTATGATATATCAGGAACTGTAGGAGGCGGAGGATCTAAAGGATCTTTACACGGAATGACTAAATTCCATATGGATGATGGACCAACTAATATGTTTTTTCTAGAATACATATCAAGACCACCAACAGCAGAGATATTCTATGAAGATGTTCTTATGGCTTTGCATTTTTATGGTATGCCTATTTTGGTAGAGAATAACAAGCCAAGGCTTTTGTATTATTTAAAAGAAAGAGGTTATAGAGCTTTTTCTTTGAATAGACCAGATAAACATAAGAATATACTTTCAAAATCAGAAAGAGAATTAGGAGGAATACCTTCTTCAACAGCAGTAATATCAGTTCATGCTGAAGCTATTGAAAGCTACATAGAGAACAGTGTTGGAATCATAACTAATCAAGAAGATGTGGATTTTGGTTCTTGCGGAAATATGTTCTTTAATAGGACTTTGTTAGATTGGTCAAACTATGATATTAACAATAGAACAAGATTTGATGCAACTGTTAGTTCGGGTTTTGCTATTATGGCAAATCAAAGCAACAAGAACAGGGAAGTCAAAAAACGTAATCAAATAAATATTAACTTTGCAAAATACAGTAACAAAGGTTTTGTTAGTGAAATTATTACATAGATATGATAAATAACCCAAAGTTTACTTCTGGAGTAGGTTTTCCTAATCAATTTGCTTCAGACTTAGAGAAAGAAACGTTGGAGTACGGTCTTCGTGTAGGTCAAGCAATTGAATCAGAATGGTTCTCAAGAGATCACGGAACTTCTTTATATGGAGAGATGAGGTCAGAGTATTTGACAAGGAGGCTTTATGCCAGGGCTGAACAGCCAGTAGAAAAATACAAAAATGAATTATCTGTAAATGGAGATTTGTCTTATCTTAATTTAGATTGGACTCCTGTTGCTATTATTCCCAAATATGTTGATGTAGTAGTAAATGGTATTTCAAACAGGCTTTACGATGTAAAGGTAGAGGCTGTAGATTCATATTCTAGCGAAATGAGGGAGTCGTTTAGAAAAGAAATGGAAGCTGATATGGTTGCTTATAAACCATTAAAGACTTTAAAAGAACAAACTGGAGTAGATGTTTTTAATTTTAGTGAAGAAGAATTGCCTAGATCTGAAGAAGAATTAGGTCTTTACATGAAGTTAAAATATAAACAAGGTATTGAGATTGCTGAAGAAACAGCTATAAATTCTATACTTGAATTAAACGATTACGATGAGTTATCTAAAAGAGTCACTGAGGATAATGTAGTTTTAGGTATTTCCGCAATGAAACACAGCTTTGATGTTCACGATGGAGTGAAGATTGAGTATGTGGATCCTGTTAACTTGATATATTCTCCAACAGAAGATCCTTCTTTTAGAGATTGTTATTATTACGGAGAAGTAAAAAACGTACACATTACTGAATTAAAAAAGATAAATCCTAATTTATCACAAGAAGAATTAGAAGAGCTTTCTAAGATGGCTAGTAGATTTGATGGATACAAGACTACTTTAAATCAATCTACTCAAAGCGGCTTAGATAAATCTAATGTATCTCTACTTTATTTTTGTTATAAAACAGATAAGGAAGTAGTTTACAAAATTAAGAAAACAGATACAGGAGGAGAAAGACCTATCAAAAAAGACTCTTCTTTTAATCCAGAGGAAAGCGAAAGATTTGTAAAAGCATCTAGAAGAATAGATGTTTGGTATGAAGGAGTAATGGTTCTTGGAACTAATAAATTGATTAAGTGGGAGTTGATGAAAAATATGGTTAGACCTAAGTCTGCTTTTCAAAAAACAGTAGCTCCATATTTACTTTCTGCGCCAAAAATGACTAAAGGTAAAGTAGATTCTTTAGTAAAAAGAATGATTCCTTTTGCAGATCAAATACAATTAGTTCATTTAAAACTACAACAAGTAGTATCAAAGATGATTCCTGATGGTGTTTTTATAGATGCAGATGGGCTTAATAGTGTTGATTTAGGTAATGGCGCATCATACAATCCTTCAGAGGCTTTATCAATGTACTTCCAAACGGGTAGTGTTATTGGTAGGAGTTATACTGAAGACGGAGAGTTTAATAACGCTAGAGTACCTATACAAGAACTTACAAGTAGTGGGTCTAATGCGAAAATATCTAGTTTGATTAATATGTATAACTATCAGCTCAATATGATTAGAGCTGCAACAGGTATTAACGAGGCAAGAGACGGAAGTACTCCTGATAAATACTCTTTAGTAGGTATACAAAAATTAGCCGCTTTAAACAGCAATACAGCTACTAGACATATAGTTCAATCAAACATAAATATTACTAGAAATCTTTGTACTGCCTTATCATACAGGATATCTGATATACTAAAATATTCTAATTTTAGCGAGGATTTTGCCAAAATGATTGGTAAAAACAACTTTCAAATAATTACTGAAATACAAAACCTTCATTTGCATGACTTTGGTATCTATATAGAACTTGAGCCAGACGAAGAAGAAAAACAACTTCTAGAACAAAACATTCAAATATCTCTACAATCTCAAAAAATAGATTTAGATGATGCTATAGATATTAGAATGGTTAAGAATCTAAATTTAGCCAATATGTTGCTTAAGGTTAGAAAATCTAGAAAACAGGAAATGGATCTGGAGTTGGAGGAAAGAAGAACTAAAATGCAATCTGATGCAAATGCTCAGTCAGCTCAAGCTGCTGCTCAAGCTAGAACTCAAGAGAACAGTGTTAAGTCTCAATCAGAAGCTCAATTAGCTCAACTAAATAACAAGTTAGAGTTGCAAAAAATGGAAATTAAAGCTAAGCTTGAAAAAGAGTTAGAGCAAATGAGGTTTCAACATCAAATGGAATTAAAGAAGATGGAGATTGAGGGTTACACTAATAGAGAGTCTGTTAAGGAAGATAGAAAAGATAAAAGAACAGAAAAGCAGGCTTCTCAACAAAGCAAAATGATTAATCAAAGAAAAAAGGATTTACCACCTACAGATTTTGAGAATAAAGAACAAGAGGCTCAAGACCCTATGAGTGGGATGATACAAAAAATGAACCAACAAAACATGTTGTAATTTGTATTACTTTTGTAAAGTATAATTTAATTTAATTTATTATGAGCGATGACACAATTAAGGTAGACCTTACCCAAAAGGGAGGTGATGCCAAAAACGAAAAATCAGCAGATGTTGATTTTAAAGTTGATTTATCTAAACCTCCAACAGAAAAAAAAGAGGAAGATAATAAACAAGAGGACAAAAAAGAAGCTGACTTAAAAGATCAGTCTAAAGAAGCTGATAAAGAAGAGGCTTCTAAAGAAGATAAAAAAGAAAACTCTACAGAACCTGAATCTGATAAAAAAGAGGAGGAAAAGGTAGAAGAAAAAAAACTTACTAAAGAAGAGATATTAAACTCGTATTTAACAGATAAATACAAGATTGATGTTAATACTTTAGAAGACGTTCTTTCAAATAAGGATAAAAAAGAAGTTCAAGAGCTTCCTGAAGAAGTTGAGAAGTATCTTCAATACAAGAAAGAAACCAAAAGAGGGTTTCAAGATTATATGAAGTTACAACAAGACTTTAATGATGCTGACGAAAACAACTTACTTACTCAATACTATAAAGAAACTAATCCAGGTTTAAATGACGAGGATGTTAATTTTTTAATAGGAGAGAAGTTTGATTATGACGACAGCATTGACACTGAGTCTCAGAAGAAGGTTAAGCAACTTGAAAAGAAAAAAGAATTATTTAAAGCTAAAGAGTATTTTAATAATCTAAAGGAAAAATACAAAGCTCCACTTGAGTCAAGTGCTGAGAATGTGCCAGAAGAGTATAAAGAAGCTTTTAGTTTTTATAATAAACATCGGGAGGAATCCGATAAAAATAAAAAAATCCAAGACAATCAACGTACTGTCTTTGACACTAAAACGAGAAAACTATTCAATGACGAATTCAAAGGTTTTGAATTTAATGTAGGAGAAAAGAAATTAACGTTTAAGCCAAAAGACCCTAAAGCAGTTATGGAGAATAACAGTAACCTTAACAACTTTATTTCAAAGCACATTGATGAGAAAGGAGTTTTAAAAAGTGCATCTGACTATCATAAAGCTATGGATATAGCTATGAATCCAGAAAAATACGCTAAATTCTTTTACGAGCAAGGTAAATCCGATGCAGTAAATGAGGTAGTAAAAGACGGAAAGAATATAAATATGGAAGTTAGAAGCAACGTGGATTCACCTACAACTGGAACTAAGTTTAGAGTCTTGCAAGATTCTGGAGATTTTAGTTCTGGATTAAAAATTAAAAAACGTTAAATCATTTAAAAACTTTTAAAAATGGCACAATCAATCACATTTGGAGGAAATGGAACCGTAGGAGGTTCTACTTCTTTGACTCCAGCGCCATCTAAGGGGTTACAAAATTCAAACTACCTTAGTAACGCTGATTACACTTTCGCACAACAATTCTTACCAGACTTGTATGAGAAAGAATTTGAAAAATACGGAAACAGATCTATCGCTTCTTTCTTAAGAATGGTAGGAGCTGAACTTCCATCTAGCTCTGATTTAATCAAATGGAGTGAGCAAGGAAGATTACACGTACAGGCTTCAGGTACTATCACTGACGGTGATAATATCGCTGTAACAGGACACGACTTTAGAACTAACCAAACAGTTATTGTTTCTAACGCTGATGCTTCTGTTCAAATCAAAGCTTTAATTACTGATGCAAGCGCAGCTGACTCTATTGAGGTAGCTCCTTACTCTCACTCTGACATGGTTACAGGATCAGGTTCTTTTACTGCTGCTGATGCTGTAAAAATCTTTGTATTCGGTTCTGAATTTAAAAAAGGAACAAATGGAATGTCTGGATCTTTACAAGCTAGCTTCGAAGCTAAAGAGAACAACCCAATCATCATCAAAGATAAGTATGAGGTAAGTGGTTCTGAATTAGCACACGTTGGATGGGTAGAAGTAACTACTGAAAACGGAGCTTCTGGATACTTATGGTATTTAAAGTCTGAGCACGAAACAAGACTAAGATTCGAAGACTACCTTGAAACTTCAATGGTAGAAGGAGAACCAGCTGTTGCGTCTTCTGCTGCTTTAACTGCAGGATACAAAGGTACAAAAGGTCTTTTCTATGAAATCGAAAATGGAGGAAACACTTCTTCAGGAGATATCACAGACAGAGATGACTTAGAAGCTTTTGCTAAAGTTCTTGATAAAGAAGGAGCAATCCAAGAAAACGTTCTTTTCGTAAACAGAGATACTTCTTTCAAAATTGACAGAGTATTAGCTGAGCAAAACAACTCTGGAGCTTCTACAAGTTCTTACGGTTTATTTGACAACGATGAAGATATGGCTTTAAACTTAGGATTTACTGGGTTTAGAATTGGATATGACTTCTATAAGTCTGACTGGAAATACTTAAACGATGCTACTACAAGAGGTAACATTGGTGGTGTTGACGGAATTATGGTTCCTGCTGGGACAACTACTATCTACGATCAAGTATTAGGACAAAACGCTAAACGACCATTCTTACATGTTCGTTACCGTCAGTCTGCTACTGAGGACAGAAAGTACAAGTCTTGGGTAACTGGATCTGCTGGTGGAGCATCTACTACAGATAAAGATAACATGGAAGTACATTTCTTATCAGAAAGAGCACTTTGTGTTATGGGAGCAAACAATTTCATATTGATGCAATAGTACACACATTAAGGAGGGTGTCTTATAGATGCCCTCTTTATTTTTTTAATTTAATTTAATTTTTAATATAATGGCTACAAAAACCGCAAAAAAAGGGTACTCTGCTCTTTTCCCTAACTTACAACCTAAAACTAGGGTTTTCGTTTTAACAAGTAACAGAACACCAATAAGACATATGATTGCTGTAAAACATACAGGATCAAAACCACTAACCTATAATGATAATGGTTTGAATAGAGCTTTAAGGTGGGCTACAAACCAAGTAACACCTTTTGTTGATGAACAAGATGGATTAGTTACATTATCACCAATTGTTTTTGAAAATGGAACTTTGATAGTTGATTCTTCAAATATGAATCTTCAAAAGTTTCTTATGATTCATCCTTCTTTTGGAGTTAAGTTTGAAGAATTTGACAAAGAAAAAGATGCTAATGAAGAGGTTCAAAACATAGTTGGAAAATTAGATGCTCAGATTGCTGCTAAGGATTTAGATATAAATGATTTAGAAGCGATTGCAAGAGTGGTTTTAAAAGGAAAAAGTAATATATCATTAATGACCTCTTCAGAATTAAAAAGAGATATGATTATATGGGCTGGAAACAACCCAGAAGAATTTATGGATCTTTTAAATGATGAAAACTTAAAGCTAAGAAACTTAGCAGTAAGGGCTGTAGAGATGAATATTCTTTCTATCAAGTCAGATAACAGAACAGTTGTTTGGGGAGACAAGAAAAGTGCTAAAGTTATTGTTGCACCATACGGTGAAAACGTTTATAGTGCTTTAGCTTTATTTTTCAAAACAGACGAAGGGTTAGATGTCTTGCAAAAAATAACCAACAAACTGTAATACTAACGTATTTATCGTGAAAGGAGAGAAGGGGGTTGCAATTTGCGACCTCTTTTTTTTTGTACTTTTGTAAAAAATAATTCCCATGATCAACAGTGTAAGAAACACAGTCTTATTTCTTTTGAATAAAGATAATAGAGGGTACATTGCTCCTTTAGAGTTTAATTACTTTGCTAAACAAGCTCAATTAGAGATATTTGAACAGTATTTTTCAGATTATTCTAAAGCAATGCAGTTACAGAATGCTAGAAAAAAAGCAATAGGACATGGAGATACTGTGTCTCAGGTTCAAAATAAAATAGATATATTTACTACCAGCTCAACTTTAAATTACAATGATGTTGACTCTCCATCTACAGGAGGTGTAAATGATTATTTTATTCTTCCATCTAATCTTTATAAACTTGTAAACGTTACGTATAAAGGAAAAATAGTCCAAGGAGTTCCTACTTCTAAATTCGATATGTTGAATAGTAGTAACCTTACAGCTCCTTCGATAACTTACCCTATATATAAAAGAAATGGATCAAACCTATTTGTAAGACCTGTTAGTATTTATTACACAGGCTCAACACCTCAAGGTTTAGAGCAGCCTTTGATTTGCAACTACATTAGAAAACCTATAGATCCTATATGGGGATATAATACAATAAACAATGACCCTGTATACAACTCTGACTCTTCAACTAATTTTGAAATACCTTCTTCAGACGAAGCGTCTCTTGTAATAAAAATATGTAAATTAGCAGGACTAAGCATCAGAGAAAACGATGTTGTACAAGCTACAAACGCTATGGAGGGTATGAAGTATCAAAAACAAAACTCATAGATTATGCCAACAATAGGACAAGATTTAACACATTTTCAATATTATCAAAACGAAGGTAACAACCCTGCTAATGACAACTGGGGTACTTACCAGTATCTTTTATTAGAAGATATTGTAAACAACTTCTTACTAACGTATGTAGGTGATGATAAGGTCATAAACAAGATAGATAGAAATGAGGTAGTTTTTCACGCTAAAAGAGGTTTACAAGAGATACATTACGATGCTTTAAGAGAAATTGTTGGTTTTGAAGCACAAGTTCCTGAAACTTTACAAATGCACTTACCTCATGATTTTGTAAGTCTAGTTAAGGTTTCTTATGTGGGTAAAGATGGTCTTACGCATGACATAGTACAGAATTTTAATTCAAAAATAACTAAGTCATATCTACAAGACAATACTGCGCAAAAAAATATATTACTAGATTCTAATGGAAACTCATTAACTGGTACTCCTGTTATAGAAACAAACTGGAAAAATAAGCCAAATGAGGGCTTAGGGGGCACAGGGAAGCTCTCTAAGGGTAAAAGGTTTGGAATGGATACTTCTACCGCAAACACGAACGGAAGCTACCTTATAGATAAGAATTTAGGAATGATATTATTTAGCTCTAACTTACAAGAAGAGAATATAATTATTCAGTATGTTTCTGATGGTCTTTATGGTTTGGCTGATAATGAGGTTAAAGTTCATAAGTTAGCAGAAACATTTATGTATGATTATCTTCAAGCTACTATACTGAAATCTAAATTTGGAGTTCAGGAATACATAGTAAGAAGAGCTTCTAAACAATCTTCAGCATCTTTAAGAAATGCTAAAATCAGATTGAATTCTATAAAACTAAACGAGTTAACTCAAATATTGAGAGGTCGTGATAAGTGGATAAAATAATATGAAGATAAAAAATACCTTTTCAAAAGGAAAAATGAATAAAGACCTGGATGAACGTCTTGTTCCTCAAGGAGAGTATGTAGATGCTTTAAATGTAAGAGTTTTAAATACTTCTGGTTCAGATGCTGGTGCAGTAGAAAATGAAAGAGGAAATACAAAGCTAACATTTTTGTCTGAAGCAAATAGCCCTATGTGTATAGGTTCTGTTTCTGATGAAGTAGGCGAAAAGATATACTGGTTTGTTGTTAATTCATTAAATGAATCTTTTATTTATGAGTTTAACTCTGAAACATCAACCGTATCTGTGTTGTTACAAGATACAAGAACAGGGGACGACCAAGTTTTAAACTTTAATGAATACTATAAGATTACTGGAGCTAATGTTATATACAATACTTCTACTAATCAGAACCTATTACTATGGACGGATGGTTTAAATCCTCCAAGGTGTATAAATATAGAAAGATCAAAAACATACGGAGTAAACAACTTTATAGAAGATGACATAAACCTATACAAGAAACCTCCTAGAAAAGCTCCCTCTGTTACTCCTTATAGTACAGCTCAGGTAACTGAAAACGCTGTTAAAGAACAGTATTTCGCTTTTTCTTATAGATACAAGTATTTAGACGGAGAGTATTCTGCACTATCTTCATTCACTGACTATCAGTTTACCCCATCCACAAAGTTTAGGTTAGATTATAACACAATGGAGAATCTATCTATGCTTAATTTATTTAATGCATACAGAATAGGTTTTAATACTGGTGATAAAAGAGTTACAGATATACAGATTTGCTTTAAAAACCCTAACTCTAATTTAATTTATGTTATAGAAAACTTAAATAAGAAAGAGAAAGGTTATTTAAATGACACAGAAAAAACTTATTCATTTAGTAATAAAAAAATATACAGAGCTTTACCTGATGACGAGTTAGGTAGAATATTTGATGACATACCTTTAACTGCAAAAGCTCAAGATTTCATACAAAACAGAATTGTTTTTGGAAATATAACTAAACAATATGATTTAAAAAGAAATATTGATGATGAAGAGCTTATTAAGATGGATTATACTGCTGAAAAAGTTTCTCTATCTCAAGATGGGTATGAGGGAACTTCTACTTTAAGCTCTGATCAGACATTGTTTACAATGGATTTCAGTAATTTTGATTTAAACAAAGGATATTCTGTATTCGTTGGGTTGTCACTAGAGTCTGATGAAGCTGGATCTTCTCCTAATGTTTATTTCAATGGAGAATTTGTTGGAGATAATGCTGTTGAGTTGACAGAAACTTATAGTAACGCACAAGCTTTTTCGAATTCAAATGATTTTGAGCAAGTTTTAATAGCTATGTCAAATAATTTTGCAACCTTAGTTACGACAACAACTCCACCTGACAACGTTGCAATTACATATGGAAGCTTTTCAGTTGCGTCAACAACTGCAAATACAATAACATTATTAGCTCCTGTGATAACGCACAAAGTAGACAATACTCCAGGGGACACAACTGATGTAGATTTTACAAACATACAAGAACCTTATAAATTCAATTCAGATTCTGCTTTTTATGTTAGAGAGACAAACTCAAACTTATCTTTAAAAAGTAACAGGAGTTATGAATTTGGATTAGTCTATTTAGACAAAGAAGGAAGGTATTCATCTATAATACCAGCATCAAATACATCAGGGTATAATTCTTCTGAAATATTTGTTCCTATTGAAAACTCTGTAGATATAAATAGAGCTAAGTTATTAATAAACAATCTTCCTCCATATTGGGCAGATAGATATAAATTCTTTATTAAATCAAACAGAAGTAAATATTATAACATTTATAGCACTATATTTTATGAAGATGGTGTTTATAGATGGGTTTTAATGACTGGTAATAATATAGATAAGGTAGAAGCTGGAACTAATTTAATTGTAAAGTCAGATGACAACGGACCTTTGATTAAAGAGGTTAAAGTTAAGGTTCTTGCTTACGAAATAAAGAATGCTTTAGATATAGATCAGTCTACAGAAGACTCATCTAATGAAGGGTGGATAGAAAACAATGTAGATGCTGCTGACCAACCTATTAAAGAAATAGCAGGAGTTTACATGAAAATAAAGCCTGTTGGTTTTTCAATGGATTTTAACCCAAACAATTTTGCTACATATGAAGGAAGTGGTAAAATAAAGTGGGGTATTGGAAGAAACGGATATGCTAACGTTACGGTTCCAAAAGAAGAAGATTATGGGTTGTCTCAAGTAAAAGAGGGTTCTAATTATATTAATTTAGATATAAATACAGGTTCAACTATTAATTTAAGATTTGATGCCTGGGAGGGTCAAGACAGTGATAATAATGATAGTAGATTTTTTGAAAGAGAGTATATTGTCGGAGCTAATTATTCAGGAGATGCACTTCAATCTTCATTTGAAAAGTTTTTAATAGCAGAAACGTCATGGGAAAAACCACAAGGCGAATCCTATTATGTAGATCCAGACAATCAATTTACTCTTACTTTCTCAAAAACAGGCTCTGGAACAACCACAAGACACCGTGTCAATGTTAAAACAACAGAGTTTACAAGAGGTCTTGAGAGAGGTTACATTGATGTAGAAATAAAACTACTTCTTGTTAATGGATTATTGGTTTTTGAAACAGATCCTACAGATTTAGATAGTGATATATACTATGAAACTGAAGATACGTTTGATATAGTAGGGGGTTTTCATGAAGGAAACACTCAGACACAAACAAACTCACAACCAGCTATTGTAGATTTAAACGTTGGTAATTGTTTTTCTTTTGGAAACGGTGTAGAGAGTATCCAGGTAAGAGATGAAAGACTCTCTCCGTTATACAATATTGATTTAAGACCAAACTTATCTCTATTAGACGGATACAAAAGAGTATATAATACAACAACTTTAACTTATTCTGGAGCATACAACGAAAACAGCACATATAATTCACTAAATGAATTTAACAATAGAAGAGGTATAACAAAAGTTATGGACGCTAAGTATGGGTCTATACAAAAATTATTTGCTAGAGAAACAGATTTAATTGTTTTTCAAGAAGATAGAGTTTCTAAGGTGTTGTACGGAAAGAGTTTAGTTCATTCTTCTGATGGATCAGCTTCTTTAACTACAATAGAAAAAGTATTAGGTCAAGATGTTGCTTATAGTGGAGAATACGGTATATCTGTAAATCCAGAGAGTTTTGGTAATTATGGTGGTAGTATGTATTTTACTGATGCTGCAAGAGGTACAGTATTGAGGTTAGGTCAAGATGGCTTGACTCCAATATCTTACTATGGAATGAAATCATATTTCAAAGACACTCTTTATGGATTTAAAAACAAATTTAACATAGGAGGTATTGATCCTAGAAATCATCAATATGTTTTATCCATGAATCAGTCAGATATGATTGTGACTACACCTGAATATGATTGTGCGTCAATTATAAATCAAACAGTCCAGGCTGGTGTTAATTCTACATATAATCTAAACTTAGGAGCTTATTCTGGCGATGGAATATTACAGTTCTCTTCTACATCAACAGCAACAGTAACAGTTACTTATGCGGGAGACACCTATACAACAACAGGAACTTCTGGAACTCTAACTATAGATGTTACTAGTACTGATTTAGAATCAGGAAATATTGCTGTAGTTACTGTCTCTTCAGCAACCACTCAGACAATATCTATTACACACACCTGTCCAGTGCCTCAAACTAGAAAGGTTTACTTGGTAGTTGTGAATGATGCAGATGAGGCTAATGAGTCGATAACTAATAGATTTAAAATAAACTCAAATTCTTATTATGAAGATGAAGATGTTTTTGACGCAAGCGGATTAACTAAGTTTACTCATTTCGAGGAAACTGTAGGAACAACTTATATTCCAGCAGATGCAGATTCAGTGACAATATCATCTTTAAAGCAAATAGGATATCATACTGGCGATTTTAATGCTTGTAACGATTTAGGATACTTAGTGTCTGCTGCAACAAATTTAACAGCTTCACAAGTAGTCGCGCAAGCTACATACCCTACTACTACAAAAACAGAAACATCAACACAAGAAGAGAATTATGCTACATTCACTTTTAATGAATCGTCTGCGGATGATAATCTTTATTTAGTGTGGAAGTATACAGATGCTCTTCCTGTTCTTGTAGATGATAGTATTACAGGTATTACAAACGGAGGAACAGTTACTGTTAACGTTATAGCAAACGATACAGTTCCTAGTCCTTACACTCTCACTATTGTTAGTCCTCCAACAAACGGAACAGCAACAGTTGTAGCTGGGTCACCTTCTACATCTATACAATACACTCATACCGCAGGTCAGGGATTGAATGATAGTATAACTTATGAAGTAAGTAGAGACGGAGCGTGTTCTGCAACAGCTGTATTGGCGACAGAAGCTTTATCTATTAACGAGAACACTTATATTTATATCTATTTTGATAGTAGTGGTTCTATGGACAACTCTGAGAATGCCTTACAGCAAATGAGAAACAACTCATTAAAATCTGTATTGCAAGATTTATACGCTACAGGAGAGACTGCAGGAAACGGAAACACTGATGCTTCTACAAACGGAAGTAATGCCTATGATTCTCATGTTATATTAAGAGACCAAACATATAACTGGACTAATGAAAGAACTTTAGCCGCTTTAACTGATCCAGATTTAAAAGATTATATAAGTACAGGAAGTTTAAACTCGTTTCCTAGCGATGCTGAAAATGTTATTTTTATGATT
>Ga0208793_1000795_pt1 | contig 20008 bp, 8 predicted proteins | sample 17_taG_FD_184092 | JGI IMG/M metagenome (GOLD analysis project Ga0208793, IMG submission 184092) | Marine viral communities from the Subarctic Pacific Ocean - 17_ETSP_OMZ_AT15314 metaG (SPAdes) (version 2) | ecosystem: Environmental > Aquatic > Marine > Oceanic | place: Pacific Ocean | collected...
AATTATACCGGAACAACGCTAGAAAAGTCAGACGTAAAAGTATCGCAAGTTAGATTCTGGCAGAGTCACCTTAGTGATGCGGAGATTAAAGAACACTCTTATGATCCAACAAACTACGGCTTAATTCACCCTTATCGTTCCGATTCTATTTTTCAATCAGCTCCTTCCGAGCAGGTTTATGTACCGCAAATTGAGACTTTGGCTTTACATTGGGACTTTATGACAGTTTCTACTTCCGATTCTGGGGGTAATTTTGTTGTATCTGATGTTTCTTCCGGTTCAACAGAATGGGCAGGAAAATATTCTTTCATTGGAAACATAACAAAAAACAAATACGATGGCTACGGTCATGGATTCACAACCAGCTCGGTTAATGCAGTGGATAAGGAATTTATTTATGCCGCTAAGAAAAGACTTCCCGATGAAGTGTATTCTTCGGACGGTGTTACAATTAAAACAGAAATAACCGAGAATTTTTTCGAAGACGATGCAGTAGCTGAACACTATTATGCTTTCGAAAAATCACCGTATAATGCTGTATCACAACAAATGATTAACTTTTTTGGTTCAATGAAAGATTTCAACTCTTTGGTTGGTAACCCGGCAGAGAGATACCGCTTTGAATATAAGGAACTAGCTGATATCAAGAGACTTTTCTTTGAAAGAGTAGAAAACAATCCAGACCCAGAAAGATTTTTTGAATATTTTAAATGGATTGATACTAGTATTTCCTACGCTATCAGTCAATTGATTCCAGCTAGCGCACGATTTGCTGAAGAGGTCAAAGATATTGTTGAGAGTCATATTTTAGAAAGAAATAAATATCAAGAAAAATTCCCTTTAACATCTCAACAACGATCCACAGAAGGTGTTGTTAAATCTTTTTCAGAAATGTCATACAATTGGCAATTTGGCCACGCTCCTTTAGATGGAGATGATAATAAAAATTGTCTTTGGCAAAAGATTCGAAGAAAAGTCAGTGACTCAAACGTACAAGCACTTCGTGATAACATCTATAAGACAAGCAATGCTAAGCTAGATAGACTTTATGACATTGTTACTGCACAAGCATACGAAGGTAATGCAGATGCTGTAAGGCGCTTGTCAAAACCTTATAAGTTAAATCTGGAGTTAAAGCAGAATATCCATGGCGGGACAAATTATTATGTCGCGAAGAACCGAGATTATGCTCTAGAGGTAGTTCATCCTCACGGTGAAACAACAGCAGCAGGAGTACCAAAAAATGTTTTAGTAGCCGGTGTCGGTGCTGGGCAAGGACTAATACCAAATACAGTTTGCAAAGATGAAGAAGATAGTGTGGTAAACAAAGAGAAATTCAAATTTGACGGAGTTGATGGTCGTTTTTCTTCTGATCAATTAAATGCTCCTGTTTCTGATTTTGTTGGATATAAGAATTTCACAAAAGGGATTGCAACTTTTCCTTTCAATATTATGTCACAAAGTACAGCTGTTTCTACCGGATATCAAAGTCCCGTAGTCACAGACTTTAAGAATTCTGCTTACATAACCAATGTACATAGTGATACTACTGATAGAACGAACACTGTTCCAATGCAAGGTCCTTTTACAGAGAGGCATGTTGGTGGACATCAATCTAGACATATTTCCGTTAATAAATTTGATTTAGCACTTAGAGATGATGAAACCGGAAATGCGCCAACAAATAACCTTCACAATCTCTATACAAGACCAGAGGCGTGGAGATTATTGCTTGGAGAAAATCCAAATGATGTGGTTGTTGATGGTGCATTGGGCTTAACTCCTCCGGATTACGGAGTTACAGCAGGTACCGGTATTTATGTAGATATAGCAAAGAAAAGAGCTTCTTTTTATAGGGAAGAAAAGGCAAAACGACCCGTAAATGTCAAGCATATTAAGCATAGTGAATCTGGTTCTGTTGTGGGAAATTATAATAATAGCTATGAAAATTTGATGCTTCAAGGTAGAAGAGAGAATAATCTTTATTATCGTGACAACCCAACAATAACAAACTATCTTCCTGTACAATATACTTCTAGTTTGCCTCACACAACACATGTTATGAGTCTAGTTGGTATAGACCCGATTTCCAATGGTAATGTATTTGGAAAGCAAGCCAACAACATGCAGCCCGATACACTATTAATCACACCAGAGATTGCAGGAACAGCAGCCAATGGAAGTTTTAGTATTTCTGGTTCAACTGTCAACGGTATTGCATCCAGTGGGTCTTTTCGCTTGAACAGACAAATAGTAGCTGCCACTCCTTCTCGTTTTTCTTTTGACGTTTCAGGTTCTCATTACGCAGGAACAGCAGCATCTGGTAGTTTTCAATTTGCAAGATCAACAATCGCAGCAGTATCAGCAAGTATTCAATTCACTGCAAAGGGTAGAACAATAGAGCAAGTTGAATCTTCTGGCTCATTTGTTGTTACTGCCTCTCATGTTGCCGGAACAAATACTCATGGCTCTTTTATTGTCAAAAGACCCCCTTATTATCTGCGAAATCAAGGCTCTTTTAGAGTTACATCAAAAGATTTTTTAACAGATGGACATAAGATAACTATAACACAAGACCCCGGTGGAGCTAGCGAACACATAAGAAATCTTGAGTATGACGTTGATGGTCTCGGCGTAGCAGGAACCTCTTTCAGTGTATCTTTGGCATCATCAATTACAGATACCTATACTAATCTTAGAAACTCAATTATAACAGAAACATCATATTCAACAACAACTTATTCTGAAACTTCTCCAACTTATGGCGTTGGCGTATGGAACAGTGGAAAAAGCGTTAATAACTCTTTAGATGGTACCTTTTCTGCACAACATTGGCCCGCACAAGGTGGCTGGTCCGCAGCTTTCTGGTTATATGTTAGTAGCTCAAACTCTGATGAAGGACTTTTATTTACTGAACATGCCGAAAGCGGCTTTGATAATGATTTCGTCAGAAAAATTTTCATAAGCGACTCAAATGAGTTGGTATACAGAAAGTTTTTTGATACAAGTGCATCTCCAGGATATCTTGAATGGTCGGCTAGTTTATCCGGAGAAATGGATAGGTGGTCACATGTTACAATTTCACAAGATGGAGTTTCTTCACAAAGTGGCGCGAGCGCAGTTCCCACAGTGGCTATAAGAGTAAACGGTTCCGAAATAACTCCTTTAGGAACAACTCCATCGGTGGACATCGGCAACATAAATGCAATTCCCACTGGTTCTCAAGCTTATTCATTTTATTCTGATGGTGTAGATGGAGCATTTACCGGTGGTTTAGACGAATTTGGCTTGTGGAACGCTTCTTTATCTCAAGCAAATGATACAACACTGTTTAACGGCAACTTATACATAGCGAGAACTGCTGTATCTCCTTCACTTTTAAAAGCTTGGTGGAGATTTGGAGATGATGGAAACATTGTAAATAGAACTTCTCCATTCGATGCAGATTCTTCCACCACATTAACAACAAACGATTTATTAGAAGAGCAACAATCAAATCAACATGCAACAGCCTCAGAGAATGGAACTGATCTTTATTTAATAGATCCTTCTATCTATGAAACAGCCGGATACGCTACTTTTTATGTTCGAACAAATAACACAGGATCTGAGTATTCTGGCACCATCGTAAATAGTGGAGACAATTATAGTAACATTTCAAATATAACACAGGTTCTAGAATCCAGTAATACAGTTGTAATACAAGATACAGATTCTATAACTCTAAGTGGGTCGGTTTTTGAATTAGATAGCGGTGGAGGTATCACCGGTGATCACTCTGTGGCTTTTACAACAAACCAGAACAAAACAGACTTTTGGAACATTCTGTCTGCTTCTATCAAGACAAACACTGATTTTGATACAATTACAATAACTGACAACGGAAATAATGCAACATTTGCGTTAACCTCTAGTGTGGTTGGTACCGCTAGAAATGGAGACATTACGACAGAGGTTGGAACATCATTCACATCTCTCGTTGCAACAACAGGGGGTACTGATGCCACTGGAGCCACAGACGGCCACTTTATTACAATCGATGGTGTAAGGTTTGAACTTGATGTAACTGGTGACGGCGTTTCAAGTGGACAAGATATCAACTGTGGTGTTGGTGTTGCTAATTCTACTTTTTGGAATTCCTTATCCGCTTCTATAAAAACCAATACAGACATTGGAACAATAGCAATTGTTGATAATAGCAACGGAACAGCGACATTTTCTCTTACAGCCTCTACCGGAGGTGCCGCAAATAATACAACGATAACAGCGACAGGCGGGTCTTTTTCTTCACTAGTTGGTTTAGCTGGTGGAGTAACCCAATCAGGATCTATAGATGGTCAGTGGGTTAATTTACGTCCAAATGGAAGTCAAAACTTTAAGTTTATCGTTGAAACCTCCGATGGCTCTCAATCAGATAATACTCCAGCCAATAGTTATTATGTTGATTCCTCTGTTGCTACAAATACACTCTTTTGGAATAATCTATCCCAGTCTATAAAAGATCGTGGTTTTGGTGTTTCATATAGTGCCGGTTCAGGACAAGCAACTTTTACTGTTACTACATTTGAAACTGGTTCCTCCGGAAATCACGCTGGTTCTTCCACTTCTGGTGCTTCTTTTTCAATTGTGAGCAATCCATTTGACTTCACTGGCGGATCTGACATCGGAGACGGAAACGAAGGGAATAAACTCACAATCGGTGGTGAAACCTTTGAAATGGACAGTAACTCAATAGTTGTGGGGTCAAACCATGCTGTGGTATCATCTGGTTCTTTATCTACAGATCAAGTGTTCAATAACCTGACGGCATCAATTAAAACTCATACAAACTTTGACATAATTAATGTCGCTGGATCTGGTGATACAAGAACTCTTAGTTTGACATCAAGTGTTGTTGGTACAGGTGAAAACGGAAAAATAACAATAGGCACAGGTGGGTTTGGAAGCTTAGTGGCAACAGCCGGAGGGACTAATACATCTGGTTCACAATATAGTGATACATTGGTAATAGGGAATCATGGATCAGATGTGACCATAACAGTTGATGATGGTACTAATGGAAGTACCTTATTTGCAAACGCATCATTAGCGAAAGCAGCTTGGTGGGGAGACTTAAGTGCCTCTATTAAAGCTAATACGAACTATGATACAATTACTATAACAGATAATGGCACAACAGCGACTTTTCAATTAACTTCCTCTGTTGCTGAAGCTGCTGGAGATGACACTCATTCTGAGACCGGGACAACATTTTTTAGTTTAACTGACTCAACTGGAGGTTCTGATGTGGGAGACTCTAGTGATGGCTCAACAATTCGTATACGAGACGGGGTTAGTGATCACTATTTTGTATTAGATAGTGACGGAACATACTCCGGAGACTTCAATATCCCTTCATCTGGTTCTTTAACAGATAATGAAGTATTCAATGCGCTCACACAATCTATAAAAGATAATACTTTGTTCGATACTATAGTAATGTCTCCATCATCTGGAAACAATAGAGTATTAAGCTTAACATCAAGTGTCACTGGCTCCGATAAAAATTCTGCTTTATTAGGTTTTTCCGGAGATATTTCATTGGTCTCACAAACAGCCGGTGGAACAGACGAAACAGGTGTCACCGATGGACATACAATTACAATAGATGGCGTGACCTTTGAACTTGATAATAATTCATCCGTCACCGATACAGGAACTCTCAAAGGTATTGATTGTTCAGACGGAACTGCAAATACAACATTTTGGAATGAGCTATCTCAATCTATTATTGATAATACAGTATATGATACAATTACCTATGGAGTGTCTGCTGGTATTGCAACATTTGAGCTTACCTCTTCAACTACTGGTTCTGTACTAAATGTTGGGATAAATAAGACCGGAAACTCGTTCTCGGTCATTAGGGGTATGGAAGATGCCACGGACTTAACTCCGGCTGTTTATTCTCAAAACGATGTGGTTTTAGCGGTACCAACTCCAACGCTTAGAAATGGAGATAGAAACAAAACAATTATTTCTTCTAGATTTGCCGCTCCCGGTGGTGTTGAGATTGAATCCAACGCTTATCTGGACATTTATGCACGGGAACTGTCTGTACATAACGCTTTACCTTTTAGAAACTTGACAGTGAGGGGAGGAAAAATAAGAGCCTCCGGTTCAACAAACATCGGTGGTTCTGGTGAAGCAAATCATATAAGAGTGGTTGATCATCTTGGAAAAAGAAGGGGACTAAACACGCTCCTATCATTACATTCTGGACAATTTGGTATGGACAGCACGTATGGTTCTATTGTTGAAGCTACTTATAGTACATCTGGTTCTTTTAATAAGCAACATAGAAACAGATCAAAAAGAATGGAATACAGCGGTTCCACAATTATTACAGGGAGTCTCTTTGACAACGCGTTTGTATCAACACCAATACCAAGAAGTGAATTTCAATATTCATGGATTAATAATACAATTAGTGGGTCAAATTGGGAAGCAGGTCAAAGAATTCTTGGCTATCAAGAACAAGATGGACTTGTTAGTTCTTCTGCGGGTATTGTTGAAGCAATCGTATTTCCATCTTCTTCAAATATAATATAGGATAACAAATGGCAACTTTAGATCACATAGGATTAAACCGATACATTTACATGTCAGCATCTGTCGATGAAATGACATTAGGTTCTTTTGATATGACAGAGATAGATAATGAGCACTCCCAGTCAATTCTTGGAGCAAACCTAGATGATTCCCGACTATTATTGGGAGTAAATCTTTATAATAATGGCCCATACGGTTACTCATCTTGGCAACAAATGCGAATGTCTCAGAATCCATTATCTCGGCACCTTCGTAAAAACAACCAATACTCAATCATTGCGCCCGGAAAGCAACGTATTTATTTTAAAGATGGCAAACGATTCGTGGTGGAAGACCGACATGGTTCACAATTTCTTTTAGACGAACCTGCTGTTGTATCAAATTATAAACCTATCTCATTGGTCGGTAAACTAATGGATTATAATAACGTAGGGTCAAACTTTTCTATTAACCTTACAAAAAGAGTTAGTATGAATAATAATGTTGCTTACTTTACAAATGATAGAATTAATAATATCGCCGGGCTTATTGAAAAACCGGACGAAGTTTATGATATTCTTAAAGGGTATTATTTGGAAGATGCCCTTAATAGCGCAGACTCTCCGATGTCTTCATTTGAGAAATTGATATTCAACCAAACAATTTATCCTCCACAACAGTATACTTACAAGTCTTATACGAGAGCAAGGACAACATTTTCTTTTAATTGGAATTCAAATATCAATAATAGACAGCAAGAAGATGTTTCAAATAATTTTGGCTTCACTGTTAAAAACTCAAGTATATGGCCCCTTGACGTAGATCCAAATTGGGTTAGCTTTTCACTTCCTTTGATAAACAATTTAGGAGTCGAAGGTAACTCTGGGACTGACCATACTAGTTCATTTGGTATTCTACTAAATCATTATTCTCAACAATCAGAGGATTTAGATACTTCTCTTTCACTTGCTGATGGGCCAAATGAAAGAGTCAGACCAGCTCCTTTATATTCTAGAAGGCATACTTTACTTCCTTCTGAGTCTTGTGTTGCTCCCACTGGCAAGACTAGTTTAACAACAGCAGATTTAACTGAAAACACTATTTTTGGTGGAGAAGCAGCATGGGATGTTCCGAAGCAATCTGGTAAATATCCATTTTATGATTCATATGCAGAATATTCTGATGATATGAGAAGAAAAGCAAAAGATTACACAATAATTCCGGAATTTAAAATATCAAATCATGTTCCTAGATTCTTATCCTCCAGCGCTTTTAACACACCGGATGATATCTTTGACATAACCGGTTCAAAATCAGATATAAACGACTCTTCTCAGAATAATTTTTATCAAGTTTATTCTAACTCTGACTTTCTTAAGAACTTTGATGTTGTATTAGAAGACCATAAAGACTTCACAGAACCATCAAAACTAACGTTAAAATGTAAGGCATACAAAAAATTAATCCCTTATGATGGTTTTTACCCAGTTCAAAGAACAGTTGAGTTGGCTGAGCAATTTTATTCTTCTTACTCAGAGTTTATAGCTGTTTCAACAGAGACAACATGGTCACCTCTATTTGGTTCGGGAGAAAGTCAAACAAAACATGGATTTCAAAATATTATGACACCTCTGTTCGCACCGGGAGTCTTATTTAATTCTATTAAATCAGGTGTTGCGGTTGATTATCCTATTTTATTAGAAATGGACACAATACTTTCATCTTCTGATGGATATCTAATTCAAAATGGGGTTTTTGATAAAAGAATTCCATTTGAAGCAATTATAGAACCAGAAAAGCACCTGTCAGATTATCATTTAGTGTGTAATGAGCCACACCCTTCTGGTAATTTAGACTCAACTGCTTTTTGGGATGGCCAAGGAGATGAACTATATTCTAGAATGGCAAACAATTTCATAGCAGAGGTTCCAAATTTCTTTTTGAAGGGAGAACAATTTACAACTCTTGCTTCTTCTCCTCAAAGTAATCCTAACTTTGGTCAAGTGGAAAACAATAAAGATATATATACAATGAGAGTGAAAATGTATCGCTCAATGGATTCTGCAAACAATTCTGTAACCAGCTCAAACTCATCTTTAGACGTAAGATATGTCCCACCACAGGATATAATTGCTTCCGGAAGAAAAGAAACAATTACAATGTACTCTCGTCCATCTGCTTTTGGGCCACCAATGGCTTCACAGGCAATTGATGATGATTTTGAACCAGATCCTTATTTAGTACTAAATGGAAATGTAAATCCAGACCCACGAAAAGGTTTAAATTATCCTTTTACTCCTCCTTATTATCATGGGCAAGCATGGGCTGATATAACTTTTATACCAACAGAGAAGAAAAAATATACAGTATCTCAGATTTTAGCCAGCTCTTCTGTTGAATATCATCGTTTTGATATTGATGCCTTTACTACAACCGGAAGTGCGTTCACAGATACTATAATGAATCTAGATGCATCTTTAAACTTGTTCTCAAAGGGAAATTTGGGAGAATTATCAGAAGCCGATGTAGCAAACTTATCAAATCTAAATATTCAAGTTGACGATCAGACCGGTGCACGTTGGATTATCCAGCCAAAATTTGAAACTCCAATTTTAAATTTCAATCATTATGAAAAAACAGAGGAAGAAAATATAACAATCCCACAGACTGGGCAAAGAAGAAGTCAGCTTCCTATCGGTATGTGGCATCAATATGGTCGTATTCCATCTGAGACAGAGGGCATTTATCTTCAAGTGACTGATATTCCAAAGAACTGGGTTGATGGTCGCTTAGGACACGGAAATTACGAAAAGACTGGCTCTCTTGCAGATCTTTGCGGGTTCCCCCAGAATCCTGTTAAGCTCGGACAGGTTAATGAAAGAAAAAAGATTTCAGAATGTGTTGTTGCGATTCCTTTTGTTGAAAACTCCGGTGTAAAAGAGTTCTTCAATATTAGAAAAAGTTATATTAATGAAGCAATAAATGGAGATGACAAAGCAGATGAAAACCTAATTGACCTTGTTGACAAGATGAACAGGTTTATTTTCCCTCCAACTTTTGACTTTGTAAATTTTCCTGAAAAAGTTGACCCCATTGCAATGTATGTGTTTGAATTTTCATCCTATCTATCCCAAAATGATTTATCGGATATTTGGCAAAATGTTCTTCCTAATATCGGAAGAGAGTTTCAAGAAGCAGAATCATCAATAACACATTCCTTGATCGGAGGAAGAAACCTTATCAATAAGAGAAAGCTGCGTGAAGATGTAAGATGGATGGTATTCAAAGTTAAACAAAGAGCGGCTTCTCGGTATTATGATCAAGTGTTCAAAAAGAAAGGCTCAAAATTAACAGACTTAATAACAGAAGTTACAGCCGATGCTGCAGGTCCTCGTTCAAAAATTCAATACAACTGGCCATATGATTTCTTTTCGCTTGTAGAACTAGTTAAGATTGATGCATCAATTGAATTTTCTGATGTTGAAACTGATGATAATGGTGAAGAACAAACCGTTCCAAAAGTTGCAAAAGAAGAAAATGCTAGAATACAATTGGACACTCTATTTCCAAAAGGTAAGAAATGACATTTTTTGACAAGAAAACAGAAGTTATGAAGGTTGAGTTGACACCTCTTGGTAGATACAAACTTTCTATTGGTAGACTCAAGCCCCATCACTATAGGTTCTTTGATAATAACGTTATTTATGATGGAACTTCAATGGGTATTAGCGAAGATCAAAATGATTCTGATCATAGAATTAGACAAGAGACACCGATACTAAAGCAGAACCCAAATATCACAGGCGTTGAGACAATGATTTCAATAATAGAAACAGATGATATAAGAGTACAGCAAGAGGAATACGACCCAACAAAACCAAACTCAATTAAACTTAAAATGAGAAAGAATAACCGCGATGACCACATCAATCAAATGGTTTATAATATTGGCACAATAGAACCAGATGCTAGACAAAGCCCTTCAATGCAAATCAATGCTTTTAGAGGCAAACTATCCGGCTCTACTTCAAAGTTCTATTCCTCTCCGAATATTCAAACAGCGTCTATAGCTCAAATTGACTTAGAGCTTTCATATGAAGTTTTAACAACAAATAGCTTATTAGATGTAACTCCAACAAATGAAGACATTCAAGTGATTGGACCGTTTGAAGATGGCTCTAGACTCCTGATTAAAAAACAAGACCCATTGATAAGGATTAAAGAGACAAACGCATTCGATGAAAAAGATAACTTTCACATGACAGCTTATAAGGTTCAAGCTCAAGATGGTGTCGGTTCTTTGGTTTATGAAAAGATGAAATTTGATTTAAAAGAGAAGAGAATTATGAGTGATTTATATGTTGGGCAGCAAAATGTTGAAAGAGATCAATTTACACCAAATGATATACCGTTCTTTTTTGACATCTTGGTTGACAAAGAAATAGCTGAATCTGATTATTGTGAAACTGTTGGAGACCTTCCAATAAGAAACATTTATTTAGATGAAGAGATTATCTGTCCTGATCAACAACAAGACATTTCAATCAATGTCTATCAGTCTCAAGTTAACCCAGAAGATTTGGAGGATTGTGATTAATGCCTGATTCAATCGTAGGACTAGAGTATTTACCGAATGCTCACATTGATAAAATAACCTATCAATCCTTTGAAGAATATTCGAAGGCTTTCATAACTGTTGCATTATACGACTATGCAGATGTAACTTGGTCATCAGATGAAAAGTTTACAGGATATTTGGGGCTGTCTTGTTTTTTAGTTTGGAATAAAACAATAATTTTATCTCTAAATTCAGGAGATGCACTAGTTTCAGATCTGAGTAATAGTCAATATGTTTTCAAATTAATTTCAGGTTTTGATGATTTGCAAGTTTCGACAATTAATATAAAAGGCAAAGTGTATAAAAAATTTAAGAAACAATTTTCTTTTATAGTTCCTAACACGGCTTATGACCTATCTTGTTATGCTACTAGCAGGATTGAAATACAAGACTTAATTGATAATGAATCCCTAGACTTGTCATTTTCTCCAATAAAAAGTTACATTGGTTCTATAAAAAGTGAAAAAATTCTAGAATCCGGTGAGCAGATGTCAACTTCAGTAGTGTTACTTGATGATGATGGAGAGGTTTGGACGGGACCGGTGCACCGAATGGGGAATGGAGAATACATGGCAGGCTCTCAACATGGTGAGATACCTGAGAAGAACTTAACGAGACAAATAGTCAACAACAGCAAAATAGATTATTTATTACCAATAACTCTACTACCTACTCCCGAAACACAGAGGCCATCTACACCAGGCAACCCAGGGACTCCTGCTACCAGGAGATCAACCTATTATCAGGAAGAATTCATAGAGGATAACGATAGAAACTCCTCTAACACAACAATAGTGAATCTAGAAGAAATTTATTTACAAGAAAGCTCTGTTGGTCTGAAAATGTTTGAAAAAGATAAAGATCTTTTCAGCTCTATAACCCAACAGACAAATCTACAAAACATTGAGATAAATCGTTTTGCAACAAAACTAACCAACATGAGTAGATTTAACTTGCCATTTTCAGTTCCGGATTATTCTCAACCGACTTTAATAGTGAGATCTAACAACAATTCACAAACAGTTAAGAGTAAGAGCACATATAAAGTTTCTCCGCGAGAAGTTGTTTCCGTTAATCCTAACTTAATCTCAGACAGCAAAAGGCAAAAGTTTTTTAACGGAAAAAATCTAACACAACAAATGCTTAAGAGTGCACAAAAAGTTGGAAGTATCGAACAGCTTGACCTATCCCTTCCAAAAAGTTTAAGAGCGATAAATTTTACAGATTACGAAATAAAATCACAAAGCAAAGGTAAATATAAATACCAAATAAAAATCTCAATGCAAGATGAGTGTTTTCGGTATTGCAAGACTCTATTAAAAGAACTCATGAGATACTCTAAAAAGATAGAAAACCTATACAATGTAATTGTCATGAAAAATGCATATACCGGAGATCAATTTAAAGTTAATTTTTTGCAAGAGTTTTACTCTCAATACAATGTTACTGTAGATTTAGAAACCGGATTTGTCACAGGAACCTTCAACACCGAGGAGTTAAAGAGCAGTTATGTTATAAAATCATTTGAAAGTTTGCAGATTGCCGAGCGTCTTATTGGAAAGCAACCACGAGCCAACACAATGGTTAATTCATTAAACATGTTCACGACAGACCCAGAGAGAATTGCTAGCACACTAGAATATTACAATAAAATTATACAACTGTTTAAGGAAACTTATGATCTTCAAGACGGCCGAGGAACTAAAAAATCATCAACAAGCTCTAGAAAAGATAAAGGGGTTTTAGATACTACTATAAACCTTAAGAAAACCTATGAAAGAAAGATGATAATGCCAATTGGAATAAACTTTATTTCCATGAATAAAATGGAAGGAACCCCAAAAATAAATTTCAACATTTTTAACCAAAGATCTAATACCGAGGTTAAAAAATTCTTTCCCGGTGTAATAAACCAAAATAGCGATGAGCTCAGTTCTCTCCCAAAGGCAGTAAGAGAATCTTTCGCAAACATTCAAGAAAATAAATTTATGGACTTCTCTCCGGCTAAATTCTTTTTTGGAAACGAAGAGGTCGATACCACGGAAATAAACCCAACCTCGTTCAATGCAGATTTCTTTAACACCCTAAGAGTCACAGCGGCAGCCTTGAAAAACAACGAATCCACAGAAAGTCAAGATAACACAGGTCCAATTGAGCAGAGTAACTTGGAGAAATATACAGATTCCCGAGAATTCTTAGGAGACCAAACAAAGTTCAATCGTTTAATTTTTAAAACATTACTCAGAAAACCATTACAGGTTCAAAAAATCAGATCAAAGTTTAGACTTATGGATAATAAAATACTATCTTCAAATAAAAAGAAGCTTTCTCTTAAGAAATTTGATTTAAGCCAACCAAATAATTTAATTTCTAATGTAATTAAGAATGATAAAGAACAAATTCCAATGCAAATAAAAGCTTTATCTCTTCTTAAAACACCAATGACAAATTTTGATCTCAACACAATTGATTTTGATCCACTATCAAACCCACAGACACAAGAAGTATTTACTCAAAACTACCTAAACATTGGCAAAGTTGAGTATCTGGAGGGCTTTGAAAGGATTGATGGTAGGATAGTAATGGATAAACCTATTTATAAAGAAATAAAGGCAAAAATGGTTGATAATCTTAAAGAAAAAAATGTCTTATGTAAGATCGTTCAAAAATCCTTCAATGGTTTAACTGTTGATAATGAACAGTTCAATATTCATGACAAGGTGTTTGTCATGAATAATAAAGAACAAACAAACTCCGGAGATACCAATGGCTGAACAAACCAACATTGATGTTACAAAAGAAGTTGTTGATACTATGCCGGAAATTTTTACATTTCAGGGCAGCTCTATCGATACTAGAAATTCTCTGGTTTCGCAAAATGAAAATAATGCCTCTGTTGTTTCTATTTTTCCTCTCGTTGGAAATGAACCGGTTGCTGTCGAACAAACGCAGACTATAACCACTGATTTACCAACAACAGTTCGGACTAATACAGGAGGCTCTGTTTACTGATGGAAGTTTTAAAAGTAGTAGATACAGAAGCAATAGGCACTGATACCTTAAAACAAGTTTTTTTCCCTGTCCCTGCGGTTCCAAATTCCAATCCGGCGACTTTCTATGATTCGGCCAAGACATATACATCAGAAGGGATCATACCTGTGTTGAATGAAACAATCCGGATAGAAGCAAATAATTTTACTTTCGATCAATTAAATGAAATAGCAGAGCAAAACAATGGCCTTTCTATTCTTACACACAAAACAACCATAACAACTCCTAATGGCGATATAGACGAAAACACCTTTAATTATAATAATTATGCAACTGATGCTTTCTCATATTACAACATAAGAAATGATGAGTATGAAGACTACACACAAACAAACAATGAAAAAATTCTCCCCAATTTTTGCTTAGGGGCTGCATGGGCTAGACTAGGGGAGACACCCGAACAAGAAAACTATTATACGATGTTTGGAGCAATTCCAGCACTTAGAGAGGCTGATGTATTGGCCGGCGCAACACCCATAAATAACTATGAATTTGACGATGAATTTTTAGCTTATAGTGAGGGTGCTGAGGAAAAGATGGATTACTTTAAAGTAATGCTGGCCAATGGAGACACTCCACGAACCGCTTATCAAAATGCCAATACACATGTGTATGTTGACTTCAACTACAACCTCAATGATTCTGGTCAAATTGGTAATACACCTTTTTTCAATAGAATAAGACTGCCTGTTCTTGAAAGTTCAAGAGTGCTAGTAGATAATACCAGAGACAATCAAAATTTAAATACATTTTCCAGAATGGTCAAGGTATTTGAGGAATCTGGGATGACAGACAGGCTAATAAAATCATTCCGCAACTCAAACTCATTTATGAGAAGTTTTGACATCAATGGCGCTACATCGGACTTAAAGGTTTATGATGTGGTTGAATTGTTTGAAAACATTGGCTATATTGGTTCCTTGACAGACTCCGATGAAATGTACTTGAGGTCTGCGGGGCAAAACTATGCTAGAGACGACAATTCTCCTTTTACGTTTTACTTTTACAAACTTTTACTTCTTGGAAAGTTAAGAAATGTTATAAAAAACCGACTGCTCTCCTTCAAAGATATTGTGGTTGATAATATTGATCACATAAAAGAACATGTTGGTTTTAAGGTTATAAAAAAGATTCAAGGTAGAAATACACCAATCCAAACATTTTATTTTCTTAATAGAAGGGGTCTTGAAGATTTTATCGACACTCAGGTTAAATTTGATCGCGTATACAATTATGAAGTTATAGCTATGTATGCTGTTTACGGCTCAAACTACACTTATGAAAGTATAAGCGCTGGTGTGAGACCAGTAGAAGGAGGAGAGCTCGTACAAGGTGATTTCTTAGAAATACAGTTCACAAATAGACCATCGGTTAAAATAGTTGAAGTTCCGTTTGCAAGTCACACTCTTAGAATTGTTGAACCCCCACCGCTTGTACCAGAGATTACTTTTTACAATGAAATGACCTCTAGAAACAAACTTAAAATAAGAATGGAGCATCAAGATGGAAACCTTGTGGATGAATTCAATCCAAAACAAATGAGACCATTCGCTGGTAATGAAGTGTATATAGAAAAGCTTACACAGTACTTTAATTCTGTGGATGTATTAATAACTTCCGGAAAAACATCGGATGGTGTTTATGAGATTTATAGATTAGAAGAGCCACCACAAACCTATAAAGATTTCGAAGGAGCGTTGATAGCCACAGTTCAATCTAGTACAATATTCAGTAATGGTGAAGCCTCCAGAAATGTGATGTTTACTGATTTAATAAAACATCAGAAGAAATATTATTATGCTTTTAGAGTATTGACACATAGAGGAAACCCTTCGGAACTTTCTCCAATTTATGTGGCGGAGATGTATGAAGATGCAGATGAGACATTCTTAACATTTGATCTTTATTTGGAACCAGAAGTTAGAGATTATCAAAATGTTTATAACATGAGAAAGTATATTCAAATTTTACCAAATTTCGAACAAACAATCCCAAACGAACAAGAGCTTTTAAGTACTTACACAACAGCGGATGATGCAATAGGCGATATAAAACTGGGTAATCCAGACTTGCAAGAAACAATTTGGGATTACAACAATAAAGACAAGTACATAAAACTTAGACTAGAATCAAAAAGTTCTGGTAGAAAAACGGATTTAAATCTTTATTTTAAAATAAAATAACCAACTAACTAATTATTCTAGAATATTTAAGGAGTATTTTAATGGCTTTTCAAGACAATAGCGGCGATATTATTTTTGATGTCGTATTAACAGATGAAGGAAGAAGAAGACTTGCACGAGGTGATGGGTCTTTTAATATAGTAAAATTCGCTCTAGGAGACGATGAAATTAATTATGGTTTGTATGATACAACAGCAGCAACTCAAGACCAAGATATAGAGATTCTTCAAACTCCTGTATTTGAGGCGTTTACAAACAATACTAGTGTAATGAGCTCAATGCTTATGAGCATACCTAGAAACAACTTGCTTTACTTACCAATTCTTAAAGTTAACGAAATAGCAGATGGCTCTTCAACAGAATTTCATTCAAAAAATGTATTTCACGTTGCTGTTGATGGAAATACAGAAAACAATAATGGTGTCTCCGGGGGAGATGGAATCGCATTTGACAGTGCTGGTAAAATTCAAACTGGTTTTATGCTTGGCTTTAGTACTCAAAAATCTTCAAATTATCTTCGTATTGACGCTGGTATTGATAACAGTGCTGTTCCACCAGCAACAAACATAGCTGATCTTTTCTTGGATGAAACCCAATACAGTTTAGAAATCGACAATAGACTTGGTTCTATAATTTCTAAGGACGGAACTACAAGATTGTCTCCGGCTTCTGTCGATGATGATAACATTGCTCTTTACGTAGTGTCAACAGAAACAGACCCAGATTTTGTATTCGTTAACACTGTTACAGATAGTGGCACAGGAAATGGACAGGTTATTGAAGGAGCGAGATCTACTTATTTAGAGTTCAGAATAGCATCCTCAATTGATTTGAGACAATCAAACTTTCTGTTTAATAGATTAGGTGCTGAGCTTAGTGATCTAACTTCACAAGATGGTGTTTCAACTCCTGACTATCGCTACATTGATACTTTAGTTAAGGTAACAGGTCTCAACACAGGCTACTCAGTAGATCTCCCAATCAGATTCATAAAATTAAAATAGGTGTAATAAATGGCTTCAACTTTCAAAAACTTAAGTCCTAATGACAAAATTTCAACAAAAACTTTGCTTCATGAGGCGATACCCCTTACAGGAACTATCCTGTCGGGTACATACACGGATCTCAACATAAAAAACTATTCCCATGGAATGTTCCAAAGTGTCTATGATTATCCATATCTCAGCTCTTCAGCTAACCATATCTTCGACATTACTGTGGGTTTTGCTAATGATAGTGCACTAAGCGCTTCAAGTCCGGTAGCTGCCGCTCAACAGAAGAAAAAAATTAATTTATACAATCAAATGGCACAAGTTTTGGTTGGATATGATAAGACAGGTTCCATCCAACCATTTGACGAAGATGGAAATCTAGTTGACGGTACGAAACTCAAAGAAAATATATTCCTTTCTTTTTCTCGCCTTCTTGTTAAAGATGAAGTCAAGCGCGGTTCATTTCAGATGACTGTATCAGTCACTGGAGCTTATGACCCGGCAAACTTTGGAAAAACAGTTGTTGTATCTGATTTCGGCGCAGTCAATGAATACAGAATTAATTCTCCTGTTGGTGAATATGGTATTCTCTATGCATCAAATAGCTCTGGTCAAACTAATATTGACTCTACCAAGCTAGGTGCCGGTGTGCTAGCTAATCACGCAGCATGTGGGCTTATCTATTATCAAGCTGGTGTTGTTGTATTGTCTGGCTCTTTGTTCACTCTTTCAGGTAGTGGAGGAATTCTTTCTTCTTCTGTTGATGGTGGTGGTTCTGCAATTGACTTCGGTGATGGTTTTACCTTCAGTGATGCTCTGACTGGTTCAAGTATTTCCTCTAGTGCTAATTTACTAAGAGCAAGAATTCAAAATATTCAATTTAACAACACAGTAGAATTAAACTCATCTATTTATTTCTGCCGCATTAATCACAATGAATACAATTATTCTGCAAACCCAACCTATCTGAGTCAATCTCAAATAAGAGTTAAACAAGAGTCTTCGGATAGCCCCGTAGCTTATGTTACGACAGTTGGCCTTTATTCAGCTGACAATCAACTACTAGCTGTCGGAAAACTATCAGAACCTTTGAGAAAAGATCCAACAATTGAATACACTCTTAGAGCAAGATTAGACTACTAATATGTCTTATAAAGAATTCGGTCCTAATGATATCTTTGTCAACAGGGTGAAGATGCACCCTGAATGGGACTTCTTTATTTACAATTCTGAAGTATTCATTAACAACTCACAAAACATTTCTGGTTCAAATTCTGCAAACTATAAAGGTGTTCCGCCTGGCTTTTTGAGTCTTTACGAATATAACCTGGACAGAACAGATAAAGGAATCTATCCTTTTGTTTCTGGAAATGCTGATTATAAAATGAGATTTCGTAAAGACATGAAGAACATGTTGGGTGAAGTTAAGAGTGGGGTTAACATTCTAAACCCAAACAACTTTACTCTATTGACCTCTTCTTACAATATGTCGGCATCAATCACAAGACAGTACTTGCCGATAGATACATCGACTTTAACAAATTTAAATCACACATCAAGTGTTCTCAAGAACATGTGTCTTCAATATCAAACAATAAATCCTAATTTTACGACTAGAAACAATAACTTAAATCAAATGTTTGGTGATGATGTAAACATGATTAATGTTCCATCAATTTTCTATGGCTCGGAGATTAAAAAAGGTACACTAGAATTAAACTATTATTTCACAGGTTCTTTAATAGCAACTGCTAAAGATGAAAATGAAAATGGCCAATTAATTTGTACTTTTGGTACCGGTAGTGTCTCAGGGTCTGTTGTGGGTCATGTGTTATACCGTGAGGGTATTGTTTTCTTTCCAAAATCTTTAGCGGCCGCAAATAAATCTTTAGACTCTAATAATATTACATACAACCAAACAGTCTCCAGTAATGCTAAGTGGATTTATTTTGGTGGTGGTGCGAATGATAGTTTTACTCATCATGAGACACACGCCTCCGCAAGCTATTCAATTAACTTTGAAGGAACAACTTATAAAAACACAATGACAATGTTCTGTCATGCAGATAAAGGTGAACTGAATTATTCAAATAATCCAACATTTCTAAACATAAGTCACTCTGGGTCAATTATTGGACACTCAACTTCTTCTTATACTTATGAAGATAATGAAGTTCAAATAAAAAACATTGCCTCTTCTTCTTTTCATAAAGGTGAAGATGATTTTCGTAAAGTAACTTACTTATCAAAAGTAGGTGTGTATGATGAAGACAACAATCTCTTAATGACTGTGGACCTTGCAAGACCATACAAAAAAGAAGAGAAAGACAATTTTACGTTTAAAGTCAAATACGATCTTCTGTAAAAAATAGTAATATTTTCTTGACAAGTTGCTGAGAACATGTTATATTATATAATAGGAGTTTAATATGATATTGGGTTTAGATGTTAGTACAAGTAAAATAGGTTATTGTATTCTTAATGAAAAGAAAGAGTTAATTGAGAATGAGTTTATGAAACTTAAACCATTGCCTTTAGAAGACAGAGCAGAGATATTTTATAATTTCTTATTAATATTAAAGAATAAGTATGAA
>Ga0208793_1000798_pt1 | contig 19953 bp, 32 predicted proteins | sample 17_taG_FD_184092 | JGI IMG/M metagenome (GOLD analysis project Ga0208793, IMG submission 184092) | Marine viral communities from the Subarctic Pacific Ocean - 17_ETSP_OMZ_AT15314 metaG (SPAdes) (version 2) | ecosystem: Environmental > Aquatic > Marine > Oceanic | place: Pacific Ocean | collected...
TAGTTGGTGCAGAAGCGAAACCGCTTAACATTACTTCTTCTTCAAAAGCTCTGTCAGATGTTTCAGTCGTAAAAATTTCAGCATGCTGATTTTCATAACGACTATATTCCAGGCCGAATAAAGCATTCAAACCTGGCTCTAGTTCTTTAACTAGCTGTGATCGTGATATTGCCATAGTTATTCTCCTTTATCCTATATGCCTGTTCCACTTCTATAGAAGTGGTTGTTGATTCTAACAAGAATATTTGCATTAGCAGAAGACGTGTCAGAGTTGTCTGGATCTTGGCAGATGTCGATCGCTTGAACAGCGAAAGTACCTGCAGTTCCAGAAACACTTACATCTAGTTGCTGTTTAGATATTCCTGTTTGTGTAACACCAGTAGTGTTTGTAACAGAGTAGTTCTTGTACAAATCTGCTCTAGTGAAAGCCTCGTCAGCATCAACTAAAAATACTGCATCTGGGTCGTCAATGACGAATGCAGTGATATCGCTAGCAGCAATGCTGCCAGGATAATAGTTGCTGTAAGTTGGCTTTTGAGTAGTTGGATCTGTATAGAAACATCCGTTAAAAACGCCCACAACAGCATCCGAAGTATTAGGACCATGTCTTTGGATATTTCCAGATGTCAATGGTTCAACCATTTCTCCTTGGAAAATCGCAGAGGCATATCCTGATGCAATCGTATATCTGTTTTGAGCACCTACTAATGGTGTACCGTCTAGTTTTCTGTATGGTCTTAGACCAAACTTTTCACTTACGTTAGCCATAGTTGTTTTCTCCTTTTAACATTTATTTAATCCAAGCTACATCGGGTAGGTAATGCAAAAAAATTATTTTTTACGACTACCACCAAAGGTAACTCTAGACTGTCTATCAATATTGATAGGCATGTCCGGGTGTTGCTCCTTCATAAGATCTCGATCAACCGCGTCTGTTCTGTCTTGAGTTATTTTACTAAAATACTCAGCACGACTTTTCAATATCTCCTCCGGTATCCTTGCCAACACAAGGCCACCAATTCCGATTAAACCAGCATGTTTTCCTTCTTGGATAACAGGGTAATCATGTTCACCGATTTCACTTAAAACAGTTTCGGCTTTTACAAATTCCCAACCTTCTCTAAGTTTTTTAGATACATTACCTGGATCTTCAAAACCGTTAGTCGAAGTTCTTATCCATCTGTGTGCATAACCTTGCGGCGCAGCTGGCGCATCCAAACTGGATGGTGGAGTCCAATCTTTCTTTCTAGAAAGTTTTTTTCTAGATTCAGACTCGCGTGAAGTTTTTTTAATAGTTTCCATATTAGGCTCCTTCCTTCACGTATTTTGCGTATTCCTCTAGTGGCACCCCTAATTTCTTAGCGATAACTACCTGTGATTTGGTGAGTTTCACAGACTTGCGTCCACCTGATCTTCTGCTCACAGAAGCTACGTTCTGGACGGGTGCAGCTTTTGTTTTTTCTTCAGTAGAAGATTCGGCAAATTTCTGAGGGAAATACTCCTTCATACGTTTGTTGATTTGATTATAATAGCCATCACTCTCCGCGTCAATTCCCTCCTGCAACAGATCTTCATGTATTCCCATAGCAGCAGAAGTTAATACTCTATCAGATCCAAACCACTCATTTTCTGTAGCCCATTCTTGAGCTCTAGAGCTTATTTGTGGTTTTAGCTGATTTTGTTGTTCAACAGGTTGTGATTCTATTTCTTTTTTTCTAGACTCTTTTTCATCGAGAGTTATCGAAACTTTTTCTTTTTCCACAGCTAATTTTGTAAGCTTATCTTGAGCTTCCATAATTTGATCTGCGTCTTGAGAATCTAAAGCCATTTTTAATTCAGATTTTGCTTTATCTCTTTCTGAATCAATTCTAGCATTATACTCTTTAAGATAGTTAGTATCAGTTTCCTCAAATTTCTTTTCGGCACTTTCATACTTACTTTTTAAACCTTTCGCATAATCAACAGCAGCTCTTTCTCTACGCTCTGCTTCTTTTGCTTGAAAGGTTAATTTTTTTATTCTTTTTTGAACTTTATCAGAATACTCTTGAAGACCTGACTCTTCTTCTTTTTCTTCAACTTGTTCAAATTGTGGTTTAGTTTTTACTTCAGTTTTAGGTTCTTCTTTAGTCTCCTGCAGAAGTTCTTTAGCAGTTTTACCACCACCACTTACATCTACATAACCTAAATCTACGTCTTGTTTTTTTTCAAAAGCTTCGTCTGAAACTTTTGGTGCATCTACTTCTATTGTTTCTTCGTTAACACCAGATGTGTCTATTTCAACTTCTGGATTTTTTTCTTGTATGTCTGCCATTTAGTCCTCCTTAATAATGGTGCAAAATATCGTTAGGGTCGTTTATAGTAGAAATGACTTCATCATCATTTAATACTCTTACTTCTCCTCCGTCTATTTTGAATCTTGAACCTGCGTACCTACTAAAAATTATCAATTCATTTAGTTTGCACCATGGCCCTTTGGGAAATTTCTCTTTATCGTGATAACAAAGATCTCCCATTTTTAATACAAGACCACACACTGTAGTCATTTGTATTGTTTCTTGTGTAGCATCAGATAACCAAACACCACCTTTAGTTTTTTTAGGTCCTGCATAAGGCAAAACTAAAATTCTATAACCAGTTGGTGTAGGTAAACTTTCTAATGTTGATTTATCGATCGCTTTAGGATCAAGGACTGTTTCTATTTCTTCTTTAGCCTTGTAGGCATCCAGAAGTGCTTCAGTCCGTTTCGGTTTCTCCGTGGACTTGTTCATCTTCATACTCCGTTGTTGTCAGCAGGTCTTTTAGATCCTGTTGCAGATCCTCTAGTGATCTGATTTGACCCCTAACATATTGTAGTTTCTCCATGGTGTCAACACCATATATAGCGTGGTCTTTGAGTTGAAGAATTTTTTTCTTAACTGTTCTTTGTACTAATGAGATAGTTTCTATATCCATCAGATTCTCTCTAAACAAACTTTGTTGTTACCTTTTTCATGTATTTTGAAATCCCAGTATGATATTGCAGCTCTAATAACTTCAAAATTACACAAAGTAAAATCATCAATTATAATTCTAGACCCTTTTCTAGATCTTTCTGCAAACCAAAGAGCTTCTTTTAAAATATCTTTTGTTGTGTGTGGTCCATCTAAAAATACTAAATCATATACTGTTTTACTTAAATTAAATATGTCCATATACTCAGCATCGGTCATGTTATAAAACTTGTAATGTGGATTAATTGCAAAATCTTTTATCATTTGATCTCTCATTTCATTGGAGTATTTAGGTGCTTCTGAAGTCCACTTACCATCTCTTTTCCACTGTGGGCGATTATCAAAATGCTCGTATTCTAAATCTCCATATGGATCAATTGCATAATGTTGATACTCAGTTTTACCTAGTCTTGGAACAATGCTCATCATAATTATTTGTGAGCCTAAACCTTCACGTATACCAACTTCACAAGTTGTGACTGATGTAGGTTTTTCAAAAAATGGTAATGTCTCACACCATTTTTTTAATAATTCATATTCGGAACTGTCTCCACGGATCATGGAGGTTTTTTATATTATAAGATATCAGGATGCAATTAAAAAACGCCTTCGAATTTAGTGCCTTTGATTGCTGCACCAGCACCTCTACAATAGCCACCTTTGCTATATTTACTAATCGTAGCAGCAGCTTGTGCTGAGGACAAACCTTCTCTAACTGGGGGTTTTCCTCTTGTTTTAGGAGCTTTTCTTGGATCTCCAATAAAAATTTTTTTATTTCCATCTTTATCGTAATAAACTACTCTTGATGCTGCCATTATATTTTACCTTGTGCTTTTAGTTTCTTTATATCACCTTTTGTAAGACCTGTTAAGTCCACCTTCGGTTTTACCGATGTAATATCTGGCGATACTCTTTTCGGTTTAAATAAGTTTTTTATCCATTTCCACATTTTATTTCCTTACGTTATATCTGTTGCATTCTTGGGTCTGTTGATAATATATTTTTTTGTGCTTTAGGTCTAGCCACTGAGTCTTTACTTCTCTTACGTAGTTGAGCAATAGCAGATTCTTTTAAGACTCTTTCTTTTTTTACTCTTTGTAAATCTTTTTCTAAGTTCATTTTTTATCCTTATTCATTCCACCCCTGAAGATCTGAGTTCCCTTAATGCCATAGATGCTCGCCACGACAAGAATCCATAAATTTGTAAACCAGCCCGGAAGCTGCGAGAACATCTCAAAGAACAATTTTACCTTGTCCATGGCTGCCGGATCGTCCGATACGACTGCCCAACTTAAAATTGCTACGGGCAAACTTAAAATTATCAAAACTGCCTCGTCTTTCCAATCTGATTGACGGGCTTCTAAAAGTTTTCCCTGGTAAGCTTCCTCACCTTGGGCCATCTTAGTAGCATGCATCAGTTGTGCATCTGACATTGCCATTTTTGTTCTCTGCTTGTTAGCATAAATTTTACTACCAGCAGAAACGGCTAATTTAATTGCGCTTAACCACATTTTCGTATTTCTCCTGTCTTCGTTGGCACATATATTCTATCATCATCTCGACACATTCGTAAGCCCTACCACCTGAAAGCTTCCATTTGTAAGTTTGTGACCAATGAGCTTTTCTTAATCTAGGTTTTACTACTTTTCCACCGAAGAATTCGGCAAATTTATCTACAGAATCTTTATCACACATCTCGACAGAGCATTGAAATGATTTTCTACCATCACCTTTACCCCAAACACCAAAACTACCTTCGCCATCAAATAATCCAGCTAAAAATATTATTTTATCTCTTTGTTTGAGATTTTCGTAAGACTTTTTTTGCATGTTTAACTGAAATTCCCTGTGGATTTGGTCCTCTCTTGGGTGGTGGCCCAGATCTTACTCCTCCACTTAGTCCTTTTTCGTTATTTCTTTGAGTCAATTTTTTCTCTCGCTACTTCTAAACGTTCCTCTGATTGTTCATCTTGTTGAGCTAGCCTGTCATAATCAAATTCAAGACGTTGAGCATTTCTCATATTTTCTTGCTCTGCTCTAAATTTAGTTTCATCCGCTTTTCTTTGAAGATCCATAGCTCTTAAATCAATTTCTTGTTGTTTAATTTTAATTAATGGGTCTTCTTTGTTCTGAGAAGCGTTTTCAGTCTGTACTAACTCTTGAGTTATCTGTGCAGCAACCTTGGCAACCTCAGCTTCAAACATAATTTCAAATTGTTGTGGATCTTGTTGAGCCATTTGTGTCATTTCAGGATTTTCCATAATCATTTGTTTAACTTGTGCTTTAGCTTTAAATGAAATGTGATCAGAAATGTGTGATTGTAATAATGCATACACTTGAGGATTAATTTGAACCATTCTAGATGCCATAAATGCCATGTGAGCAGATATATGCGCATCATGGTCTTGAAATTCAAACGCTGTAAGCAACTTCATTTGAAGTGCACGTGCATTTTCTTTTGCAGGATCTAAAGGTTCTGGTTGTTTTGGTGGTGGTTTTAGAATTTGATCTATAGTTTTTGTTCCAAGTGCTTCATAAACACGTCTATATGCTTCATGTAAATTATGCATTTGTGGGTTTGATTGTGCAATTTGTAATTGTGCTTGTGCTAAAGTCACTCTTTGTGACATAGACATAATATTTGGGTCTGCAACAGGTAAAATATCTACTCTGTTATCAAAATCTGCTTGTTTAATTTGTCTTGGGCCACCGTAAACATCGTAAGGATATTCTGGTGGTAAGTATTCACCACAAATTCTTGCTAAAATTTTAAATTCTAGTCTCATTGCGTAGTAACATCTTTTGTGAACACCACTCATAACACGTGATCCTCTTTCCATCAGCGCCATTGTAGTTCCAACAGCTCTGTTTTGAGCATCGTTACCAATATTTGAATCTGTTATTGCAGCAAATTTTTGTCCTGCTTGTACTACAAAACCCATCAAGTTGTATAAAGTAGGTGATGGTTCTGTAAACGGTAAATTAAAAAATTGATCTCTAATATTTCCACCAGGTGCATCAACATCTCTGAACTCTCCTGGTTGGATTGGTTGGTCATCATCTCTAACTCTAATACCCCTAGACTTAAATCCTGCTGGTAAATTTTTTAAAGTACCTGCATCAATTAATTGTCTTAAAGATTGAGTTGCTGCTTGTGATAAACCACCTATCATATGTGTTAAACCAAAACCATAAAAACCTAATCCTGGTAAAAATTTGTAATGCACAAAATATTCTACTCTTGCATAACCTAAATCACCTGGTTTGTAGTTTCTGTAAATAGATAAAATTTCTCCACTACCTTCATCAATAGTTACAATGTATGGAATTTTAATTTTCTTAGCTTTGTCATCAAAATCTTCGTAGTCATCTAAATTTAAATCTACGTGCATTTCCAGAATTGTATTTAAATAATCTGAACCTGTACCTTTTACACCTTCTAATTCATTTAATTTTTTCTGTACTGAATCTGGTTCTGTAGAACTATCAATTAATTCTATATCTCTGTAGAAACCTGCAGCCATTTTTTTAGTTACATCATTTGATGTCATTTTAATAACGTGAGTTATTCTTTCACAATCTTTTAAATCAGATGCGTAGTATGGAACTACTAAATCTTCTGCTGGTATAAATTTTGATACAGGTCTATCCAACATTGCATCGTAATAAATTTTCTTAAATGTAGAACCTGATAGTGGTAGGTAAAATAACATCTGATCCATATCAGTTGTATAATCTTCCATCTCCTCCATCAGCAGGTAATTCATATAATCTTTAACTCTATCTGCTTGTTGTTCGGTAGCCGGTGTTTGTAAGCCCACAACTTGTGTTCTTACAGGACCATCAGATGGTACTAATTCTTTGTATGCTTGTGCTTGGAATTGTGTAACTGATTCAGCTAACAATGGATGCGTGACACCGGAAGCTCCTTTAAATGGTTTTGTTACTTCCTGGTACTTAGTTCCTAATAAATCTAAACCTTTAATATAAGCATCTTCCCATTCTTTTCTAGATGTCTTATCTTTTTTATATTCTTCAATAAGCTCCATGGCCATGTTCTTAAGCTCTCGCTCGTCCATGTCCTCTGCTAAGTTTGCATTAAAATCGTCTTGAGGTCTTTCCTCAACAACCTCTTCTTCTCCTTCAACTTCTACGTCAAGTGGAAGACTAGTTGATGGTTGTTCAACTACTTCTTCTGCTAATTCCTCTGTTACTTTTTCTACTGCCATGATTAATTGTACCTTATTGGTTTAAACATATCCACCACAAGTCCGCCTTTAGACTTGTAAGTTTTTTGTGTATTTCTCATTTGTGGAACCACTTTAATAGCATATGCATCAAAATACAAGCGCGGATCTCCTTCTGGAATATTCTTAGTTCCTTTTTCAGGATTCATACCAGCACTCTCGTGGTATGTGCTTTTGATTTTTTTTCCTACTAAAGGATGGTTTGGATCTATAGGAGCTTTTGGCTCCCCTGCGCTTTTATAAGTAAATTCATCAGTTCCTATTTTTTTATAAGGCTTACTTGGATCTGATAAAGATATTTTTGTTGGCCCTGCTTTTGTTCCATAGAACCTAGCATTCTTAGACATTACATCTGGAATAATTGCTTTACCTTTTTTACCAATACCTTTACCATTTGCATAACCATAAGCTCTTTCATTACCAGCTGCAAATCCTTGTCTAAAACTAACTTTATCAAACGGGGCAACGGCTACGTAATCAACATTCTCACGTGCAGCCTTCTGCATTAAATATTTAACTGCATGATCAGAGTATGCATCTGCTTCGACCATTGGAAAGTAATCTTTGTTTACACTATCTCCGTACCTATCTCTTTGAATAGTTAATCTTTTTAATTTTGTATTAATATCTTTCAATGATGAACTAATAGCATTAACTCTACCAAACTCATTTCTAGCAACAGCATCATCTAAATCTGTAATCATTTTACCACGTTGACCTGCAAGTAAATTTATTTCTACCTCTGAATTAAAAGGATTCAATCTTCTCTCGCCTGCTAGTTGTTGGGCTTTAGTCATACTTTTAGCAATACTTTGGTTTACATCAGATTGTATCTCGTTAATCATAAATACTTTTTTACCCTCCGGTGTGAACCTTGTATCCCATCTTACCCAATAAATATTATTTGTATCTCCTATTCTATCACTAAAGTGTCCCCCTGTATTTCTTAATGATGCGTTAGTCGGTATATCTTCTGGAAGTGTGAAGATAGTTTCTCTGTAATCTGTACCCCCTTGTAATGTGTAATTAGTTTCATTTCCGTGTTTTGTTTTATTTGCTTGCATTGGTCCAACTTTATTATTTACGTCTCCAATGACTTTGTTTAATGTTTTTTTCTCATCTACAGATACCATTCCAGATTTTGTTAAATTTTTTAATGTATCATTTAAATCTCTTAATGCTGATTTACTTGGAACACCTTCATCTGCTTTTAAATAGTATTGAAGCTGGTCTAACTCCTCTTTTACGGCATCGTTGCCTTTGTATTTTACTTGTAAATCTCTAACAGTATTTCTTGCGTTCTTAGCAGAAACATCAAATGCTTCTTGCGCAGCTTTGTTAATACCAAGTTCTATTGGTTTTAATCTATTGATAGGATTTAATTTTAACATTGCTCCTACTTCATTAGCATCTAACTTTAAACCAAATTTCTTTGCTGCATATAACAGGCCACCTGTTAGGTCTCCTGCTTCATTGAATACCGCTAAATTGGAATCGAATAATTCTTCTTTGGATACACTAACTTCTTTACCGGCAAACGGGCCTGAATCGTATTTAAATCTTTTTTGTTCACGAATAGTTTTTTGTGCAGGTTTACCCCATAGTTTAAAGTTAATTTTTCTAGTAGATGTTAAATGATCTAACCACTCATCTGCAGTGTACTTTGATCTACCCATTCTCATAGCCCAGTCATATGTTGACGAACCAAAAGCAGGTGCTATGTCATCACCCATCTGTAGGGCTTTTGTTTTCTTTAAAACTACTGGTGGGTTTTTTAATTCTTGTGTAACTAATTCTTTAGCCTGCGCCTGTGAAGGTTTAGGTGTGTAAGTTATTTGATTTGTCTGTTGTCCGGTGGCCGGTGTTGCTGAAGGCTTCTTCGCCTTAAGTAATTCTTTACCAGCTCTAAGTAATGCCTTAAGGGACATTGTCCCTCCTATGTAATTTTAGTAGGTTTGTTTCTACCTAGTTTGCATTTAGCTGTAACAGATGTTCCGTATTTATAACCCATAGGTTTTTGCATCATGCCACCCATATTTTTTTTAACTGAAATATCTCCGTAGTCACCTTTTTGAAAATCTCTTTTTCCTCCGCCTGTTCCAGCAGTGTTTTTATTTACCTTACTAAATAAATTTTTAATATTTTTAATAGCACCAGTAACAGGGTTAATACTTGAAGCTATACCTAAAGCTCTTTTACCAATTTTTCTCTTAAACTCAGTGTGTCTTGCTTTTCTACCTTCCATGTATCTTTCTTTTCTCATGGGTTGGTTTATTTTATTTCCACTAGATAAAAAAGATCTTAAACCTTCTTTACTTCTTGCTTCTTTAATATTTTTTTCTGCTTTTTTTCTATCTTCTTTAGATTTGAAACCAGCAGATGGTCCACCTGTAGAATAACCAATAGGTTTTTGCATCATGCCACCACCCATTTTTTTAGCGGTATCAAATTTTTTCAATCTAGAAATCATCTCTTGAGTTGATCTTAATGTATCTTTTCTAGATTTTTTTTTCTTATTCATTTTAGATTTTAAATATTGTGATGCAGCGACTCCTGCAGCACCAACACCTAAAGCTATTTTACCAATAGTAGTTTTACTTGCTACTTTCGCAGCACCCGCTAACATCTTTCTTCTTTTATTAAATTCAGATGCAGACTCTCCAGGTTTAAAACCTTTTGCTTTTCTCATCTCTGCCATTGAAGAAAAAGGACCTGATGCTTTTGTAAAATTTTTAGATGTAAGGGGTTTTGATAAACCCTTTGTAGATATTTTACCTGCTCTACTTCTTTGCTTATTAAACTGTATCTTCATCTTAGCAAGATTCTGAGCTCTTTTAGTTTTGTGAACCGCAGGTTTAACTGAACTAATAACAGGAAGGTCTAGACCACTTCCTCTTTTGTATTTCATTACACCACCAGATTTTTTACCAAGAATTTCTTTTTTCTTTTTAGTAAGAAGAGCGGCAGCACCAAGTCCTGGAATCATTATATCTTTCTTTTTTTTATCTTTTAACATTTTAGCACCAAGTAGTCCCATAGCTGCAATTCCTAATACAGCTTTTACAGGTTTCACTTTACCTGGTTGAATAGATTCATCTTGAAGACCCATGCCTCTACCTTTTGCTTTTTCGTGCTTTAATACAGCTAAATCTTTTGCGTCTAGATTTGCTTGGCCACCGGTAAGCATTTTATTTTTTTTTCCTTTTATTGATAAAATTAAAGGTATTGGAAGACCTTTTTTCTTTGCATACTTTTTTAATTTTCTTTTATTCATTCCTCCGCCTTTTAATGCTATTTTAATTATCTTTCCTCTATCATTTTTTTTGTATTGAAAAGTTCTTTTGTTTCTAGAGTATTTTTCAATTTGAGCAGAAGTTCTTGAAGTTGAACCACCTTCATCAGATCCTCTTTGAGTTAGGCCAATTCTTTTTGTAGTTCTTCCCATAAAATTCTCCTAATAATATTTATACTCTTTTTCTAATTTCATTGGTGGGTCATCCCAATCGTCCGAGTACGTAGAAACAAATCCACCTTGTCGATATCTTAACACAGCTTGGGTCATAGAATCAACATAGTCGTCATATTGTCCATTAGGAAACGCTGCACATTCCTCAATTACTTCCTGTGCCCAGTGTTCTTCTAAAGGTGCCCATACCATACCAGACTCAAATACAGGAGCACAGCTATTTATTCTTGTATGCTTGTCCCTTCCTCTTGCTGGAACATAATCAATTACAGGGATTCCTGCACGTCTAAGTTCGTGAATTAATGGTGTACCACTAGCTTTAGCTTCAATGATCACGGTTTCCGGTTCCCAGTAATGATATTGCTCTAATGCAACATTTTTTAAATCTGGAAAATCATAACGTCCCTTTTGAGCATCTAATAATATAATTGCTTTTTCATAACCTTCTACAGGTTCAAATACCCCCCAGGTGGTAATAGCAGAGTAATCAGCAGTTTCTTTTTTAGAAAATGCAGTATCATAACTTTGAATGACATGTATTAATTTTGGTAAATATTCTTTATCGTAGTTCTGCCACCATTCCCTTTTTATTATTGCACCCTCTTCTGAGGTTGGGTCCTGCATGTATTGTGCGTTCCAATTTTTTGTAGAGATTGAGGCTTTCACAGAATCTAAATCTTCTTTGTTCCAATACTCAGGCCATACTGGTTTATCATCAGGCATGATCGCAGGAAAAGAAATTACTTTCCATTGATCTGCTTTGGTACCACTCTGCGCCTTCACCAACCTTCCTGTAAGATCATCGGTAGCCCAACGAGTCATTACAACTAAGATTCTTCCTCCTGGTTGTAAACGCTGTCTGGGTCCTGAACTATACCATTCGTAAGCACGTTCCATCGCTGTGTCGGACAAGGAATCTTGTTCCGTATGTGGATCGTCAATGATAAGCAAATCGGCCCCTCGACCTGTGATAGATCCGCCAACACCCGCTGCAAAGTATTCACCACCATGATTGGTTTCCCACCTGCCTTTTGCTTTACTGTCTTCTCGAAGTGTAACACTTCCAAAAATTTCTTTATACTCCTTGGTGTTCATTAAGTTACGAACTTTGCTACCGAACCTTGAAGCAAGTTCAGCGTTGTGAGAAACTTGCATAATTTTTTTCTTTGGATACTTACCAATATACCAAGCGGGGAATAAATAAGATGCAAATTCAGATTTAGTATGACGTGGTGGCATGTTGATTATGAGCCTCTTTGCATCACCATCTGCAATATCTTGAAATGCTTCAGCAATAATTTGATGGTGCCCGTACTTCTTTGGGTCCTTTGTTTTACGATATATGAAATCTTGCCAAACAGACTCAGCGAAAATTAAAAAATTATCCTGACAGAGCTTGATCCACTCTAATTGTTTTTTAAGAATTATATCTTTTAATTCTTCTTCAGTTAGATTTTCTATTTTCATCTCGTTTGGGACCCTAGTATATTTGTATATCCTACTTTGTAAACCCTTTCGCCTCGAAAATCCTAGCCAGGCAACGCGAAATCCTGAACAGGTAAAATTTAAAACGATTTTTATAAATGATATGAGCCTTGCAATAGGTGTAGGCTAGATACACCAATGGCGAGGTTGTTATACCTCGCCATTAATTAGTGTTTATTATTCTTGAGGGTGTAAAGCTTGTACAAGTGTACTAAACTTTTTTAATACATTGTCTTTAAACTCGTCAACTATTGGGTTGCCGTTGTTTTCTAATATATGCTTTTCACACTCGCCCATTAACAACTGAAACATTATTTCATAGTTCAACTGTTTTTTATGTCCATTCTCAATAACCATGTCAGCTAGTGAAGTAGGCGCATTAGAGTTTAATTTCTCACTCAATACATTAGCAATATTAATTAATTCATTATTTGGCATTAACATCTCCTATTGCTTTGTATTCACTATATTCTAGTTCAGTAGTGAATTTATTATATAAATCATTATGAGCAATTTTGAAATTAGCAGTTTCAAACTTTTTTCTTTTACGATTTATTTTTTGTAGTCCAAAGCTTTCACCATTTTCATTTTGTACAATGATTAAGTTTTGATTTGTTCTATCAAAAGTATCTACAATATTTTGTTTCATTGTATCTAACTCTTTAGATAGTCTATTTTGCTTTAGCTTTAATTGAACATAAGCAATAACGATTTTCTTTTCGTCTTGCTTTAGTTTTTTTATTGCATTTGGCATTTTTACCTCTTTGTTAAGTTATATATTCTTATGAATACTCTATTCTTATATATCTTATTAAATCTTATGCAATAGTTAATTCATCTTTTTTTTATCTTTTTTATTAATGATATTATTAATGGTATTAACATTTGGCTCTACCTCTAGTTGTATATCTTTTTCCAACCCCTGCACCAGCAGGGTCAGTTTATTAGTAAACTCATCTTGGGCTTTTTGTCCTGCCTTACGAGAACGAGGCGAGGCGCGAGATGAGGCGCGAGATGAGGCGACAGTAGTCGCCTCATTATTAATTTTATCTTTAGCCATTACCAACTACACCAATATTCAACGACCTTTTTATCATTGATTGCTTGTTCGCAAAATTTCAAGAACTTAATATCTTGTTCCTTGTACTCCTTGACGCTTTCCTCTTGGAACTGTTGCCCCCAAAAAAATCCATCTTCGGCTTCATAGCCCTTGAAGTCATTGGCTATTTGTTCAGCTAATTCCTTGACTACTTCTTCGGTCATATAACAAGGCGCTTCGCAATCGCCATTAAAACCTAAATGTGAAAGATGTCCTTCATGCTTATGTGTTGTATTTTGTTGATCCCACTTCTTCGCCATGAACTGTTGAAGTCTTGCGTGTTTTCTCCACACAAAAACATTTTCTCTTTCTCCGTAATCATCATCAGAATAGTATTTATCCCAATCTACCTTTTGACCTCGAAGGTGCGCGTGTTGATCTAATCCCATAGCTTTTCTCCTTTGTTGATTAATCTTTATGTCTTATCGTATCTTATAAACTAATTCAACAACTATCTTTTAGAATTATTCTAAACTAGAAACCTAGAATCATTCTAAAGTAGAAACCCTACAATTCTTACCACAGCAGGTGAGTCTGCCGACCCCAACTCCATAGTAATCTCTTAACACATCTATCCATTCTTTCAAACGACACCGAGCTTACCGAAAGTAATCCCAGCGCGCCATGCAACTTTATAGTAATTAAACCCTGATGTTTTTCGCTTTTCAAACGACACCGAGCTTACCGAAAGTAATCTCCAGCGCCAGTCCTGTGATCCATAGTAATCTATTTGCCACCTTATCCATTACTTGAAACGACACCGAGCTTTAACCATCGGCTTCTCCTCAGCATGCACCCCAACACCAGCAGTAGTTCCTGCTGCAGATGCACAACTCTAGAAAACGAGACGAGATGTGGTACATCAGAGTATACCAACGAGCGAAAGCATCAGGATCCCGGTGCCAGCTAATGTGAAACCGGGAAACATAAACAAAAGGCACAGGTAAACGACAACGAAGGTCATGTGGAAGCTCCAGCTGCAGGTACCAGTTCTTGCAGTTCCTGAGCTCTAACTTCGACAGCCCACCAGACGAGGTCATTAACTAAATGTTTCAACGAGCCTGGATCATTAGATATGTGGTGAAGGAATTCACCACTCTTCAGGCCCGCGCCATCCGCGTAATCATGGACCATCTTCCAAATTTCCTCCTCATGCTGCTGATGAAACGAAGTTGTTTCTGAGTAATACGTGATACCAGCGACACCTCCTGAGCAGCCGTGCTTAGCGATGTCTGAAATTAAACCTATCTCCTGCTTTTGATACTCAGCGAGGCATTCCTTTATGCTTGGCATTAAGAACCACTCCTTCAGTTCTACAGCTTCGGGATCGTAATGGCGGCATAAGTAATCACTGACATGTGAATGAATGGTCTCAAAGTCATTCATCTGTTCGAGATTGTTCCAAATTTTTTGTGGTAGATCCCCTGGTTGTTTAGCGTACCGATGTTCATCTAACAAATTTTTCTGCTTTTCTATTAAATGTCTAGGCATCCTTTACCTCCGACTCTTTCCACGTATTTCCATTTGCAATGCATTTGGATCCAGTGCCCCCTGTCAGTGCGTATACTTTGCCGTCTTCAGGTTTGTCCTCAGCACGAGCTGCTGCTACCTGGTCACCTGGCCGCCATCCATTTGGTGGCGCGTTGTCCGCATTCAATTGTTTTACGAGATCTTTTAGTTTTTGTTTTCCCATGTTACTCCCTCCTTATCTGTTTTGTAACTGATTGTGTCACCTAATGTTCTATCTAATAGTTTGACGGGTATATTGTTTAGTTCACCGTAGCCTTGATGCTGCGTCCCCTGCAGTATCTTCACCCACATGGACTCGAATTGATCATCCTCAACAAATCGTACGTAGACGAAATCTTTGGCCTCGGGTTTCTTTTCAAATTCTTTTACTTTGAAGTACGTTTCCATGCTGTGCTCGGGACAAGACCATACTACATTGTCCTTTAGTTCATCACCCATATCTTTGTTCATAGTTCTCCTTTGTTACGCGTGCGGGAGGTACTTCCACTGGCCAGACATCCGCGCACGCTATATTAATATTACCGCGCGATATACATATAAGACACGATGGGATACCTGTCAAGACCTTTCTTTGAACTTTTTTTTCACCAGCTGTGTTCGCCGACCCTGTGGTAATCATCAGACTACGCTGCTGCCGGACCCCAGTGGCTTAAACGAGATATAAAACCTTTAGCCTTTCTTTAGTAAACGAGGTTGGTGAAGTCTGCATCACAGGGGGGAAGGAAGCTGAAGTTACGTCTGCAGACCCAGTGCTATCCTTATAAACGAGAACGAGATGATTTTCTTTTCAAACGAGAACGAGGATCGAGGCGCACCTTCGTTTAACCTAGTGGCTCGCCTCTAACCTCGCCTAATGAAGCTAATGAAGAAGATCCATGTTTTATAGTTAACTACTCTTCCCTTCAGTTCGTTCCACGTTGCGTCCAAAGTCTGGTTCCTAGGGACTTTGCGATCCCGTGGCTACATCTTGGTTTCTGCATATCATTTTCCAGCAGACCAGCCACAACGAGGCATTGTCCTTATAAGATATCATGGGATACCTGTCAAGGCTTTATTTTAATTTTTTTAATCTTTCTTCAAAAGACCATTTCTTTTCATCGGGAAGTTCCCTTACCACATCAGCTACCAGCTCCTGAAGACTGGTCACATGCTGCTGGAGCTCATTTAGTTTCTTATTATAAGAACGAGCTTTGTTCCCACCTCGAACGAGATCGAGGGCATCAAAATCTATCGCCATTACTCCCTCCCGTCCTTATCTGGATTATTTTTTAGATATTCTTCGTCCCAAAAATGAACAACTATTCTTCCATCTTTTTTATGGAAAATATCATAGTCGGTATCTTTTTTAAATTCTTTATGAATTCTTTTATCTAAATCTCCAGAGTTTATTGGTCTAAAAATTTTCATTACTCCTCCTTTTCTTCTTGTTGAGTATCTTTATCTATTATTTCGTAATCAAAGCCATCAGGTAATCCGTCTACTTCTACAACGCATCCTGCTTCTACAGTTATTTTTATGGTATGCATTTCCCTCCTTTGTTTAGTCTTACCATACGACATCATGGGATACAGGTCAAGCAAAAGTTTCTGCCGAAGGGAATCCCAGTGCGATCCCTGAAGTTCACGCTGCGGGCTCACCCGGTGTCCTGTGAACGAGAACGAGATTTATCCATAAATGAGAACGAGAAACGACAGCTTCACCCGGATCCTGAAGACTGAGCTCCAGCTGCCTGAGCGGGACCAGTGTAGTTAAGTTTAACGAGAACGAGCGAGGTTTTTCAACGAGAAACGAGACCTGTGCAGTAGCACCTGCTGCTGGTCCCCTGGCCACTGATCAAACAAAGAGGGAAAGGGATCAGTGGCCGGGGCACGAGAACGAGAGCTACGCTGCTTCTGGAGGCCGTCCCAGCTCCTGAAGGATGGTCTCCTGGACCGTTGGCCATTGTAACGGAAACGAGAACGAAGCAAACGAGACAAGGGAACGAGGATCGGTGAAAACGGACACCGGTCTGTACAGTCTAAGAGACTTCTGCAAGAGGGTCTCTTTCAAGATAATAACTTTACCACCTGCCATAATATACTTGTTGATCCAAACAATTTGCCATTTATTTAGCTTAGGATAACTTAATGAATCTGATTTAAGTTCAATCCAAAATACTTCACTACCCATAACTGCGTGTATATCTGGAATACCATTGATTGTGCTAGATTCTACGCGAGTTAGAAAGCAATCAGTTAGTCCTTTTTTTACCTTTTGCCATAGCCTAGTTTCCCCATTTTTATTAGACATGATTAAGTAAGTTTTTTATATTTTAAGTTTCCTAATTGATTTAATTACTGCTGTTGGAATAATAGTTGTTGCACCAATATTGTCAAACGTTGGTTTATCTTTGGACTTGATGTAATCACTAAAAATTCTTGTAATGCCATTCTTTTGACTTAACAAATAACCCTTTGATACACATACAGGTAATTGTTCTTTGCCTAAGTCTTTTGTGCTAGACCAACCAGCATCACCTTCGATATCACACCACTCAATTTCTACAAATGGATAATCATCAATAACATTTCCGAGATTTTTAAAATCAAAGTTTAGTATTTTCGAGTGTTGTCGTTTCTTTCTAGTCATCAATCTCTACTTTAATTTTACCAATTGAAGTGGTGATGGTGGAGTTATGTACTTGGTTAAAAGCATCTAACCATTCAGTCCAACTAGCCCTTTTCAATTGCTGTAACGTCTTCGGACTCAATTTCAATCGTCTTGGCGTTGAAGCCATCGATTTTATTTGATAGTTCCTGTAACTTTTTCTCAAGTTGCTCACGTGACATACCCTCCAGACCACTAACAGTTACTTCTTTACGATCAACATAAGCTCCGGCTAATTGACCAGATCTATATTCAGCGTTAATAGCAGCAGCGAATTGTTTTTCTTTCTCTGCCTTGTCAGCAATTCTTTCTAGCCTTTTGTATCTTCTAAGGTTGTCACTTTCATATTTCTTTTTTTCAAGATCAAATAATCTATCAAAATAATTTGCAATATGAGGACTGTGTTTTCTAGACAACATTCTAGAGGCAACAGACCCGTAATCTTTTTCATTAGTACACACATAGCCTGCACGCTTTAGTGCTTCAGCTTGTGTAATTGAACCCCAATCTTTAACATATATTTCTACAAACATTTTTTGTTTAGGAGTTAAATCTAATTCAGTTCTTAACGATTTTTTCTTAAGTCCACCAGGCATTATCTTTTTCCTTTTGGAATGAAATCAGATGGTTTTTTACCTCTAGGAAATGCTTTTCTTTTAATTTCACTTTGGATATCACCTTTAGCAATAGATCTAGAAACTTTAGATTCTTTCATAATATCTTTCTGTTTTTTTCCACCACTTTTGTAATAATTTTTAGCAGTTTTAAATAGATGTTTTCCAAGAGGAGTTCCAAGCAGGATTAAATTTTTTATCATAATTATCGCCTTATTTCTTCTTTATCCCATAATAACAACAGGAACAGCACAAAGCTATACGTTAAGGCTATGCATCCCAAAGATATTAAAAGATCAATGAACATTAATTTCTATTATATAGATTATTTGAACCAAATGTAATAGCCCTAAAAACTTCTGATTGCGTTCCCGCAAGAGTGGTGTATCCCAGATACACCATAGATACACCATAGATACACCATTAAAATTGATTAAAACCATTGGTACTATTGACTAATAGAACATTAGATACACCAGATACACCTCTTTTACCCCCTGAGCACTTTTCTTTTTCAATTACTCTAGATAATCTATATAGTAGAAATTTATCAATTGTCCGGTGGCCGGTATTATGGTACAGTTTAGACGTGTTTTTTCATAACACTTATCATTGGTTAACTACTTCTGGGGGTTTATCATTAATTGCTCTCTGGTTTTTTCCCCCAGGAGTTAAATTCTTTCGCCCACCATGACTAGTCCTCTAATCTTTTTAAATTTTCCTTTAATATTAATTTTTTAACAGCTCTTCTCTCCTCTTTCGTATTACATTCTCGATACCTCTTATATAAATCTCGATAACGGATCCAGGATACCTGTAACTTCGAAAAAAAAATTTTTCCATTGTCTACCATTTTCATGTATTCACCACGTACAAACTCAGGATCCATGTCAGCACCCCAACAGATGTCTTGAAATTCTGTACTATTACTAACAAACCATTTATGGGAATCATGCTTATGATATGTTTCTTTTTTAAATCCTGAAGTAGTGACAGCATCCTCCAACGCCTGGGTAAGTATCGCCCGGAATAACCTCTGCTCTGCAAAAGCCTTAGGTTTTAAAATCTCTAGGCTCAACTTAATGCCCAAAAATTTTAGTAAGTTTGGAGCACAATTCATAGGCTTTCCTCTTAGCTAACGGAGTATTTTTACGATTACGCCCACGACCTCTTGCAGGAATCCTTAAATATACGTCAGTATATAAATCCCACATACGCTCAAGATAATACATCCGATCTAAACCAGACATAACTTCCATTAATATTTTAGATTCTAATATTAATCTTCTAGTCGTATCCATCTGCATAACCACGATGCGGGAAAAGATATGGATGTAGTAATGGCACCGTGGTTAAGCATTTGTAACAACCAGTCTTAAACCTTTAGCTTTCGCTGCAGCTTTACGTCCTGATTGCCATCTATCCTCGATTTTTTCGAGAAAAGAAAGACTGAAATTTCCTAAACCAAAGTCATTTCCACAATACAATTGAAACATCAAACTAGTTAACTCATCATAAGTTTTCTTGTTTGGACACACCATCACTAGTTTATCCAAAGCTTGATTTAATGCTTCTTCACTACTTTTCTTTATAGCTTTACCCACAAAAATATCCTTTTTTTAAAGTTAAATTTGAGTGTTAATTGTTAAGTGAAAATAAAGTGTTTTGAAAGCCCCACTTATTTCATTTAGGCTTAGGAATACTATTTGAGTAATAACTATTTATTGATCTATGTCAAATAAAAAAAAGGCCCACTCTCGCGGGCCCTTTCTCAACACCTCGTATACTGTTAAGTGTCTATCACTTACTTCAAGAGTTTCTTTCCTTGGTTCAGCAAATTCTCTTTCATTTTAACTTCAGCAACACCTTCCTTCTT